>Ga0209536_100016820_pt1 | contig 10385 bp, 8 predicted proteins | sample DeeMarSeWOR28_12_FD_187461 | JGI IMG/M metagenome (GOLD analysis project Ga0209536, IMG submission 187461) | Marine sediment microbial communities from White Oak River estuary, North Carolina - WOR-2-8_12 (SPAdes) (version 2) | ecosystem: Environmental > Aquatic > Marine > Intertidal zone >... | reverse complement strand
TATGCCGAGGTATTCGATCGCTTCGGGCCGAAGCTCCGAACCGGCCTTGCCTGTCGCTATCTGCGTGTCGTCCGACCATTGGACCAACTTGCCGAAGTTCCGGATCGCCTCTGGGTAGCGGCTCGCGCGATAGTAGGCCCAGGCGACTTTGTAGAGCGCGAGGTTGTAGTTGCGGTCGTCGCTGTTTTCGAGGATGCGCCCGTACGCCGCGATCGAAAGATCCAGCGCGTTGTCGCCTCCGAAATCATCGAAGTGGTACTCGCCGATTCGGAACCAGGTTTCGCTGACGAAGCGGGCCTCCGGCGAGATGGGCTCACAGCGCGCGTAACTATCGACGAATGCCCCGCGGACGGAGGCGCCTAGCGGGCGTCCGTCGAGGGTCAGCGCCGGATACGTGGCTTGCGCGCCGAGCGACGCGTCTGCCGGCGGCGGGCGCCAATCCGGATCGTAGTCGTAGCTGTCAGCACAGACGAGTGCGAGCCAGGCAGCGAGTGCTTCCTCCGGGCGCCCCATCTCGTTCAGGGTGTAGCCGATCAGGTAGTAGACGCCGTCCGAGCGCTCATAGTCGGGAAAGCGACGTGCCAGGTCCTTGTAGATCAGCACCGTCGGCGTGAAGTCCGGTGCGCTTGGGAGGCTGTCTTCGGCGGTGGGGTCGCCAGCTTCGCGGGCTGCCTGCGCTTGGTCATAGCGATTTTGGAACTCCAGTGCGCTGCGCTCGAAGTAGAGCTCGCCCAGCCGGAACATCGCGTCCGGAGTGTACTTGGGGTGGTGCGGATAGCGGCCTAGGAACTCCTCGAAGACCCGGATCGAATCTTCGCGGGCCTCGTTGAGCTCGCGCTCCTCCGCTTCGAGTTGCTCGCCGTACCAACGGTCGCGTTCGCGGCGCTGCTGAAGATACTCCCGATAAACGAGCGAGGTGACGGTCGAGCGAAAAGTATCGCCGGTTTCGCTGAAGCGTTCGACCTCTTCTTCGAGTTGCCGCAGCGCTTCGAGTTGCTGTTCGGTTGGCGGAGGGCGTTCGTCCACGATGCGTTTGCCCGTGTCCTGCAGGAACGGCGGCAGGCTAACGTCCGTCGCGCCTTCCCATGGGGCTGCACCCTCTTCGGGCTTCGCGCCCGACTCTTGCGCAGTGGCGGGACTCGACACTGCCGAAAGCCAAAAGCAAGACGTGAATAACGTTGCGTGCAAGAGCCACGACGCGAGCTGGTGGCGCTTGGTCATGGCGCGCCCTCGCCGCCTTGTCGTTGATCCATGACGTCGCGGAACTCGTCGTCCAGGGATTGAAGCTCGCGTGCCCGCTCACGGGTCAGGGTGTCGATGCGGACCCGGTGGTCTTCGCGCCGCGCCCAGGAAACGTCGATCTTACCAACGTCCGCGCGCAACACCAGATCATAGAAGCGGTCGTGGATGCGGTTGAAGTTGAGATAACTGATCGCGCCGACCACGTCCTCGGTCTCGCTTTCGAGCGAGCCGAGTGCCGCCCGGTAGCGACGCAAGTTCGCGGTTTCTTGGTCGACCGTCGATAGCATCCGAGAGACGCGTCGCCGTACCACCTCTGCGATTTCGGCGTCACGCTGATCGAGTTGGTGCTCGACAGCGGCCACGCGACCGAACGCAGCGTCGTATTCGCGGCCAGCAGACCCTGCAAGCTGGCGCTCGCGTTCGACCAGCCCGATGAACTCTTTTCGCTGGGCGTCATCGGCCTGGTATCGCCGGTCGCCCACTCCCACCTGGAGCCGGCCGACTTCCAGGCGACGCCGAATCCAAATCAGCTGTTCCTCGTAGTCCTTGATTTCCGCTTCGCGCTCGGCGAGCTGCGCCTCGATCGCTCCGGGATCGACCTTCTGAGGATCGACTGCTGGTAAGCTTGCCCTGGAGGCGACGATTCGGGCCTCGAGGCCCAAAATTTCGACCCGGAGCGCCTGTAGATCGCGTTCAGCAGCCCTGAACTCTTCGAGTGCTTCCATGTCGCGGTCGACGAAATCCTCGGTCTCGGCCGGCATCTTCACCAGCTTCGCCTGGGCCTCCTGGCGCCGCGCGCGAAGGCGCTCGACTTCACCCGGGCGACTGCCTCGGGCGCGCGCCTCCGAATCGATGATCGTGCCGCGGACCCGTGCCGCTCGGTTCCGAAGGCCTGTCGTCCTTTCTCGCTTTCGGCGAAGGTCGGCGAACACGCTAACGTGGTTGGGTGCGCTCAGAACTGCCGTGATCCGCTCTGCGACCTCCTCTGTCTCTCGGACGAGCTGCTTGGCTTCGCTGAGGTCGGCAAGCGCTTCGAGCGCTCGCTCATAGTCTCCTTCCAGGTCGATCCAGCGCCGTGCCGCCTCGGGAAGGAAGTCATCGATATCGAAATCGTCGAGGTTTTCACGGACAACTCTTCGGAAGTACTCTTGAAGATCAGGGTGCGCGAGTTGCTTGGCCGCCAGCGCGTCACGAATGGGACCGAAGGTCGAGCGCACCTCGTCGAAGACGACCTCCGCTTCGTCGTAACGGCCGGCACGCGCCAGGAGGTCGCCGCGCAACACCTTGCCATCCGCATTGAGCGGGCTGTCCGGCGCGGCGACCGAGAGGACTTCGAGCGCGCGCTCCGCTTGAACAGCGTCGCCCATGCGTATGTACGTCCAGGCGAGCTCGAAGAGCGCTTCATCAAATAGAGTGGAGGTCTGCTCGATCGCCCGATAGGCCTCGACGGCCTGCTCCAGTTGCTCGGTTTCGTAGTAGAGCCGCCCGAGGGCAAGATAGGTCAACTCGACGACCTCACGCTCCTTGTCGTTGGCTGGCTCCTGGCCAAGGACGAGGTAGAACGCGGCAATGGCGTCGAGGTACTCTCCACGGAGGGTGTCAATGGTGCCGACGAAATACTTGGAGCGCAGTGAGAATTCCGTGCCGCTCGGAATCGCGATGAAGCCTCTGCGGGCCTGCTCGAGGCGGTCTTGGTCGACGACTCGGATCGCGGCGTTGGTCGGTGCGTTGAGCAAGTCGTCGACGGGTACGGCCCGGTTGTACAAGTACTTCGCTCGGAAGTAGGCGGTGCTGACTGAGAGCGTCGAGGACGGCAGAGCCTCGAGGCGCGAGAAGTAGCGGTCGACCTCGCGAAAATCGCGAGTGCGGATTGCAATCTGGATCAGGCGGCTCAGCGACGGCTGCAGGTACGGGGAGAACGTTGGCTCTGTGCTGCGATCTATCACCTCAACGTAGCGGCGCTGCGCGCCCAAGTAGTCGTCGGCAAGGAACAGGGACTCGCCGAGGAGAAACAGTGCTTCCGGATATGCACGATGGCTTGGGTAGTGCTCGACGACGTCGGTCAGAAGAATGGCGGCGCGGAGGTAGTCTTCGAGCCTGAGGTAGAGCTCGCCGTCTGTGAGGCGTTCCTCTACGAACGTTTCACTCTTCCGATCGTCGGGCGGGATGGGATCGGCGAGCAATCGCTGCGCTTCCGCTTCGAGCTCCAAGAGCTCGCGGTTCGCGGCGGCGAGATCCTGCGCTACGGCATGAGGCGCAGCGAATGCGATGAGGCCGATGGCCAGGAGCAAACCCGGCCAAGTTCTTCGCGCGCGCCCCCTGCCTAGTGTCGGTGAGGGCGGCGATACCGTCGCGCCGCCAGGTCGCATTACCGATCGCCCTCACCGCTCGCGTCGGGTCGAATCTGACGCTCGACCCGCTCGATGTAACGGACCGCCGGTCGCTCTTCGAGCGGCGTAGTCGGACCACCCTTTTCGAAGCCCACCACGTGGACCGTCGAGACGCGGCCTTCGGGCACGGTAAAGGTGTAAGTGGAGCGCACCTTGAAGCGATACCCCTTCAAGTAGGCAAAGACCCCATAGCCGTGTCCTCGGTACTCGAGGTTGACGGTGAGCGTGTGCTCACCGGGAACGATGCTTCCGTTGTAAACCTCGAACTCTTTTTGATCGCCGAGCGTTCCCTCTTCGTCGGCCTTGGTGAAGATCGGCGCGCCATCGAGCGCGTAGACCACCCTGACCAGCTTGTACGACTGAGACATACGGTTCTCATGCACGATGACCGATTGGCCGCCGCCGACGACTCCCTCGAGCACCGTCTCAGCGAGCAACGAGAGCCTAGCTTTCGAGCGAAAAATCTGTTCCTTCAGCTCGTTGATCCGCTGCTCGAGATCCCGAAGGCGCACTGCGTAGGTGCCTGCGTCGATTGGCTTGCGGGGGGCGTTTGGGATGGCCTCCTCGGCGGCGGTGGAAACTTCACTATCGCTGGCCAACGGCAGTGCCTTCTCGGGCTGTGCCGCCGCGATGGCGCCCCCCAACCAAATGCACGCCCCTATAACTGAGAGCGCAACTGTCCTGCGCATCGCAATTCCCCTCTAAGTGACTACCATCTGAAGCGAAATTGCCCCTGCGGCGGTCCGAGAGCTTATACCGCAGCGCGAGCGCCTCGGTCAATGAACGTCGGCTGCATTTCTGACTAGTCGCGATCGCCTAGAAGCCCTGCATTGTCCTTCACTTGCGCCGGGGCGATCGTCCGGCGGATGGGCCCTCAGCGGCGGAGCCGGTCCAGCAGCGCCCGCCAGCTCGAATTGCGCTTCTTCGCGGCCCGGCTGGCCAAATTCCGGGCTTCGGCCAGGGCTTCGGCCAAATCGGACGAGATCTGAAAGGCGTCCAGAGGAACACGCGCATCCGCCGCAGCCGCCCTCCAGCGTCGGTCCACGCCGGTGAACACGCAGCGGCCACCCAGCATTTTGGCGACTTCGTCGGCCGCGAACATCGCAGTGGCGCGTTCTCGGTTCGGTTCGCCAAGCTGGCTGAGGTCGACGATCGCCAGCTCGAGATCGGCGTCGAGCATGGCACGTCCCAGCGCGTCGACGCATTCGCTCAGGACCGTAGGCTCATGAACGCCGGAAATGATCAGCGCGAAGCTCAATTCGTCGATCCTCAAGGGCTTCAAAGAAGCCGCGGCCCGCTCGTCCGCGATCTGAGCGACCCTCTCTTCGCGCCCGAGCACGAATCCCTCGACTGCAGCCGCGACCGCATGTTGGGCAAACCCTTCGACCCGGTCCCCCTCTGAGGGGTCCACGGCGCGCAGGGCGAGGCGTGTGATGCGAAGTGCCGAGGTCGGTGTGAGGTCGAGCAAAGCGAGGCGCCGGCCAACGAGTGTCAACATGGTGAAGCACTCGCGGAACTCGAAGGACTCGAAGTCGTCGCTCGCTCGTTTCCCGACGGTAAGCTCGGTCAACAGCGTCAACAGTGGCATCACTTCGGCGACGAGGCCTTCGAGTGGCAGTCCTCCCGTGGGCGGATTGCTCGCAGCGAGCGCGGCTCGAAAGCGCTCCGTGGCGGCGTCGGGCTCACTCTTTGGGTCGGCCATCGTCAACCGTGATATAAACCGTTGCTGAATGGTTGCCACCATCCTCGTCGTCGATGATGAAAAGAATATTCGACGCACCTTACGGATGGTGCTCGAGGGCGCTGGGTTCAACACACTCGAGGCCTCGTCGGCAGAGCAATGCCTCGAAACCATCGAAACGGGCGAAGTCGACCTCGTCATCCTCGACGTTCGACTTCCGAAGATGAGTGGCATCGAAGCCCTCCAGCAGATTCGCAACCAGCCCGAGACTCGCAAGCTCCCGGTCTTGATGGTGTCCGGCCATGCCTCACTCGCCGAGGCCGTGCAGGCGGTCCAGCTCGGCGCAACCGATTTCTTCGAGAAGCCGCTCGACCGGGACCGCGTGCTCGTCACGGTACGCAATGCGCTCAAGACCTGGCAACTGCAACGCGAGGTCGAGCAGCTACGAGCTGACGTCGAGCATCGCTACGAGATGATCGGCGAGAGCCCCGCGATTCGCGCCCTCTTCGCGCAGCTCGAAAAGGTCGCCCCGACGAACGGCCGTGTCTTGATTTCCGGGGAGAGCGGTACGGGCAAGGAGCTGATCGCGCGCGCGATCCATCGGTTGAGCCCACGCGCCGACAAGCCGTTCATCAAGGTGAACTGCGCTGCCATCCCCGCGGAGCTCATCGAAAGCGAGCTGTTCGGCTACGAGCGCGGCGCGTTCACCGGAGCGCAAGGCCGAAAGAAGGGCATGTTCGAGCTCGCGAACGGCGGCACCCTGTTCCTCGATGAGATCGGCGACATGAGCGCCAGTGCACAGGCCAAGGTCTTGCGCGCACTACAAAGCGGCGAGATCTCTCGCGTCGGCGGCGAAAAGGCCATCGCAGTCGACGTGCGTGTGATCGCTGCCAGCAACAAGGATTTGGAGGTGGAAGTTCGCGACGGGCGCTTCCGCGAGGACCTGTTTTTTCGCCTCAATGTCGTTCCGATCGTCAGCCCCCCCCTCCGTGAGAGGAGGACGGACATTCCTCTTCTAGCGAACGGCTTTCTTCGCGAGTTCTCGATCGAGAATGGGCTTCGAGAGAAGCCGATCGACGAGGATGTGCTCGAAGCGTTGACAGAGCGCTCTTGGCCCGGGAACGTTCGGGAGCTCCGCAACGTCGTCGAACGAATGGCGATTCTCAGCGGAGACCGAATCACGCTCGACGATCTGCCGGAGGAGGGTGTCCTGAGCGAGGGGCGGCGCGAGTCCTCCCCGCCCTCCGATATTCCCTCTACTCTCGGTGAGGCAGGCGAACGCTTGACCTTGAGGGAGTATCGAAGCCGCGCCGAGAAGGACTACATCCTGCAAACCCTCGAGGAGGTGGGCTGGAACATCTCTCGCGCCGCAACAATTCTTGGGGTGGAGCGCACCAACCTTCACAAGAAGATGCGGAGCTATGGTATCCGTAGGGAAGAAGCATGATTCGTCGAGCGATGCGGCTGGTGTGGACGGGGGCCGTCCTAGCGTTTGTCGCCTACGTGCTCTTCTTCGTGAAACTCGGTGAGCGCACGCCTTTTCAGCATCTGATGCGGGTTGCAGGCACCGAGGAGGCGAAGGAGCTCGGCCGCGAGGTGGGCGTGGCGACGGAGCGCATCACCAAGAAGATCGGGGACCAGGTGCACGAGGCCACGAAACCGCCGGAAGAGGATGCGGGCACGAGCCAGGTTCCAGCATCGGTCTCCGACAAGTTCCGGGACGTCGTTGGGGGCGCCCACGACCGGGCAGAAAGGCTCGACAGCGCTCGCGAGCAGGAGTCGCAGTAGCTCAGGGCCATTCGAGCCGCAGGCGCTTCATCTTGCGCCAGAGAGTCGTTGGGCTGAGCCCGAGAAGCTCGGCTGCGCGTTCCTTGTTGCCATCCACGTGTCGGAGCGCGCGAACGATGGCGTCGCGCTCGACGTCCTGCACGATATCGGCGAGCGATTGGCGTGCTGGATTCGGAGTGCGAGTCTTCCCGTTATTGTTCGCGTTCGGAAGAATGTCCGACAGATGAACCTGCCCATCTTGCGCGAGGGCTACGCCCTGCTCGATTAGATTTTCCAGCTCTCGAATGTTCCCGGGAAAATCATAGCCGAGCAGATGATCCATGACGCCGGGCCCGAGAGTCGCATGCCTCCCCATCTTCTTTCCGTATTTCTCGAGGAAGCTCTCGACGATTGGCGGGATATCCTCTTTGCGCTCGCGGAGCGCAGGCAACTCGAAACGCGCGACGTTGAGGCGGTAGTAGAGGTCTTCCCGAAAGCGCTTTTCCTCGATCAGGTTTCTCAGGTTCTGGTTCGTCGCCGCGATGATGCGCGCGTCCACGTTGATCGAGCTATTGTCGCCGAGTCGACGGATTTCGCCTTCCTGAATCGCCCTCAGCAGCTTCGCCTGCAGCGAAGGTGGCGTCTCGGCGATCTCATCGAAGAAGAACGTGCCCCCGTTGGCTTCTTCGAATAGGCCTTTGCGCGTTTGCACCGCTCCGGTGAACGCACCGCGCACGTGTCCGAAAAGCTCGCTCTCCAGAAGCGTTTCCGTCAGCGCTGCGCAGTTGATCGATACGAATGGCCGCTCGGCGCGCAGAGAGTTGGCGTGAATCGCACGTGCGACGAGCTCCTTGCCGGTGCCGCTTTCGCCCGTGATGAGAACGGTGGCGTCGGTTGGTGCGATGCGAACGATGCGACCGAGGACGTCGCGAATCTCCGCAGACTGACCGATGATGTTGCCGAAGTTGTATCGCTCGCGGAAGTCGGAAGCGACCGCCCTCTCCTCGGCCGCGAGCTTCCGCGTCCGTGCGGCTCGGGCGACCTTGGTGAGAAGCTCCTCCACGACGAAAGGCTTCTGAACGAAGTCGTGCGCTCCGAAGCGCATCGCTTCGACCGCGTCCTCGATGGTGCCGAACGCAGTCATGACGATGACGTGTGTGAGCGGGGAAGCTTCCCTGGTGCGTCGCAAGACTTCGAGCCCATCGACCTCTCCCATTCTGAGGTCGGTGATGACGAGATCGTAGCTCGTCTCGGCAACCATGGTGCAAGCAGCCTCGCCGCTCGGCGCCTGGTCTACGTCGTAGTCTTCCGCTTGCAACATTTCGGAGAGCATGCTGCGCGCGTTGTCCTGATCATCGGCGATTAGAATCCTGGCCATCCCCCAACCGGTTCCGTCAGCCTAGACCTTACCGCAATTCGCGCTTCTGCGCTCGGAGCCTCAGTCGAGCATGGGATGGATCGCCGCTAGCACCTCGTCCCGGAACTCGGCAGGAAAGATGAGACGCGGATGCTCGATGCGCTTGTTCCGTAGTTGGCCGAGGAGGAACGATGCGTCTCCCAGGCGCTGCAGTGGCCGATGGCGAAGCGTGACCCACATCCCATCGGTGCTGCCGTCGGTCGGCTCGCAGTATGGAACGTCGTCGGCGATGTCCAGCCAGACCGTCAGGTCGGGGCGGAGGCCCTTTGCGGCGACGATGTCACCGGCGCGCGCCTGCGCTGCCTTCCATTGCTGGGGGCGGCTCTGTGGGAGTGGCACCGTCTTTGGCAGATCGCGCGATCGGAGCCGCTTGCTCAGCTCGGCCAGGGTCGAGTCCGCACCGCGCTCCCATGCTCCGAGGCAGCTGAGCAGCTCCGCGTCATCCATTCGGAGGTACTCGCTCAGAGAAAGCGATTCGCCGAGAGCGGCGGCTCGAAACGCGGGTAGCAAGGGGTCGGGAGGCGGGCCATCGGAAATGAGCTCGCTGACCCGCATGAAGATGGCGCGCACCAATGCCTCCGCGGCTCGCGTGGCTTTGTGGTGATAGACCTGCTGGTACATGAAGTGCCGCCCGAGGAAGAAACTCTCTGCAGGTGGCAATCCCTTGCGACCCTCGATGGCGAGAACCCATCGGCCGTCGACACAGGCAAAGGTCAGGGCCTGAAGTAACCAGTCGAGGTCGTAGAGCCCGTAGCGCACGCCCGTCATGTGGCTGTCGCGGAGGAGATAGTCGGCGCGGTCCACGTCCAGCGTTCCGCTCACGCTCTGACTCAGGTAGCCGAGCCGATAGTTGCCGCTCAGTAGCCCGGCGACCCGTTCGGCCATGCCAGCCGAGATCGACTCCATGGTCTGGTGCACTTCGGTGGAAGGGTCGAGCAGCATCTCCTGAGTCCAAAGCTCGTGATGCTTGGCATGCGGCAGCACTTCTTCGAAAAGATGTGAGAACGGCCCGTGCCCCAAGTCGTGCAGAAGCGCTGCCGCAAGCGCTTCCGCCCTAGCCTCGTCGTCGAGTCGCTGCTCGACGGGGAGATCCTGACTGCAAGCGTCGATTCGATCCAGAAGCGACTGCATGACGTGAGCCGTACCCACGGCGTGCGAAAAACGTGTGTGCTCGGCCCCAGGGAAGACGAGTGGGGCTAGCCCGAGTTGCCGCACGCGACGAAGGCGCTGCACTTCGCGCGTGTCGAGCAAAGAGCGAATGACCCGCTCTGCCATGCCTTCGAAGGCAACCAGACCATGGATGGGGTCCCTGAGGATCACGCTTCACGGTATCACTGCGCGTTCAGAACGCCAGCGTCCCAAAGCGCCCGTCCCGCGGCACCTCGAAGCTCGAGCCGCGACGAACGACGGCAATGGTGTCCGGTTGCCACAGCGGCAAGACGGGCAGGTCGCGCGCCAGGATGCCCTGAACCCGCTCGTAGGCAGCGCGCCGTTCGCCGCGATCGATCGTCGTTCTCCCGAGCTCGAAGAGGCCATCGAGCTCGGTGTTCGCGTAGCGCCAACGATTCGCACCCTCGGCTTGTGGGCCTGGGATTCGCGACGAATCGAAGAACCAACTCAGCACATGAGGTTCGATCACCTCAGGGACCTGAAGCAGTGTCATCTCGAAACGGCCGCGGTTGAGGTCCGAGATGAGCGTCGCCGCTTCGGAGGGCTGGACATCGACCTCGAGAGGACGCCCGAAAGCAAGCAGAGATGAATCCAGAACACAAACAGGGCTTATGCAGTCCAAGGTCACGCGCGAGCGGCTTCACGCTGGTGGAGATACTGGTCGCGCTGTTTGTTCTTGCGGCTACGGCCATGGTCTTCGGCGTCGTCTACCCGAGCG
>Ga0209536_100016819_pt1 | contig 10385 bp, 9 predicted proteins | sample DeeMarSeWOR28_12_FD_187461 | JGI IMG/M metagenome (GOLD analysis project Ga0209536, IMG submission 187461) | Marine sediment microbial communities from White Oak River estuary, North Carolina - WOR-2-8_12 (SPAdes) (version 2) | ecosystem: Environmental > Aquatic > Marine > Intertidal zone >... | reverse complement strand
TCGAAAAGAGAATGAGAGGGGTCAAAGCTAGGGGTTTCACAGTGCCTCCTTACCGGCCTGGCAGCGGGGCGAGCCGCCGTTTCGAGGTGCCGCGCATACCTGGTGCAGCGGACAGTCCGTCACTTCGTCACACGTGCCGCCCGTGGGCACGCACTCCTTGCGCCCGTCCTGCCAGAGGCTCAGGCACATGAAGCCCGCGCCGCAGTCGTTGCTGTCGAGGCACAGGCCGTACTCTCCACAAGACGCAGCAGGCGACGCTGCGCCGGACTCGCACACGGGCGCCGAACCGCCGCAATCGGCGTTGACACAAGCTTCGCCGCTGCTTCCACGCTCGCCGACGCATTCCTTCTCGCCATCACCGTCGACGTCCGTACAGAAGGATCCTACCGCCGCGAAGCCGAGGCAGTCCGCATCCTCACGACACGTGCGGTGCGTCCGAACGCAGTAGCTCGAGACGGGCGTCGATGTGCACACGTGGCTCTTCGGGCAGTCGAGATAGCTGTCGCAGGGGAGGCGTCGATCGACGCAAGCTCCGCCTTCGCAGGAGAAGCCGGGTGGACAATCGACGCTCTCGGTCGCTGCGTTGCAGCCCTCCACCACGCGGATGCACCGCGGCGTTCCCGCACCCACAGTCAGGCAGTCGTACTCGCTCGCGTTCGGACAATCGGCATCACTCATGCAGGACGAAGCACGCGACGGCTGGCACTGCTTGATCGCCGCGCCACCATGAGTCTCGCAGCCGGACGCGACACACACGTAGCCCGAGAAGTCGCAGTCGTCGTCGGTCTGGCAGAGGAACTGATCGGGGCAGGTATGGCAAAGCGCATTGGTGACGCAGGGGCCCAACGAGCCGCCGTCACCACCGACACCGGCTACCCCACCAGCTCCGCCGATTCCCCCGGTCCCGAGCATACCTCCGGTACCAGTCACAGCGCCCGTTCCGCCCATGCCCGAGAAACCGCCGGACCCGCCGTTCGCTGCGTTCCCGCCAGAGCCCACCGAGCCGCCGCTCCCACCAAAGGGTCCGGCGGGGCGAGTCCCCTCATCGCCGCAGCCGACTGCGAGGGAGAGCATCAGCACGAAGGTGACGGTCGTAGAGCACGCGTGACTGCGCGTTGGACTCATGGCGCGACCCCCGACTGACAGCTGGGCGCTCCGCCCTCCTGCGGCGCCGCGCAGACCTGCCGAATGGGACAGCTCGCGAAGCTCGAGCAACTGCCACCTTCAGGCACGCATTCCTTTCGGCCGTCGGGCCAGAGCTCGACACACGAAAAGCCGGTCGCGCAGTCCCCGGGCCCGAGACACAAGCCATACTGACCGCATGCGGTCATGCCTTGGGCGCCGTCCGCTTCGCAGACGGGCGATCCGGGATCCGAGCACGCACTGTTCAAGCAGGTGACCGGTGAGGCCGCGTTCGGATCGAACACGTCGGCACACTCTTTGTTGCCGTCGCCATCGACGTCCTCACAGCGCTGAGCGAGCTCGACGCAGTCGAACTCGTTCTGGCAGTCGACGTTGATTCGTACGCAGAAGCTCGAGAAACCCACCTGCAGGCACGTGTGATTCTTCGGGCAGTCGACGGGGACATCGCATGCGACACGGCGGTCGACGCATACGTCGTTCTCGCAAGAGAAGCCGGGCAAGCAATCGAAGCGCGTCGTGCAGCCCGGCGTCGTCTTCACGCAGCGCTTCCCCTCGAGCGGAACCTCGAGGCACTCCCGCTCGGGCGGACAATCCGCGATGCTGTTGCACGCGCCACCACCCGCGAAGACACATTGCCCAATCGGCGACCCGCCGAGATCGGTGCACCCCGACTCGATACAGGCCGAGCCCACCGTGCAATCGTCGTCGGTGTCGCAGAAGCCCTCGGTGGGACACGATCGGCAGATCGGGTTGGTGAGGCATTCCGTCGCCCCGGCTCCCCCTGTGCCGCCCGTGCCAGTTTGACCAGCAGCTCCGCCGATGCCCCCCGCACCACCGTTGCCCCCAGAAGAACCGCTACCGCGGGGATCACCCGTCCCTTCATTCCCGCAACCAGCCGAACAGGCCACGCTCAGCAGCAATACTCCAAGCCATCGATAAGCCATCAGGGCCTCCTCATAACAAATTCACGGAAATTTTCCGCTGTGGCAAGTCTGCCGGAGCGTCGGAGGAGCTAATCGGGTAATCGTGTGGGCTAGCTCACCGAACGCCGGCGAGCGAGATCATGGGTCCGAAATGTCAATCGTTTTGCAAGGATCCGTGAAACCGACAAGTTCCTGGAATCGAAGAAAAACTTTGGCCGCAGAAGCTCAAAAGACTTGCATTCCCTCCCTGTCGGCCCTACAACTGTAAATCGTTGTAACTGCCAGAGTCACAGGACTGGTCGAATGTTCAAGCGAGGCATCCCCTCAAGGACCGTAGCCATGCAGAGTCTCAAGAAGGCGCTGACGATCGTTGCAATCGCGGCGAGTTTGTTTGTTCTCTCCCCCGCGGCACACGCTCAAGCGAGTAGCGGCTTGTGGAGTCGGGTCCAAAGCTGGTGGGAGCGGATCGTCCAGCAGTATCACGAGAAGCAGGACGACGGAGGCTCCAGAGCGGTTCCAGAGCTCGACCCCAGCGCCGCTGGAGGCGCCATCGTCCTTCTCGTCGGGGGCGTGGCGTACATCGCTTCACGCCGGCGCGAAGAAGAAGACATCGTCTAGCCGATTGGTTCCCGCGCGCTCCGTCTGGTAAGGGGAGCGGCTGTGAGAACTTGGAAGCACCTGCTGGTCGTGGCACTGGCCACGGCGGCGCCCTTGTTACCGGGCAGCGCGATCTCAAACGCGTCGGCCGACGGCCCCGTCGTCATCCGCTATGCGTCACTTGCACCGGCCGGCTCCGCGTTTGGAAAGATCCTCAAGGCATGGGGACGCCAGTTCAAGAAGGAAACCGAAGGCCGCGCCGAGATCCGATTCTACACCGGTGGCAGCCAGGGCGATGAGCGCGACTTCATTCGCAAGATGCGCGCCGGGCAGATCGATGCAGCCGGGATCACGACCACCGGCATGGGCATGCTCGTCCGCCCCATACTCGTGCTCACGGCACCAGGGTTGATCACCGAGTTCGACCAGCTCGTTCACGTGCGCACGCAGCTGCGCAACCGCTTCGAGGAGATGTTCCGTAACGCGGGCTTCGAGCTACTTACCTGGGGCGACGGCGGCAAGAACCGCTTGTTCTCGACCGAACCGTTTGCGCGACCCGAGGACCTCAAGTCGGGTCGACCCTGGGCATGGAAGGACGACCCGGTGTTCGCTGGATTTCTCAGCGCGATTGGCGCGAACCCCGTTCGGGTTGGGGCCAACGAGGTCTATGCGGGCTTGCAGACCCGGATGATCGACATCGTGCCCTGCTCCGCCATCATGGCAATCGCGGTTCAGTGGTACACGAAGCTCAATTACATGGCGAAGCAGAACTTCAACATCATCATTGGCGGATCGATCATCAAGCAAGAGGTCTTCAACCAACTCTCACCCAAGGATCAGGAGATCCTACTGCAGACGGCGGAGCGCGGCGCGCGCGCGATGGACGCAATCGTCCTGCGCGACGACGCGAAGGCCTATCAGACGCTCGTCGACCGCGGGATCATCGTAGTGGACCTCACCCCCCACCAGGCCGAGTGGGACGCTGTCGCAAAGAAATCCCGCGAGCAACTCGCGGGCCGCGTATACAGCAAGAGTCTATTGGCGCAGGTCACGAAGCTGGCCTCCGAGAAGTGAACAAACACGGCCGCCGGCCGTCCAAACCTGAGTCACCATGCAAAATCGAAAACATGCGCTAGTTCTCGTCCTGACGCTCGCAGCTCTGCTCGTTCCGGGGCGCTCTGCCGTCTCTCAATCGCCCTCCGCAACCACGACCACGATCCGCATCGCCTCTCTCGCCCCTCCGGGCTCTTCGTTCGTGAAGGTGCTCAAAGCATGGAGCCGAACGCTGCAAAAAGAGACCGAGGGTCGCGTCGAGTTACGCGTCTTTTCGGGCGGAAGCGAAGGAAGCGACCGTGATCTCATCAAGCGGATCAACAACGGGCAGCTCGACGCGGCGGGCGTGGCGACGACCGGCTTGAGCATGATCGCAAAGGAGCTGCAGGTACTGAGCGCTCCCGGCTTGCTCACGGAGGACGCACAGCTCGACCGCGTCCGCGAGAAGCTCGACGCCAAACTTCAGAATATGATCGAAGACGCGGGCTTCAAGCTGCTGGCTTGGGGCGACGGTGGAAAGAACCGCGTGTTCTCGTCGAGCGCGTTTGCGAGCCCTGCCGATCTTGCTGGCAAGCCGGCCTGGGCCGGCAAAGACAACGCCATCGGAATGGCCTACGCCAAGGCTCTCGGAACCAAGCCTGTCCGCGTCGGAGCTTCAGGCGTTCTGCCGGGTCTCAAGAACGGCTCGCTGGGCGTCGTACCTGCATCGGCGATGTCGGCGGTCGCGTTCCAGTGGTACACGCAGCTCAAGCACATGACATCGAGCAATTTCAACATCATCGTAGGCGGCTCGGTGATCAGCAAGAAGAAGTTCGATGAGCTCAACAAGGCCGACCAGCAGACCCTGCTCGACACCGCAAAGCGCGCCGCGTCGAAGCTCGATCAAATCGTTGGGCGCGACGACGACCGCGCATACCAGACCCTGTTGACCCGGGGCATCAGCGAAGTCGACACGACCGCCAACGCCGCAGCCTGGGATGCCGCGGCGAAGGCAGCGCGGGATCAGCTCGCAGAGCAAGGCGTCTACAGCAAGAGCCTACTCAACGCCGTCGAAGCCGCGGCGAAGTAGCCGCGCTCGTGCGGCACTCCACCGACCCTGAAGTCTACCCGTACCGCTGGGTGATTCTGGTGGTATTCATGTCGATCACGGCCGTCGTCGAGCTCCAATGGCTGGCGCACGCTGCCGTCGCGAGGCCTGCCGAGATCTTCTACGAGGGGCAGTTCGACCCGTCGTCGTTCCTCAACATCGACTTCTTGGCGCTGGTCTACATGCTGGTGTTTCTCGTGATGAGCTTTCCGGCATCATACCTGATCGACACATACGGAATCCGGGTCGGCATCTCCATTGGAGCTGTCTTGATCGGCGTGTTCGGCCTGATGAAAGGTCTACTTGCCGACGACTTCGATGCGGTGGTCGCTTCGCAGGTCGGCCTCGCTGTCGCCCAACCGTTCATCCTGAACTCCGTCACCGCCGTGTCGGTGAGGTGGTTCCCCCTCCGAGAGCGCGGCATGGCGGCCGGGCTATCGGCGCTGGCGCAGTACGTCGGGATCATCGTCGCCATGCTCGTGACGCCGCTCTTGGTTGGATCGGACCCAGCGGATCCGGACTATGGGAGCGGTTTCGAGGGGATGTTGATGGGGTACGGATGGCTCACGTTTGGGGTGGCCGTGATCACCCTCGTGCTCCTCCGCGAACGCCCACCGACCCCGCCCGATGCCGATTCAGCCGAGCGGCATTCCTTCGCGAAGGGCATTGCACACATCCTCAAGCTTCGGGACATGCAAATCACTCTTCTTCTCTTCTTCGTCGGTCTCGGCATTTTCAACGCCGTCAGCTCGATGACCGACTCAATCGCAGAGAACGCCGGCGTGGAGGACTCCGACGGCTTGATCGGCGGCCTCATGCTGATCGGCGGCATCCTAGGCGCGTCCATCCTTCCGGTGCTCTCGGACAAGTTCCGCAAGAGGAAGGTCTTCCTCGTCATCTGCGTCGCGGGCATGATCCCGGGGGTCTTCGGGCTGACCTTCGCAGGTAAGCTCTCGCCCGACCCGGACACCGTCTACGCAATCAGCCTCGCCGCGTCATTCGTGCTCGGTTTCTTCATCATGAGCGCCGGCCCGCTCGGTTTTCAGTACGCCGCGGAGGTCAGTCACCCCGCGCCCGAGTCGACATCGCAGGGGATGCTGCTGTGGGTCGGCCAAGTCACGGGGATGATCTTCGTGGCCGGCATGAGCATGGACGACAACCGTTACCTCCCCGATTTCATGCTGGCTTTCTCGATTCTTTCGTTATTCTCGCTCGGCGCCATCCTGCTGCTTCGGGAGTCCCCGATGATCATCACGGAGCAGGACCGGGTGACGGGCATCACCCGCGACGACCTCTAACTGAGGAGAGAGCCATGGAACCCGAATGCATTCTCGCGATCGACCTTGGGACGAGCGGACCCAAAGTCGCGCTCGTCACCACCGACGGCGAAGTCCTGGCCTCAGAAGTCGAATCAACCGAGCTCTTTCTGAGTGACGGCGGTGGGGCGGAGCAGGATCCGGACGATTGGTGGCGCGCTATCACGACGGCTACGCGGCGGATCACCGACCGGAGTCTCGTGCCACGCGAGAGGATCATCGCCGTCGCGGTGACCTCACAATGGGCCGGAACCGTTGCCGTCGATGAGGCCGGGAACCCCCTCGGCAACGCGATCATCTGGCTCGACTCGCGTGGTGCGAAGTACGTGCCCGAAGTCGCCGGCGGCCTGGTGCGCATTCAGGGGTACGGTGCGTTGAAGCTCGAGAGCTGGCTTCGCAAGACGGGCGGCGTTCCGAGCTTGGCGGGCAAGGAGCCGGTGGCCCACATCTTGCTCCTTCGCCACGAGAAGCCCGAAATCTACGAGGCTGCGTACAAATTCATGGAGCCCAAGGACTACTTGAATTTACGGCTGACCGGGAAGTTCTTCGCGACTACGGACTCGATCGCGCTTCACTGGGTGACGAACAACCGAGACATCGACAACATCCACTACGACGACCAGCTCCTCGCGCAGACCACACTGCCGCGTGAGAAGTTGCCCGACCTGAGGCGCGCCGTCGACGTGATCGGAACCCTCACACCAAAAGCGGCGGTGGAGCTCGGCCTCGATGAAAGCACACAGGTCGTCGGAGGCACTCCGGATGTCCCCGCAGCGGCGGTCGGCTCGGGGGCAGTCGGCGACTTCGAGGGGCACCTCTACGTGGGAACTTCTTCGTGGTTGACCTGCCATGTTCCCTTCAAAAAGACCGACCTCATCCACAACATGGCGTCGCTCCCGTCCGCCCTGCCCGGCCGCTACTTCATCGGGAACGAGCAGGAGACTGCGGGCGCGTGCATGACCTGGCTTCGCGACAGTGTATTCTGCCGCGACGACGCGCTCGACCCCGGCTTGCCACCCGCAGATGCGATCGATCGGCTCAATGTGTTGGCGCAAGAAGCCCCTCCCGGAAGCGACAAAGTCATCTTCACCCCCTGGCTCTACGGCGAGCACACGCCCGTGGCCGACCCGACACTACGAGCCGCTTTCTCGAACGTATCGTTGCGGACCACCCGCGCGCACATGGTCAGAGCCGTCATGGAAGGCGTCGCATACAACACGCGCTGGCTCATGGGCGGCGTCGAGTCGTTCATCGGTCGCCCGTTTGAGGCGATTCGGTTCATCGGCGGTGGGGCCAAATCGGATCTTTGGTGCCAGATCTTCGCCGACGTGCTCGACAGGCCAATCGACCGGGTCGCAGACCCACTGTCGGCAAACGTTCGGGGCGCCGCGTTCGTGGCTGCGGTGGGCCTGGGCAAGCTCGAGGTCGAGGAGATTTCGTCGAGAGTTCCCATAGACAAACGGTACACACCGAACCCCACCCACCGCCTCGTTTACGAAGAGCTCTTCAAGGCGTTTCTCGAGATCCACAAACACAGCGCGGGGATGTACAGCCGCCTCAACGCCCACACGCCTCACGGCTAGCGAATCGAGCGGCCGTGGGGTAGTCAATCCGCATGGACCTCAAGGACATCGCGAGCCTCAAGCTCGGCCCACTCGAACCCCTGGTCGCGCGGATCTACCGCTACGCCAAGCGCCTCCCCATGGTGAAGGAGCGCCTCGAGGCGGAGTACGCACCCATCATGGACGAGCTTCGCAGGTCGGCGAAGCCCTATGCCGGCGAGGTCCCGAGCTACCCGACTCTGCCCGAAGAAGGGATCGGCCGTGATGAGGTGCTGCGCGAGTTGCGGACACTCCAACAACGCGAGGCCGAACGCTGGCAAGACGGATACGTATCGGGCGCCGTCTATCACGGCGACCCAGAGCACATCGAGTTCCTCAACGAGGCGTACGCGATCACGTCGCAAACGAACCCCCTTCATTCCGACCTGTGGCCGAGCATCGCCAAGTACGAGGCGGAAATCGTCTCGATGACGGCCAACATGCTCGGCGCCCGACAGGCCGTCGACGCCCATGTGTGTGGCTCCGTCGCGAGCGGAGGTACCGAGGGCATCTTGCTCGCGATGCGGACCTACCGCGACTGGGCGCGCGAGATGAAAGGCATCACCTCGCCCGAGCTCGTCATTCCGACGACTGCGCACGCCGCTTTCGACAAGGCAGCCCAGTACTTCGGCATCAAGCTCGTCAAGGTCCCCGTTGGCTCCGACTTCCGCGCCGATGTCGCCGCCACCAAGAAGGCGATCAACCGGCACACCATCTGCGTCGTGGGGTCTGCGGTTTCGTTCCCGCACGGCGCAATCGATCCAATCGAGGAGCTCTCGGAGCTCGCCCGCAAACGTGGCGTCGGTTTTCACACCGACGCTTGCCTCGGCGGTTTCATCCTGCCTTGGGCCGAGCAGCTCGGCTACGACGTGCCGCCCTTCGACTTCCGACTCCCGGGCGTGACTTCGGTCTCCGCCGACACACACAAGTACGGCTACGCCGCCAAAGGGACGAGCGTCGTCCTCTACCGCAACCACGAGCTACGGCACTACCAGTATTACAAGGTCGGCGACTGGCCCGGGGGGCTCTACTTCTCCCCCACGTTTGCAGGCAGCCGCCCCGGGGCATTGAGCGCGGCGTGTTGGGCGGCGATGGTGTCGATTGGGCGGAGCGGGTACCTGGACGCGAGCCGGCGGATCCTCCAAACCGGAGCTGAGATTCGGGCGGGCATCGAGTCGATTCCGGAGCTCCGAGTGCTCGGCGACCCCCTTTGGGTCATCGCCTTCTCATCGGACGAGCTCGACATCTACCGGGTCCTCGACTTCATGACGAAGCGTAAATGGAACCTGAACGGTCTGCACAAACCGCCGAGCGTCCACCTCGCGGTCACCCTTCGCCACACCCAGGATGGCGTCGCCGCACGATTCGCGCGAGACCTGCGGGACGCAGTGGAGCACGTCAAAGCGCACCCGGAGGATGAGGGGGGCATGGCCCCAATCTACGGGATGGCGAGCACCGTCCCAGTGCAGGGCGTCGTCACCGATCTTTTGGAACGCTACCTCGACATCCTCTATGAGGTAGGCGATAGCGTGGAGGCGGTGGGGCGGGACCAACAGGCGCCGAAGGCGTCGGGGAAATAGCGGGAGAATCAGATGCAGCTTCTCGAGCTCTACAACACAACCGATCCGCTAGTGACCGCGCTATGGATCGCCGGCGGATTCGCGGCGCTCTGCTGGGTCCTGTCGTTGATTACCAAGGAGTACTCCTGGGTCGACCGTTTGTGGTCGGTCACCCCGCCGCTGTTCGCCGTCCATTTTGCCGCGCACGCTGGCTTCGACGACGCACGCCTCAATCTCATGGCCGCGCTGACGGTCCTGTGGGGTGTTCGCCTCACGTACAACTTCGCACGCAAGGGCGGTTACAAGCCTGGAGGCGAGGATTATCGCTGGGAAGAGATCCAAGGGAAGATCGGGCCCGTGTGGTTTCAGTTGCTGAACGCCACCTTCCTGGCGCCGTTTCAGAACTACCTGCTCCTATTCATCGTGGTGCCTTCGTACGCCGCCTATCGTTTCGTCAGCACTCCCTTGAATGCGCTCGACTACGCCGCTGCGGCCGCATTCATCCTGTTCTTCATCGGGGAGAGCGTCGCCGACGAACAACAATGGCGGTTCCAGACCGCCAAGTACGCCGCGATCGCGCGCGGAGAGACGCCCGAGCAGGGTTTCCTCACGGAGGGCCTCTTTCGATACTCGCGGCACCCCAATTTCTTCTGCGAGCAGGCGATGTGGTGGACCTACTACCTGTTCTCGATCGCAGCAGGGGCTGGATGGCTGAACTGGACGATCGCCGGCGCGGTCGCGTTGACGCTCCTCTTTCAAGGGTCGACCGGGCTCACCGAGAAGATCTCGCTTCGGAAGTACCCGGAGTATGCCTCTTATCAGAGGACCACGAGCCGGCTCCTGCCCTGGTTTCCGCGATAACCGCGCCAATCGAGAAACGCGCGTTCAGTTACGAAACCTGGGTGTTTGGGGGAGTGCTCGCTACGCAGACCCGTGGCTAGGATCCTCTAGGCCAAGGCGCGTAGCGTTGCGCTCCCCGGGATCTCAAGATAGACGAGGCCGAACCACGGTTGGGCGGGGAGCTTCGTCCGTGTCAAGCTGCGTACCACCGGGCTTATTAAGGAGAATCAAGGGATGACGAGATTTGGCAAACTTGTGTTGATTGG
>Ga0209536_100016818_pt1 | contig 10385 bp, 7 predicted proteins | sample DeeMarSeWOR28_12_FD_187461 | JGI IMG/M metagenome (GOLD analysis project Ga0209536, IMG submission 187461) | Marine sediment microbial communities from White Oak River estuary, North Carolina - WOR-2-8_12 (SPAdes) (version 2) | ecosystem: Environmental > Aquatic > Marine > Intertidal zone >... | reverse complement strand
GGTGGAAGTTGTTGGGGGCATATACTAAAAATATTCTGTTTCAGTTATTTGATTAGAATGTAGAAGTCAATGAAAGGAATACATTTTATATTATTCGTCATATTTATTTTCATACTTAATTCCAAAATCATTGGACAAAGTGCTACGGATTCGACACTTCTTCCTCCAACATTGAAAAGAGTAAGTGTTGATTCTGCCAATGGCCATACGTCTATAAATTGGGACCCCAGTCCATCCATAGATGTGGATGCTTATATTCCTCATGTTTATAAAAAAGATGCGTATGGTGAAGGGTATTTCCCTATTGATACTGTTTGGGGAATTAATAGCACATTTTATTTATGGCCAACTCCAAATGGAAAAGTTAGATCAGAATCATTTAAAATTTTATCATTTGACTCATATGGTGATGATGGATTAGAAAGTGGACTGACAGATGCCCATAAGACCATGTTCATAAATTTAAAAACTTTTAACAATTGTAATATTTCTATTGAATTGGGCTGGAATCCATACATTGGGTGGGATACTAATTTTTCGTATTATACCATTCATAGAAAAAAGGATTTAGAAAACTGGGATACCATTGCCGATTATAATGGACTGGATACCCTATTTACCGACTTCAATATTGAACCTTATTCTACTTATTGCTATTATATCGAAGCCCATCATAAAGACGGCATCACGAACTCGACATGCTACCAATGCAGCATTCCTGCCATTACAAAAAAACCACCCGATTCCATTTATGCATACGGCACCCGCTTCATCGATGAAAACCTGGTGCAATTGATCTTTTTCACCGATCCCACCTCAGAACTGGCCGATTATTACCTGGTACGGTATAATGAAACCACCCAGCTGTATGATACGGTGAAGCGCATTGAATCTCTTGGGGAGGCCACCATTATGTTGGGCGATGCGCTTCCTGCACCGGGCAGTTACAGCTACCGGTTATACGCCATGAACCAGTGCGGAAGAGTGGCCGTTTCATCGAATCCGGCCAACCTGGTATGGCTGAAAGCATCGAACCGGAATTTTCAGAATTTTCTGGACTGGAATCTGTACCATACATGGTCGAACGGTATCGAAAGTTACTCGGTATACCGGAGTATTGATGGCGCCACACCACAGTTGATACACACGCAATTTCCACCGGACTCATCCTATACGGATAATATTGAGGATGTCATATATGACGCAACCCAGGGTGTATTTTGCTACTCTATCGAAGCCATGGTCACATCTGCAGATCAGTCAGACACCCTGGGTGTGAGCCGGTCCAACACCATCTGCCTGACCCCCGAACCGCGGCTTTTTATTCCCAACGCCTTCACACCCAACGATGATGGTTTGAACGAGGAATTTAAACCCGTACTGACATTTACACCTCTCGAGTACATATTTGTCATCCGCAGCCGGTGGGGAAATACCATTTTTCAGACAAACGATCCCCAGGCAGCATGGGACGGCCATGATGGCGGGCAGAACGTTCCGGATGGGGTTTACATGTATTATATCAAAGCCATAGCCCCCGGTGGCCAGGTGGTGGAAAAAAACGGGAAAGTAACGGTGCTTTATCCGAACAAATAAGTGGTGGTTCAGATACTCGGATTAAAAAATCACTAACTTTGTAAATTAGCATACTATTCCTGCGAATTGAGTTGGCATGTCAATCCTTACCGAGCACGATAAAGGGGTCATTCAAAAGCAATTTAAGGATCTTCTGAAAAATTCCCCCCGGGTGACCAAAAAATCCGAACGGGAAATGATCATAAAGGCCTTTCATTTTGCTAATGAGGCTCATGAATACCAGAAACGGAAATCTGGTGAGCCTTATATTTTACATCCCATTGCCGTGGCCCGCATTGTTGCTGAAGAAATGGGGCTGGGTACGGTTTCCATCTGTGCTGCACTCCTCCACGACGTGGTTGAGGATACCGAATACACTCTCGAGAATATTGAGAATCAATTTGGCGAAAAAATTGCGTCCATCATTGATGGTTTAACAAAAATTGCAGAAGTTTTTGATCGGGAATCATCACTACAGGCTGAAAATTTCAGAAAGATGTTGCTGACCCTGTCGAATGATGTCCGCGTGATCCTGATCAAACTGGCGGATCGCCTTCACAACATGCGTACCCTCTCATCCATGCCACCCACTAAACGTATGAAAATCTCCGGTGAGACCATATACCTGTATGCTCCAATGGCCCACCGCCTGGGCCTGTATGCCATAAAAACCGAACTGGAAGACCTGAGTCTGAAATACCGGCACCCGAAAATTTACAATGAGATCGAGAAAAAGATCCGCCTCAATGAAAAACGACGGATTACCGAAATCAACAGATTTTCTCTCCCCATCATTGAAAAACTGGATAAAACCGGTCTGAACTATGAAATCAATGGCCGTCCAAAATCCATTTATTCAATCTGGAATAAAATGCAGACGAAACGGGTGTCGTTCGAGGAAGTGTATGATCTGCTCGCCATTCGGATCATATTTGAACCGTTGAAAGACATTCCCGAAAAAACACAATGCTGGAATATTTATTCTCTTATTACCGATATTTATATCCCAAAGCCTGATCGTCTTCGGGACTGGGTGAGCAAACCCAAGGTCAATGGATATGAAGCCCTGCACGTTACAGTTATGGGACCTGGAGGAAAATGGGCAGAAGTCCAGATCCGGTCAACCCGAATGGATGAAATTGCTGAGCGGGGATATGCCGCCCATTGGAAGTATAAAAATGTCGAATCCCATGAAAGTGAGTTGGATCTGTGGATCAAGAGAATCCGTGAAATGCTTGAAGATCCCAACTCAAACGCCCTTGAATTCCTGGATGAATTCAAACTGAACCTGTTTGCTGCAGAAATTATGGTATTCACACCAAAGGGACATATAAAATCCCTTCCAAAAAATGCAACCGCATTGGACTTTGCATATGAAATCCATACAGAGATCGGTAATAAAGCCATCGGAGCCAAGGTCAATCATAAACTGGTTCCCTTAAGTTATACATTGAAGAGCGGTGACCAGGTTGAAATCATCACCTCCAACAAACAAAAACCCCAGCGCGACTGGTTGCAATTTATCACCACAGCGAAAGCAAAATCCAGCGTAACAAAAACATTTAAAGCCGAAACAAAGAACCGCATAGATATTGGTAAACAAAAATTGGAAGAACGATTAGGGGAATTAAATGTCAGACCATCGTCCCGCGTATTCAGGAAACTTCTTCCGGCTTATGATGTATTAAACAAAGACGAACTGTATAGCAAGATCGGAACGGGTATCATCACACTTGACGATCTGAAGAAGGTGCTCAGGAAAAAATCCAAGAGTAAATTTATCAATTACTGGATACCTCAATTTGCAAAACAAAAGCCTGATCCTGAGCCAGAAAAGCACAAGAATAAAAAGAAAGCGAATTTTAAAACAACCTTCGTTATCCGGGAAGAAATAGATTCATATGAACTCACCTATAAACTGGCCCAATGTTGCAGTCCCATACCGGGCGATGAGGTCATTGGCTACCGTGACTCGCTGGATATGGTCGTGATTCATAAATCAAAATGCCCGGAAGCAGTGAAACTGTTGTCCAGCCATGGCGACCGCATTGTTCCTGCCAAGTGGACGGCTCATAAAATACTTTCCTACCTGGCCCGGATCCGCATGATTGGAATCGACAAAGTGGGTATGATTAATGATATTACGAATATCATCTCCAAACAACTCACCATCAATATCCGCTCCGTTAATATCGAAGTTCACGACGGTATATTCGAGGGGTCCATCGATCTTTATGTCCATAACACAGCCGATTTGAACAACCTGATCTTAAATCTGAGTAAAATCAAAGGTGTGGATACGGTAAACCGGGAAGAAATTGTGGGCGCCTGATTTTAAAATTATTCTAAATAACGTCTTATTTTTAAATAAATTGATTAAATTTAGCGATCAATTAAATGAGGTTTATTATGGTTAGCGAAGACACTAAGCAGACTGTAAAACAAATATTTACAGAATACCTGGAGAAGAAAGGCCATCGAAAAACACCAGAAAGATATGCCATCCTTGATGAGATCTATTCACACGATGGACACTTTGATATTGAATCGCTTTACATTTTTATGAAGAATAAAAATTACCGGGTGAGTCGTGCCACTTTGTACAATACCATTGAATTATTATTGGATTGCAACCTGGTGATTAAGCATCAATTTGGAAAAAATATTGCCCAATTTGAAAAAGCCTACCATTGCAGTCAGCATGATCACCTGATTGATACAGAAACTGGTAAAGTCATTGAATTTTGTGATCCCAGGATTCATGAAATCATCAAAACAGCCTGCGAACTCAATAATTTTAAGCCCATGTACCATTCCCTGTACATCTATGGGGTCACCATGGAAAATAAATCTAAAAAAACGAAAAAATAATCACAGGGTCCTTCCGCAGTAAATATCATTGAATGGAATAAGCCCAATTTCCGATAGCGAATTCTCTAAAAGATTCGTACCTTGCAGCATCATATTTGCTGTAAAATTAGATTCCTGAAACATGAATGTAGATGTTCTTTTAGGCCTTCAGTGGGGAGATGAAGGCAAAGGGAAAATTGTGGATTTCCTGACACCTCATTATGATATCATTGCCCGTTTCCAGGGTGGTCCGAACGCGGGTCATTCATTGGAATTTGATGATAAAAAATTCATTTTGCATTCCATCCCTTCCGGGATATTCCATCCGAATAAAATCAATATTGTGGGGAATGGAGTGGTGATTGATCCAGTCATTTTTGAAGAAGAAATCACCGCTCTTGCACAATCTGGTTATCCGGCCACAAACAACCTTTTTATTTCAAAAAAGGCCCACCTTATTTTACCAACTCATCGCATTCTCGATGCAGCATCAGAAGCCGCTAAAGGTATTTCAAAAATCGGCTCAACTCTGAAAGGTATTGGGCCTACCTACATGGACAAAACAGGTAGAAATGGATTGCGGGCTGGAGATCTGCTATACACTGATTTTTCTGAAAAATATAACCTTCTCAAAGAAAAACACCTGAGGCTGCTTTCCCATTTTGATTATGATTTTGAAAAAGAACTGCATTTATACGAACAACGCTGGCTGGACAGTCTGAAGACCCTGAAAGAATTTCAACTCATCGACAATGAATATGTCATCAACAGGTATCTTGACCAGGGACAAAAAGTCCTGGCTGAAGGTGCACAAGGAACACTACTTGATATCGATTACGGTTCCTATCCTTTCGTGACCTCTTCCAATACCATCTGCGCTGGAGCATGCACCGGTCTGGGTGTGGCCCCCCAACGTATTGGAGAGGTAATGGGCATTTTTAAAGCCTATGCCACACGGGTGGGAAGTGGTCCGTTCCCCTCTGAGGAGTTCAACGCCCCGGGAGAATTATTGCGTGAGAAAGGAAAAGAATTCGGAGCCACAACCGGACGGCCCAGGCGATGTGGCTGGCTGGATCTGGTGGCATTGAAATATTCCATCATGATCAACGGAGTCACACAACTCATAATGACCAAGGCCGATGTATTGTCCGGATTCGCTTCTATCAAAATATGTACTGCCTACGATTCACCCAATGAAGATCCATTGCACTTCCCCTTTCATATAGAACCTGATTTAAAGCCACAGTATATTGAATTACCGGGATGGAAAGAAGACCTGTCAGCCATCAGGACGTATGAAGATCTGCCCCAGGCGTTTAAGAATTACCTCGAATTTGTGCAGGATTCTGTTCAGGTACCCATCCAGATCATTTCAGTCGGACCCGACCGGGACCATACCATCTATAAAACTCGATAACACGCCGTTCCATATGGAACGTAGAATACATGGTTTGTTGTGAATGTTTTCACAGCACTTTGTCTTCTGCCCAAATTTTTGTATATTATTATGGTTAAATAATATATCTGAAAACAATCCGTCCATGGCCATTAGTCCCATAAAATATGCACGAGATCGGCTGGAGGAAAAACAGAAAATACAGGCCCAGAAATATCCTGTTGTAACCATTTCGAGAGAGGTTGGTTGCCCGGCCAAAGTTATAACCAGGGAGCTGGTGGCGACCATCAACAAAACAAACCGCGATAAATGGTCATGTGTCAGCAAAGAAATCCTCTATGAATCGGCCAAAGAATTGGGAATACCGCCCAGCGATCTCAAGTATTTTTTCACCTATCACGAACAGGGTGTCCTGGACAGCATGCTAAATACACTCACCAAATTTTATCTCAGTGACCAAAGAATATACAAATCAATTGAAAAAGCGATCCGCACATTCGCCCAGCATGGAAATGTGATGATCGTTGGCAGGGGGGGCGCAGCCATACTTGAAGATCATCAAAATGCACTGCATATCCGTCTTATGGCACCACTTTGGTGGCGTCAGCAAAAGGTCATGGAGTATTACAACCTGACTAAGAAAGATGCTTTAAAATTTATTGAAGACTACGACACGAAACGGACCAAATTCATGGATCACTTTAAAAAGTCAAACCATGCCTTATTTGATGTGATCTACAATTGTGAAACATTTACCAAGGAAGAGGTGATGAGATCGATCATCGGTTTGATGAAAGAAAAAAAGATGGTACTTTAAATCCCTATTCCAGCTCAGGATACACATAAATCCAGGCCTCAAATTCAACCGTGTCCTGGAATCGTTCCAGTTGCCTCAACGCTTCCGACCAGTTATTCAGTTCCATGGCCGAAACCAGGTCGAATCCATTTACCCCGGTGTAGATTTTAGTCTGGTATCCTAATGACCGATAATAATCTGAATAGTCAACAGCATATTCAGGTGTGATGAAGCTTCCCACGATGATGTGATATGGAAGCTGGGCTTCCAAACGTTTTACCTCTTCCACCCTGGCTATTGAGTCGGCCATGGCCTGCTGGATTCGTTCCATCTCAGCAGCATGAGAACGTTTGATTGAATCGGCAACCCGCAGACTATCCATCCGCATTTGGTAAATCTTTAATGTGTCTTTGCCAGAACCGAACCATCCTTTTTCACGTACCCGTTTGCACGAGGGCAAAACAAAAATGATCACAATAATTGAAATCAGAATACGCCTCATTTAAACTGAATTTTAACACCCTATACAAAATTAACAAAATAATGCGAATACGGGATGGAAACCCCTGGGTTTGTATTTTTCATTCATGAGATTGAAATCATATTTTGAATCATCTGACGCCCCAAACCAAATAAAAAGCCATCATATTCCATCGACCATTTTTTGTATCTTAGACTCATATTCACCATAACCACCCAAGATCATGAGAACCTTACCCTATTTTTTTGAAGATAGTGTCAAAAAATTTGGTAACCACCCATTTATGTGGGAAAAACGAACCGATCGATTTGTTCCGGCCACATATAAAGAGATACAAAAACAAGTACATCGTTTTGCTGCCGGTTTAATGAGCATGGGTGTAAAAAAAGGCGACCGCCTGGCTTTACTATCTGAAGGAAGAAATGATTGGCTTGTAGCTGAATTGGGCATTTTATATACCGGGGCCATGAATATCCCGCTATCCACCCTGCTGAATGAAGCAGAAATTCAATTCCGCCTGGAACATGGAGGGGCCCGAATGCTGATTGTATCTCACAACCAGGCGTCCAAAGTGAAATCTGTTGTGACCAGTTTGCCGGAACTTGAGAGGATCATTCACATGGATGAACAACATTCCCTCCAGTCTTATGAATTATTATTTGAAGATATAAAGAAAATGGGCGATGACTTCCTTGAAAAACAACGTGAGCAATTTGATCAGACCTGGAAGTCGATCGGGGAAAGTGATCTGGCCAATATCAGCTATACCTCAGGCACCACTGCAGAACCAAAAGGGATCATGCTATCACATTTGAATTACCATGCCAATGTTCACCAGGCTTACACCCTGATGGATATTGATCCCAGCTGGACCATTTTTCTCTTCCTGCCATGGGATCATTCGTTTGCCCATACGGCAGGATTGTACGCGTTTATGGGTAAGGGTGCCAGTCTGGCCGCACTCCAGGCAGGAAAGACGCCCATGGAAACATTAAAGAATATCCCGCTCAATATCAAAGAGCTAAAGCCTCAGATCATGTTTAGTGTTCCAGCATTTGCAAAGAATATGCGGAAAAACATAGAAAATGGCATTCGGGATAAGGGCCCTACCATTGAAAAACTATTTAACCATGCCCTGAGAATCTCCTACGCCTATAACAAGGACGGATACCGGAAAGGTGGTGGTCTCCGGATCCTGAACCGGTACCTCATGAGCTTCTATGATGCCATTATTTTCAAAAAAGTCCGTGACCAACTGGGAGGTCAAATGGAATATTTTATTGGTGGGGGTGCCTTACTTGATATTGAGTTGCAACGATTTTTTTATGCCATTGGTATCCCGATATTTCAGGGTTATGGCCTCTCAGAAGCCTCCCCTATCATCTCCATCAACTCACCTGAAATACATAAAATGGGATCGTCGGGTCGTCCGGTTAAGAATATGGAAATAAAAATTTGTGATGAAGATGGCCGGGATATGCCTGTTGGACAAAAAGGTGAAATCATGATCCGGGGTGATAATGTCATGATGGGATATTGGAAAAATGAGGAGGCCACAAAAGACACCATTGAAGATGGTTGGCTGCATACGGGGGATATGGGATACCTGGATGAAGATGGGTTCTTATTTGTACTGGGCCGGTTTAAAAGTCTCCTGATCGCAGATGACGGTGAAAAATATAGCCCGGAAGGTATCGAGGAAGCCATAACAGACCAGTCAGATTATATTCTGCAATGCATGCTGTATAACAACCAGAATCCCCATACCTCCGTGTTGGTGGTTCCGGATAAAGACGCCGTAAAAAGGTTCCTTAAAACGAATGATCTATCAGTGAGTCAGGAGGAAGGAAAAAGGGCCGTACTCAACTTAATTCAATCAGAAATTTATGCGTACCGATCGGGGGGTAGATATGCAGACCTGTTTCCCCAACGCTGGATGCCCTCGACCATTGCCATTCTCGACCAGGAATTTACCATGGAGAATCAATTCCTGAATTCAATGAGGAAAATGGTTCGGGGGAAGATCATTGAACATTACCAGGGTACCATTGAATACCTGTATACACCTGAAGCCAGGGATATCAATAATTCTCGTAACTTTGAAGCGCTGGAACAGTGGATTAAGGAGGCCTGAGCTCCATAAACCTCATGATGAATTCAAAAATGGTGTACTCGGTGCTGAAAGGTCACTATTCCCAGCTGTAAGACCAACCGAAAAGAAATGAACCTGCAATCAATCCGGATTTTAGTTCTGTGCTTTCTCTCACTGCCGCTCCTGGGAGATTGGGGATGGGCACAGGAAGGCATTCCATATATGAGTAATTTTAACCTTCCCGCCGGGTTCAATAAACAGAACTGGGATATCGTGCAGGATAACCAGGGTACTTTACTGATGGCCAATAGGCGGGGGCTTACTACGTTTGATGGTATTCGCTGGAAACACGTTGAGGTTGACATCATTCCCTACAGCATGGCTAAGGACACGCTTACAGGTTTGATCTATGTGGGCAGTGAAAATGCCTTTGGGTACCTGCAGAAAAATGAAATCAATGATTATAGCTTCGTAAGACTCTCACAAGAAGATCACGATTATGGGACGATTTCAGATATTACCATAACTCCTGAAGACATCTATTTTTACAGTAACCGAAATATTTCCAGAATTGACAGGAACGAACCGCAACAGGTATCCCATCTTCAATCGGATCCAAATAATGTATTTGCTGGATATGTCGTCCTCGATACAAACCTCTATGTCAACCTCCCTGATCAGGGATTATTTCGAGTGGACGGTTCCCGGCTCAAAATGTTACCGGGTGGTGATATTTTTGATAATGTATCCATCAATTTTTTTATTCCACTTGGAGAATCAAAAGTTCTGATTGCTACGGATAACAGTTTCCTGTATTATTTTGATGGTCATCAGATCACAGATTTAATATTGGACGATGAAGAATACCTTTTTGGTGCTGTGATTACGGATGGACTGGTTCTGGATAAAGAGGATCTTGTGTTGGCAACACTAACGGGTGGATGTGTCATTGTGAGCATGAAAACGGGTAAAACCAAATATCGGATCAATTATCAGGCTGGCCTCCCGGATGATCGGCCGGCCCTCCATGGACCAATGCTCCTGAGGGCAGGCCAGGGAATAGGTGCCGCCCGTGCGCGTGACTTTCGCGCCCAGGACGCTGTGAAACCCGCTCGTGCCGCGAACGCGGTAGGCATTGTAACCGGTGCCGCGTCCCACGCGCCCCGACCGCGGGCGTCCGTAGCCCAGCGTGAGA
>Ga0209536_100016817_pt1 | contig 10386 bp, 6 predicted proteins | sample DeeMarSeWOR28_12_FD_187461 | JGI IMG/M metagenome (GOLD analysis project Ga0209536, IMG submission 187461) | Marine sediment microbial communities from White Oak River estuary, North Carolina - WOR-2-8_12 (SPAdes) (version 2) | ecosystem: Environmental > Aquatic > Marine > Intertidal zone >... | reverse complement strand
CATATCTGCAAAAGCATGCTGGCCTGGCAAATGTTTGGGAATGGCGAGACTCCGGAAAGCACCGGATTAAAAGGGGATAAACTGGCGGGCTTGTACTATGTTAAATTTGATCAGGTCTATAAAAAAGAAGTACAGGACCTTATTGATGCCGGTATGGATAAAAATCAGGCAGAACGGGAAGCACCAATACTTATGAAAGCCCAGGAAATGCTTCGCAAGTGGGAAGCGGGGGATTCTGAAGTAGTTGAGCTTTGGAAAAAGATGAATGCATGGGTATATGCAGGCTTTGATGAGACTTACGCAAATTTGGGCGTAGACTTTGACAAGCTCTATTACGAGAGTGAGACATACCTCCTTGGAAAGGACGTTATAGCTGATGGAATTGCAAATGGCATATTTTACAGAAAGCAGGACGGAAGTGTATGGATCGACCTCACTGATGAGGGACTTGATGAGAAAATAGTTCTAAGGGCAGACGGTACAGCTGTATATATGACGCAGGATATTGGTACCGCGATTCAGCGCGTAAAAGATTTTCCGGACATAGGAGGGATGGTCTATACTGTGGGAAACGAACAGGATTATCACTTCAAGGTATTATTTCTGATACTAAAGAAACTAGGTTATTCCTGGGCGGAACATTTATACCACCTGAGTTATGGGATGGTAGATTTGCCGGAAGGGAAGATGAAAAGCAGGGAAGGAACCGTGGTGGATGCAGACGACCTGATTGATGAGATGACCAATACCGCTGCAAAAATCTCTCAGGAACTAGGAAAACTCGATGATTACTCTGAAGGAGAAAAACAAAAATTATATCGCATCATTGGCCTGGGAGCTTTAAAGTATTACATATTAAAAGTTGATCCTAAAAAACGAATATTATTCAATCCGGAAGAATCGGTTGATTTTCAGGGAAACACGGGCCCTTTCATACAATATACGTATGCAAGGATTCAATCTATTCTAAGAAAGGCTGATTTAAGTCCTAAGGAGCTATTGAATGCACCCCGGCAGGATATCGAACTGCATCCTAAAGAAAAGGAACTAATAAAACTGCTGGAAATCTACCCTGAAACTATACAATTGGCAGCTGAAAATTACAGCCCGGCATTGATTGCCAATTATACCTATGATTTAGTCAGGGAATTCAATTCATTTTACCAGCAGGTCTCCATTTTAGGAGAAACAGATGAAGCGATAAGGACATTCAGGATACAACTGGCGAAGAAGGTGGGTGAGGTAATAAAATCTGCTTTTCAACTCCTGGGCATAGAGGTGCCCGTTAAAATGTAATAATAATTTCTCTGCCGTAGGTTCTTCACTTATAACAAACTATTCTTAATTGTCGATTTCTTTTTCAAGGGATTCTGGTTCTAAAATGAAACGCGAATACTCAAATTGGGAGTGAACCCCAAAGAAACATTTTCAATTTTAACTATTTCGTCTTGATCGTTTAGTCTGTAATAGGTATTCAATATGTTTTCTTTATTAAAAATATTGAGGATTGAAGCACCGGCGGTAGCCTTTACTCTTTTTGAAATATTAAAGTTATAAATCGCCGAGGCATCTGCTCTAAGGTAATCTGGTAAACGACTGCTATTAGGTTCTTTATAAATTATCGATGCCGGGAAAGTTGTAAAATCTACAGAATCGGTTCCGTCAATTGGTTCTGTAAAGGGTTTCCCGGTCCTGTAATTGATGCCAACACCAAGCTTTAAATTTTTATAGGTATATGTTCCGGCAAAGGTTATGGTATGTCGAATATCCAGATTGTTGGGAAATACATTCGGAACAATATCTTCAAAGGTGTAATTGTTTAAATTATAGGCATAGCTTAACCAGGTACTGAAATAGGTGTTTTTATAATTTATCAAAAACTCCAGTCCTTTTACATCATATTTTCCAATTTCACCATTAAACTGATTTTGGTTCTGAAAGCCTTGCGTTACTGTGCTGATACCATCTACTTCTTTATAATACCCTTCAAGACCAACAAACCACCTTCCCTTATCATAATTGAGTCCCAGAGAGCCCTGTTTGCTTTTTACAATGGGTAAATTTGGATTACCCGGAATAGTATCGTTTTTATTGTTGGATAACATCCATCTTCTTTTTTCAATCCCCAGAAAATTTTGTTCCAAATCAATTATCTGATTTGTAGTCTGGTTTTTAAACTCCCCCTTTACTTCTAATTGCAGATTTGGATAGAGCGAATAACTGAGGTTTAAACGCGGTTCAACAATAAATTCATCGAAATACTGCAAATTCACAATATAATTTAATCGGCCCCCGCCCCTTGCCACTAATTTCTTGTTGGGGGAGGCGTAGGAAATTTCACTATAGATGGAATTTGTTCGTATGACCCCCTTAATATTGCTCTCAAATGGTGGTTGTGTTACATCTGTAAAATTGGAAATACCCACTTCGGAAAATTGATACCCGTTTAGCCAGTTTAAATTTGTATTTAGCTGGTAATTGGTATTTAATTTAACCGAAGTTTCTATTACCTCATTTCTTTGATCGAGGATTTGTTGTCCATTGTTTATTCTGTTTTCGGAATCGAGATTGTAATTGGAATAATATGCATTGAGCTTTGTTGAGAACCTGTTCGTCCATACGCTTTCCAGAGTACCACCAAAAGAAAGATTGGTTTGGTTTAAGTTGCTCTGATCTGTTCTGGCCACATTTACTGCAGTTTCTTTGTAATCCAGGTTGTTGTTGATATTGATAAAACTAAATCGCGCCTTATGCTGCTCATTAATATCATATAGGACTTTAGCCGTGAAATCATAGAAATAAAATGTTTCATCCTGATTGATATCGGTATCGCTGCTTTGATTCGTAACATCTTCCACGTCTGTATCCTGAAAAGCTCTTTTAACAAACTGATTATAGGTAGGTGTGTTTACAAGGTCTGTTATGGATCGTCTGGCTGAGAATTGAAACGCTAATTTTTCTGATATAGGGACTTGTCCATGAGCATCAGCACTTATCATATTAAATCCGGCTCCCCCGAAAAAATTACCTTCAATTTTATTTTTTGATCGCATGCTTATGATTCCGCTTACACCATCTCCATATTCTGCGCTGGTCCCGTCTTTTATAATGGTAACATGCTCTGTTAAATAGGGATTAAATGCGGAAATTAATCCGAAAAAATGACCAGATTGATACATTTTAATATCGTCCCACAGAATAAGGTTCTGATCGTTGGTTCCACCTCTTATATTGATATCTGATACGGTCTCATCAATACTTTTTATGCCTGGAAGGGCTTGAACGGTTTGCAGAACATCCGGTTCCAAAAGTCCGGGAAGTATACCAAAGTCCTCCGTATTAACCGTTATACTGCCATCTGTTTGTTTGGTGAGTCCCGTAGTCAGAAATTTAAACACTACAACTTCGTCCAATTGTTGGTAGTTTAAGTTGAATAAAAGTGTGGTGCAGGGGTTTTTACTTACCAGTTCCTCTGCGGTTACATATTTTGGTTTAAAACCAAGATGCTTTATTCGTATAGAGGCTTTTCTCGGGATATTGTCAAGGGTAAACCTACCGTTTACATCTGTAACTGTAGAAATACTGCTGCCCAGGACTTCTACTGATGCACCCGGTGCGGAATTCTCACTATAATTATCCAGAACATAGGCGCAAATATCTACGGTTGTACTTTTGGATAGTGTATAGTAGCGATCACTAAGCTTCTTGATGATTAATTGGGTCTGATTCCGAATATTATCTAAAATGGCTTCAAGAGAACCAGCTTCGGGAATAGCTACCATTAAGGGTTGAAGATCTTCGTCGACGTAAGAAAATTTAACGTCAAAATCCTTCTCCAACTGCCGGATATAGGAAACCAGGCTAATATTTTTTTGAAAGGTTTTTACCTGTGCCCTTGAAGAAAAAAGGGCAAGCAAAAGTATTAGGCATAAAAGCAGGATACTATTTCGGCGCGTTTTCGGCATAGAATAGCACGTTGTTCCCTTTCAATTCATACTTTATCTGAGAAGGAGTACTAATACTCTGTAACGCCAAATTTAAGTTTGTGTTGCTAAAAGAGCCCGTAAATAATTGCCCGAGATTAACATTTTGAGTTTTAACCTCAATATTATATTGTCTTTCAAACTCATCCAGGACATACTTCAAAGGAATACTTTTAAAAGTACTTTCATTGCTCATCCACGAAGGAATACTGTTTTCAGGAGATTCTGTTTTTAAGACTTCTCCATTAATGGCCATAAAGGAATTACCGGCAGGAAGTTTTGTTTCTTTACCCTTAAAAGTAACACTTACAAGGCCTTCATAACAGCTAACCTCAAAAAATCCTTTTCTGTTTTCAACATTAAACTGCGTACCCAATACGGTAACCAAGCCGTCTTTTGTGGCGACAGTAAATTTTTGTCCTTTGGCAACCTTAAAAAAAGCTTCTCCTTGCAGAGATACGTTTCTTTCTTTATTCCAATTTATTTCACTGTAGGTTATCCTGGAGTCGGCATTTAGGATAATCTCAGAATTATCCGGGAGCCTTACTTCACTGCGTTCTGCATATTCAGTAGATACAGATTCATCTAAAGTTGATATGTAAAAGTAGGATGCAACAAAAATAACGGCTACGGCAGCTGCAATGCGCCATATCTTCCGCATTGGATTCAACTTAATTACTTTAGCATCTTTTTGAAGCTGATTGTTTTTGAAATCATTCAAGGCCTTGTCCACATCAAAATCCGGTGCTTTTAAAGAGCCGCTGACATTGATTAACTTCTCATAAGAGGCATACTCGGCAGATTTTTTAAATGCCGCGAGTTCTTCCCCGGAGAGGTCATTATTCAGCCATTTTGCCAGGTAATTTTCTTGCATAATTTCCAGCTTTATAACATTAAAACAACTAATAATAAAAAAACCCTACCCTTAAGATCAAAAATTTTAAAAATATCCGGAACTTATCCCCGGACATGGCGGCTAGATCCCTTCTATTTGTTCCCTCAGGGCTTTTAACGCAAGATGCATACGCTTTTCTATCGCTTTTACACTTACCCCTTCCATCTCCGCAATTTCTGCATATTTCTTGCCATCAATTCTATTTAACAAAAAAGTGGTTCTTTGATTTTCAGGAAGACTATTTAAAGCCTTATCCAGTTTTTCCTTATATTCTTTTTCTTCCAACAAGAATTCTGGTGATTCGTTAGAAGTATCATTAGACTGGTTTGCATACTTTAAGCGGACCTTTTCAGCCTTGATTACATTTAAATAAAGGTTATTTGCAACAGTATAGACATAAGACTTCGCTTTTTCAGGACGGACTTTTGCACAATTCTCCCAGAGTTTAACAAAAGCTTCCTGAACCACATCATAGGCTTTCTCTTCGTTTCCGAATTTGTAATATATATAGTTAAAAACCGTTTTGGAATTAGTTTTGAAGAGGCTGCTGAACACTTCCTCCTCACATACATTGTCCATAATTAGTGAGTTGTTGTCGTTGGTTCTGTTTCAAAGATATTTTAAAAAAAATTAAAAAAAGGGTAGGGTATTTTAAAAAGTAATTGTTTTAGAGTTATACGAACAACAAATAAATCCAAATCGTTATGAAAAAGTTTTTTAAGTATTCACTGCAAACCCTGCTTCTTGTTGCAGCATTTTCTTTTAATGCCTGTCAGGAGGCGTTTGAAGAATTACCGCAACCGGATGAACAGCAAACTATAAATGCAAGTTCCTCTACGGCCAAACTTATTGAAAACACAGCTTCCAAAGATGGTTCTTTTGACAATATCGTTGATGGTGCCAGTTGCTTTGCGATAGAATTTCCATATACTGTCAAAGCAAATGGCATTGAAATTACCATTGAATCTAAAGAAGGACTTCATTTAATTGAAGAAATTTTCGATGAATTGGAAGATGATGAGGATTTCCTTGAGATTATTTTTCCTATTGTTATTACACTTGCCGATTTTACCGTAATTGAAATTGCCGGAATTGACGACCTTCGCGAATTGGCTCAGCAATGTGTTGAGGGTGGTGAGGATGATGATATAGAATGTATAGATTTTGTATACCCGATTACGATATACACTTTCGATATCAATGAGGTTGAAACAGGTTCGGTAACCGTAGAATCTGATAAAGATCTTAGAATATTTTTTGAGGGTCTGGACGAAAATGACTTAATCGGAATTGACTTCCCTGTAGCAATGGAATTGTATGACGGGACAAAAATTGAAGTGAGGAGTAACGCTGAATTGGCAAATGCCATTGAAATGGCTAAAAATGCTTGTGACGAGGATGACGATAATGATTACAATGATGACGATTTTACCCAGGAACGTTTAGAAAGTCTGTTGGTTGAATGTCCTTGGTTGATTAATGAAGTTATAAGAGATGAAATAAATCAGTCAGATCAGTATTTTGAATACGTGATGAACTTTTCGGAAGATGGTGCTGTAACCGTTAAAGATAGAATGGGTAACAACCTAATGGGTGCCTGGAGCACCAGGCTGACGGATCATGGGGTACTTATTAATCTTGAATTTGATGTATTGGTTGATTTTAATCTTGAATGGTTTGTATACGAAATTGGAGAAGGCAAGATTAAACTTTATGCAGAAGGTGGAAACAGGATTATTATGCATAGCGTATGTGATCTTTTTAACACCGATCCCAATACTCTAAGAGAAATTTTGAAAGAATGCAGCTGGGTTATAAAAAAGGTTAAAAACCAGGGCGAGGAGATAGACAGATTACTGGGTTATGAGTTTAACTTTTTGCCAGAAGGATTACCCGTGGGTACTGTAACCCTTGGCAATGGTCAAAACACTTCTGAAGGATCTTGGGAAATCACCCCTAATGAACAAGGCAGACTTGTAATGTCTATTACTATGGGATCTGAGCCGGAAGTTAACTTTGAATGGCCATTATCTGATCTGAGAAATGACAGATTGAAGTTTAAAGTTGAAGAGATCGATTACGAGCTGGTACTTCAGAGAGTGTGCGATGATAATGCCAATGATGGCGATGTTGCTGAAATCAGAACCATTATGATGGAAGGTGATTGGGTAGTAGCCGAATATGTAGACGGCGAAATTGATGAAACTGACAATTATATAGGATACAACTTCAATTTCATGGCCAACCATTTAATAAATACTACAGTTTCAGAAATGGGTGTTTCTTATCCGGGTCTGTGGAGAGTGCTTAGAAATAGCGATAGTAAGCTTAAAGTATACCTGAACTTCGGAGAAGTAGATATTCTTGACGAGCTTACGGAAGACTGGGAATTGGATTCAATTACCAATGATAAAATAATACTTAAGGATGTTAGTGATGACGACGGTACTTTGAAAGTGGTGAGTACACTTATTTTTGTAAGGCCACAGACAACTCCTTAGCGGAAAAAGTATTTAAAAATACCTTATTTGCCCCCTATTTTGCTGAAAAGGGTAGCTTCTTAAAGAAGTTGCCCTTTTCTCTTTTATATTTCTTTCAAGAGCCTTCCATCATCCCATTGTTATTATTAAATTTGCACTTCGCCATAATTCGCATAGAAGATGTTTGATAATTTAAGTGATAAACTGGATAAAGCATTACATGTCCTCAAAGGGCATGGCCAGATTACAGAAATTAATGTAGCTGAAACAACCAAAGAGGTCAGAAGGGCCCTTCTGGATGCAGATGTTAATTTTAAAATTGCCAAGGAATTTACAAACAGGGTAAAGGAACAAGCCCTGGGTCAGAATGTTTTGACCACCTTACAACCGGGCCAGCTGATGGTCAAAATTGTTAAGGATGAACTTACCCAATTAATGGGTGGAGATGCAGAAGGAATTAATCTTTCCGGTAATCCATCTGTTATACTTATGTCGGGTCTGCAGGGATCTGGTAAGACTACTTTTTCTGGCAAGCTTGCAAATTATCTAAAAGAGAAAAAATCTAAAAACCCGTTATTGGTAGCTTGTGATGTTTACAGGCCGGCTGCTATTGATCAGCTGCATGTTGTCGGAGACCAGATTGGGGTAGAAGTATTTTCAGATAAAGAGAATTCGGATCCTGTTGCTCTTGCAATGGCCGGAAAGGAATATGCCAAAAATAATGGGTTCAATGTAGTCATCATTGATACTGCAGGACGCCTTGCGGTAGATGAGCAGATGATGACTGAAATTGCCAACATCCGAGATGCGGTTAATCCGCAGGAAACACTCTTTGTCGTAGATTCCATGACAGGTCAGGATGCAGTGAATACGGCTAAGGCTTTTAATGATGTACTTAATTTTGATGGTGTAATTCTGACCAAGCTTGATGGTGATACACGAGGTGGCGCAGCCATTTCAATTAAGTCCGTAGTTGATAAGCCCATAAAATTTATAGGTACAGGTGAGAAAATGGATGCTATAGATGTTTTCCACCCTGCGCGAATGGCAGATCGAATTCTGGGAATGGGAGATGTTATTTCCCTTGTGGAACGTGCACAGGAACAATTTGATGAGGAAGAAGCACGTAAGATTCAGAAAAAAATTGCCAAAAATAAGTTTGGTTTTGATGATTTCCTTAATCAAATACAGCAGATTAAGAAGATGGGCAGCATGAAGGACCTCATGGGGATGATACCCGGTGCCGGAAAGGCCCTTAAGGGCATGGATATCGATGATGATGCGTTTAAACACGTTGAAGCCATTATCCACTCTATGACTCCTGATGAAAGATCTAATCCTTCAAAACTGGATGCCAACAGAAAAAAAAGAATCGCTAAAGGCAGTGGTCGCAGTATACAGGAAGTAAATCAATTGCTGAAACAATTTAATCAAATGAGTAAAATGATGAAAATGATGCAAGGAGGGGGCGGCAAAAAAATGATGCAGATGATGCAGAATATGAAATAACAGTTTTAAACCTATAATTAGCTACTAAATGACCATTCTCAACGGAAAAGAAATTGCAAATAAAATTAAAGATGAAATTGCCGCTGAGGTTGGCGAAATTAAATCACGAGGTGAAAAAGTCCCGCATTTGGCAGCAGTACTTGTGGGAAATGACGGTGCAAGTCTCACCTATGTAGGAAGCAAAGTACGCTCCTGTAATCGCATAGGTTTTGAATCTACGCTTAAACACTTACCTGAAGACACATCAGAAGAAGAATTGTTAGACCTGGTTAGTGAACTTAATAACGATCCGGAAATAGATGGTTATATTGTGCAATTGCCTTTACCTAAACATATTGATGAGCAAAAAGTATTGCTGGCAGTAGATCCGGATAAGGACGTAGATGGTTTCCATCCTGCAAATTTTGGAAAAATGGCACTGGATATGGAATCTTTTATACCAGCTACTCCATTTGGCATTATGGAATTATTGCGAAGATATAATGTAGAAGTAGAAGGCAAACACGCTGTTGTTATTGGCCGCAGCCATATCGTAGGGAGGCCTATTAGTATATTGCTTAGCCAGAAAGGCAAGTTTGCCAATGCCACAGTAACCTTAACACATAGCAGGACTAAAGATATAAAAGCCTTGACCCTCCAGGCAGATATTATTGTTTCTGCCCTTGGAGTTCCCGGTTTTCTTACCGGGGATATGGTACGTGAAGGGGCCGTAATTATTGATGTCGGAATTACAAGAGTACCCGATGAGAGTAAAGAGCGGGGCTATTATATAACAGGCGATGTTGATTTTGAATCTGTTAGTAAAAAAGCATCCCATATTACACCTGTCCCCGGCGGCGTAGGCCCAATGACTATTGCCATGCTTTTGCAAAATACGCTTCTTGCACGTAAAAGGAGAACACAAAATAATCGGTAAAACGGCCTTTTAAATCTGAGCTGAATAATGCGCATAGAAATTTGATCGTATAAGGGAATTGAGTACCTTTTGTCTCAAATTTAACTTCTATGTTCAGACCTGTTTTGTTGCTTTGTATTTTACTTATTTGTTTATCCGGATGTCAGTTGGCCTCTGAAGATAAACCGAATACAACTTTTAAAGTTTCATTTTCAGATGCTATAAGTGCTCAGGCCATGGATGGTCGATTACTGCTGATGCTTTCTACAAATGATGAAAATGAACCCCGTTTTCAGATAAACAGCGGACTTAACACCCAATTAATATTTGGGATGAATGTGGATGGAATGACCCCCAATTCTGAACAGATTTTTGATGCTTCAGATTTTGGGTTTCCTTATGCCAGTTTGGCCGAAGTGCCCCCGGGAGTATATTGGGTTCAGGCCTTATTACATGTTTATGAAACCTTTAATTTAAGTACGGGTCATACGGTGAAGTTGCCCATGGATAATGGGGAAGGCCAGAAATGGAACAGGTCTCCCGGCAATTTTTACAGTAAACCTTTTAAAGTAACTATCCCGGAAAATGGAGATTTGGATATAACTGTTGAAATGGACCAGGTAA
>Ga0209536_100016816_pt1 | contig 10387 bp, 8 predicted proteins | sample DeeMarSeWOR28_12_FD_187461 | JGI IMG/M metagenome (GOLD analysis project Ga0209536, IMG submission 187461) | Marine sediment microbial communities from White Oak River estuary, North Carolina - WOR-2-8_12 (SPAdes) (version 2) | ecosystem: Environmental > Aquatic > Marine > Intertidal zone >... | reverse complement strand
TGATATTTACAGGCAGGAAGTTTTGGTTGAAGAATTTATCGAAGGCAGAGAAATTACGGTGGGCATATTAGAGAACGGTTGCGCAAAGATACTGCCTGTCCTGGAGATAGACTTTTCAAGCTGCAGGCATACCGGTGAATATTTTTATTCTTGGCGGATGAAGGAATATCAGGGTAATGTCGAATTTGGCTTGCTGCCGCTTTTAGTTTGCCCTGCACATCTGGATCGAGAAACCGAGGACTTAATTAAGGGGGTCGCACTGAAGACTCATCGCTTAATGGGATGTTTTGATTTTTCCCGCATAGATATTCGCTTAAATAAGGATAATATTCCTTATGTATTAGAGATTAATCCGTTACCCGGGTTAAATCCCAAGGAATCTAATTTTCCGCTCATGGCCTATGCGGCCGGCATGAATTACGATGATCTTATCGGGGCAATATTAACCAGCGCCTCAGAAAGGATAGGGCTGAATTGAGCAATCATCTGAATCAATCTGCGGTAGCGACACAAAAACCGATTTCCGAGATACCTGTCGGGCGACCCACAAAGAGAATTCGCGATTACCAGCAGATCGGTTTATTCGCTAATGTAAATCCACTGGACTGGGAAGATTGGCATTGGCAGATTAAAAATAGAATCTGCGCTAAGGATGCCTTGGCACAAGTGATCAAACTTACCCCTGAAGAAGAGGCAGGTATCAAGAAAGCAAGCGGCAGGCTTTCTCTGGCCATTACCCCTTATTGGGTTACCTTGATTGATCCCGAGGATGCTAATTGCCCTTTAAGGCGTCAGGCCGTGCCGGTAATTGCCGAGTCAGCCGTGGGGCCACATGAGATGACTGATCCGCTCGCCGAAGACAGGGATTCTCCGGCGCCGTATTTGGTTCATCGCTATCCCGATAGGGTATTGTTGTTAGCTACTGAGCATTGCGCCATGTATTGCCGGCATTGCACCCGCCGTAGACTAGTAGGCGAGCATAAGGAGAATAATTCTGCCAGCCGTTTTGATGCGGCGATAGATTACATAAAGGCAAACCGTAAAATAAGAGATGTCTTGATTTCCGGTGGGGATCCCCTGGTATTAGAAGACGATGAGCTCGAGAATCTAATCCAGAAAATACGCGCGGTCTCGCACGTCGAATTTTTGCGAATCGGTACGCGTCTGCCCGTAACTCTGCCGCAGCGTATCACCGAGAAATTAGTAGCGGTATTAAAAAAATATTCTCCGATCTGGGTAAGCATTCATTTTAATCATCCCAAAGAGATTACCAAACGTTGCAAAATCGCCTGTGATATGCTTTCGGATGCAGGTATTCCCTTAGGCAGCCAAACCGTGCTTTTAAAAGGTATAAATGACCGCCCCTACATCATGAAAAAATTAATGCACGAGCTGCTTCAGATAAGGGTCAGGCCATATTATATTTACCAGTGTGACCCGGTTAAGGGCACGCAGCATTTCAGGACGCCGGTGGCGGTAGGAATAAATATCGTGGAAAAACTAAGGGGTCATACCTCTGGCTACGCAGTTCCTACTTACGTCATTGATGGCCCGGGCGGCGGCGGAAAGATCCCTGTCGGCCCAAACTATGTTCTCTCGCAGGCCAAAAGCAAATACGTCCTGCGTAATTACAAAGGTAAGATTTACACCTATCTGGAATAATTCAAACAAGTTTTGCTTGAGTCCCGCTCTGACAGGCCAGAATTGACTTCCCACCATAATAGTTTTTGTCCCGCACAATTGACAATCTCAAGACTTGACGGATAAACCCTTTTTTCATATAATAAGTTATTCTAATCAGGATTATTACATTTAAGGGGGAATTTTTGCCATGGAAACGGAGAACAAAAGAAATTTTATTCTTTTGGGGCACGCCCAGTCAGGAAAGACAACGCTTGCAGAAGCCATGCTTTATTTTTGCAAAGCTACTGCGCGCAAAGGTTCTGTATCTGACGGAACAACAACCAGCGATTACGGCTTTGACGAAATAGAGAGAAAAAGCTCTATAAACTCGGGCTTTTTATTCTGTAATTATAAAGGGATCAATTTGCAGATTATTGATACTCCCGGATATGCTGATTTCTTTGGCGAGGTCATCTCTGGTATGCGTGCCACTGACGGTGCGGTTATCGTAGTAGATTCCAGTTCGGGCATAGAAGTGGGCACGGAAAAGGCCTGGCAACTATTGGAGGAAAAAGGCCTACCCTGCATCATATTCATGAACAAGACGGATAAAGAGGGATTGGATTTAAAGAACGTTTTGTTGGACATTCAAAACAGTCTTTCCAAGAAAGCCCTGATGGTAGAGTCTTTGGATAATCCTGACTTAATAGAGGCGATTGCGGAAAGCGATGATAAGCTTCTGGAGAAATATCTTGAAGGAACGAAATTATCCGCAGAAGAACTAACCAGCGCCTTACATCAGGCGGTAGATAATCGAAAAATTTTCCCCGTGGTTTGCGGCTCGGCACTCAGCGAAAAAGGCTTACCGGAGCTTTTGGAGGCAATCATTACGTATTTGCCCTCTCCCCAGGAGCGGCCTAAGATTTTGGCCGGTGATCCCCTAAAGCCAGAGGAAAAAAAAGAGGTGTATTTTAAAGAAGACGGTCCGTTTTGCGCCTTTGTTTTTAAAACTATCTCCGACCCTTATGTAGGACAGCTTTCGCTATTGCGCATATTTTCCGGTACACTTACCCCCAATACCGGCTTTTACAATGTGAACCAGAAAACCAAGGAAAGAATCGGCCCCATATATATGTTGCAGGGTAAGGAGCAGAGGCCTGTGGAGCTTGCCTCTTGCGGCGACATCGTGGCTATCGCCAAATTAAAAGAGACAAGGACTTGCGATTCGCTCTGCGATGGCAAAGAACAGTTTTTATTTGAGCCGATTATTTTCCCGGAACCGGCCATATCCGCATCCGTAAAGCCAAAGTCCCGCCAGGATGAGGAAAAGATCTCCGGGGCCCTGGCCAAGCTGTCTGACGAAGACCCCACATTTAAAATAGGCCGAGACACCCAGACCAAGGAATTGATTATTTCCGGCCTGGGAGACCTGCATCTATCGGTGATGATAGGCAGGATGAAGAAAAGGTTCAATGTCGAGGTAGAATTAGGTACTCCCAAGGTTTCTTATAAAGAGACGATTACAAAAAGCGCCAGGGTTCAGGGTAAATATAAGCGGCAATCCGGAGGTCGCGGTCAATATGGCGATGTCTGGATTGAAATTGAACCCCTAGAAAGAGGTAAGGGTTTTGAGTTTGTAGATAAGATCTTTGGCGGGGCGATCCCGCGTAACTACGTGCCTTCGGTAGAAAAGGGCGTGGTCGGGGCCTGTCAGGAAGGCGCGGTTGCCGGATACCCCATAGTTGACGTGCGCGTTACCGTGGTCGACGGTTCTTATCACGAAGTAGACTCTTCGGATATGGCTTTTCAGATTGCTGGGGCAATGGCTTTGAGAAAGGCCATTGCTGAAGCAGGGCCGGCGCTGTTGGAACCGATTATGGAAGTGAGCGTGATTGTTCCGGAAGATTATGTAGGAGCAGTTTCTGGAGATCTAAACTCGCGGCGCGGCCGGATTATGGGCATGGAAGTCAAAGGAAGAACCCAGGTATTAAAAGCCTCTGTCCCACAGTCAGAGATGTTTACTTATGCCAATGATTTACGCTCAATTACCGGCGGCAGAGGGTCTTATACGATGTCTTTTTCCCACTATGAGGGAGTGCCGCATAAGATAGCCGCAAATATTATAAGCCAATATCAAGCCAGCAAGAAGCAGGAAGAACAAGGTTAAAAGAAGGACACTCTCGCGTCAACCCTTAAATAAAAAACCATATCAAAAACTAAGAAAATAGCACTTTGCCAAAAAAATGAAAATAGCGGTTGTGGGACTGGACTTTCCTCTGGGCAAGCGCGCGTTGGCCGATGAGCGGCTGGAGAAGCTAAAAAGTATTTTCCACGTCCAAAAGGTCACCGAGATCCAGATAGAGTTTACCGACGATTCAGGGATACAGGATGCGGATGGTATTTTATGCGAGAGCAAGTCGAAGCTGGATTTAATTATCAGGGACTTAGAGATCATAGAGAACCGCTTGGCCGGCGGCGAATGCGACAAAGAATTGTTTACACGCTGCAAGGAAGCCCTGGAAAAAGAAACCATTCTTAATGAGGTGCCCTTTAACGATAGCCACAGACAGGCGCTTTGCGGGATTAATCTGGTTACGCTTAAGCCCATTATGTTCGTGGAACAGGAAAAAGCTCCTTCTATCCCCGAGATGATGCGCCTGGCCCATGCTAATTGCCAGGCGATTACCTTTTTTACCGTCAATGACAAAGAACTGCGCGCCTGGTCGCTGAAGAAAGGCCTCAGCGTCTATGAGGCCGCTGGCTTGATTCATTCGGATCTTCAGAGAGGATTTATCAAAGCCGAAATCACCGGCTACGAAGACCTGATAAAGGCAGGAGGGATGAACCAGGCCAAGGGCAAGGGCGTAGTAAAAGTAGAAGGCAAAGATTACCTGGTGCGCGACGGCGATCTGATACAGATTCGCTTTAATGTTTAAAATAGAACGCAATAATTTACAACTGTTAGAAAGGAGCAAGGGGGGTATGTTAAAAATCAAACGGGCATTAGTGAGTGTTTCTGACAAAAAAGGGATTTTAGAATTTGCTCAGGCATTAAACAAGTTTAAGGTCGAAATTCTTTCTACCGGCGGTACGGCAAAGCTTCTCCGCGAAAACGATATTCCGGTTCGTGAGGTATCCGATTATACCGGCTTCCCCGAAATGCTAGACGGCAGGGTAAAAACCTTGCATCCCAAGATACACGGCGGACTCCTGGCTTTAAGGGGCAATACCCAACATATGCAAACCGCCAAAGAGCATAATATCGGCCTTATTGATATGGTGGTAGTAAATCTATATCCCTTTGAAAAAACCACCCAGAAGCCCGGAGTGACGCATGAGGAGGCGATAGAAAATATCGATATCGGCGGACCTTCGATGCTGCGTTCAGCGGCTAAAAATTCCCGTTCGGTTGCGGTAATCTGCGATCCGGATGATTACGCCGAAGTCGCTGCGGAACTTGAAAAAAATAACGGTAGCTTACCCGAGGATTTATTAGGCAGGTTGGGTATAAAGGTATTCGCTCGCACGAGTAGATACGATGCAGCAATTTATAGCTATTTTGGCAAAGAAAGCCCGACGGACAGAGCCCAGGATAAGGGCCTGCCCGATGAAATCAGCCTGGAATTGAAAAAGATACAGCAGTTGCGCTATGGCGAAAATCCGCACCAGCGGGCTGCCTTTTATAAAGAAAAAGCAAAGGTTAGGGGATTGGTTAACTTAAAACAACTTCAAGGTAAGGAGTTATCTTTTAATAATATCCTGGACTTGAATGCTGCCTTTGAATTGGTTAAGGAGTTCGGTAATCCTGCCTGCGCAGTGATCAAGCACAATAATCCCTGCGGCGCAGCCGAAGATAAAACGCTGGATAAGGCATATCGTTTTGCCTATAAGTGCGATCCCCTATCCGCATTCGGCAGCATCGTGGCCTTAAATAGAACACTGGATGCCAAGACCGCAAAGCTTATTGTCGCCAGTCCGTTTGTTGAGTGCGTGATCGCCCCAAAGATAGATAAAGACGCGGCGGATTTATTTAAGGCGAAAAAGAATCTGCGCCTGATAGAATTAAACGACCTCCAGGATATTAATGAGCCGGACCTCAAGCGCGTAAGCGGGGGATTTCTGCTTCAGGATAAAGACCTGGGGGCAGTGGATCCAGAAAAACTGAAAGTAGTTACTAAAAGAAAACCCACTAAAAAGGAATTAGAGAGTCTTGTCTTTGGCTGGAAAGTAGCCAAGCATGTAAAATCCAACGCCATAGTTTTGACGTCGGGCACAAAGACCGTAGGCATTGGCGCAGGGCAGATGTCGCGGGTAGATTCCGTAATTATTGCCAGGAGAAAGTCGGGCAAACTCAGCAAAAACTCATGCCTTGCCTCGGATGCCTTTTTTCCGAAGGATGACGCGGTAATAGAAGCAGCCAAGGCAGGAGTGAGAGCGATTATTCAGCCCGGCGGCTCAATTGCCGATGAGGCAATCATTAAGGCCTGCGATAAATATAAAATGGCCATGGTTACCACAGGCTTTAGACACTTCCGTCACTGATTTTGTTTAGCTCGTTTAATTCCGCAAAGCCCGCTTTGCGGACATAACGGCAAATGACCTACCCCGAGTCACTCCGCTATTTAGAATCTTTTATTAATTACGAGAGGATTACCGATTGGTCCTATAAGGATTCTCTCAAACTGGGTCGGTTCAGGGATTTTTTGTCAAGTATTGATAATCCACAGAATAACCTGGCCTGTCTGCATGTAGCCGGCAGCAAAGGTAAGGGTTCAACCTGCGTCTTTCTTACCTATATTTTAAGGCAGGCAGGATACCGGGTAGGATTATATACCTCGCCGCACCTTTTTGATTTCAGAGAGAGAATCCGCATATTAAGCGCTAAAACCTTAAAGCCAAGCCGAAGGCAGAGCGGTCCGCGGGAGGAGTTACTTTGCCCGGGAAAAGATTTTGAGGGGATGATCTCTAGGGGTGAGTTGACGGCTTTAGTAAAAAAATTAAAAACCGCGATAGAAAAATACAATGAAACATCAAAATACGGGCCGCTAACTTTTTTTGAGGTTTACACTGCACTGGCCTTTGTTTATTTTAAAGAAAAAAAGACTGATTTTGTGGTTTTGGAAACCGGATTAGGCGGAAGGTTGGATGCTACCAATGCGGTAGAGCCGTTGGTTTGCGCGATTACCCCGATAAGTTACGAACATACGCAGAGGCTGGGTAGTACTTTAAGAGAAATTGCTACTGAGAAAGCAGGGATTATAAAAAATTCCCCCCTTGCTAATTTTTCGGCCCGTCGGATAACCGTGATTAGTGCGCCGCAAGAAAAAGAGGCGCAGGATGTAATCAGGCAAAGATGTAAAGAATTAGCAGTAAAATTATACGAAGTAGGCCAAGATATAGTGTTTCACGAAACAAACAGCAGCTTCAACATAAAAGGCATTTTTGGCAGGTATCCGGGTTTAAAGATTAATCTTTTAGGAAGGCATCAATTAATCAATGCCTCTGTGGCTGTGGGGGTAATTGAAGCGCTACAGTCTTATGGCATAGCAATAGATACTAGTTCTATAAAAACAGGGCTTGGCCAGACTGTCTGGCCAGGCAGGTGTGAAGCGGTCGCAAGAGCGCCCTGGGTGGTTTTAGACGGGGCGCAGAATGCCGCTTCGGCTTTTGCCTTAAGGCAGGCGATTAGGGAAAATTTTTCCGGTGCAGGTAAATTTAACCAAGGCAGAAAATATAAAAAGCTAATTCTTGTATTTGGGATCTCTAAAGATAAAGATATTAAAGGTGTGATTTTCCAGCTCGCTGACCTTGCGGACGTAGTGGTTTTGACCAAGTCCGGCAATCCGCGCGCCCAGCCTCCTGAAACTATGAAAGAATATTTCAAGGATAAGCCGGTTTATGTAACGCAAAGCGTCAAAGAGGCACGGGAATTAGCCGCCAGAATCGCCGCAAGGCAGGATCTGGTTTTGGTAACCGGCTCTTTATTTGTAGTGGGAGAGTTTAGAAATGGCAAGTCGTAGTTATTTTAACGATACCATTGCTGCTATTGCCACTGGCCTGGGTCAGGCAGGCATAGGCATTGTGCGGATAAGCGGTCCGGATGCCCTTTTGCTTGCGGATAAAATATTCGTTTCCAGGGAACGCGGCAGGCCTTCTGATTTTAGAGCTTACACTACTCATTATGGCTGGATTGTAGAAAGCCTCCAGCTCACCAGTCAAAATTCAAAATCTAGGCCTCCTCAGGAGTTTATTGACGAGGTAATCTTGACAATAATGCGCGCGCCCAGGTCCTACACCAAGGAGGACGTGGTGGAAATAAATTGCCACGGCGGCATAGTGGCCTTGCGGAGAACCTTGGATTTAGTTTTAGAAAACGGCGCGCGGTTAGCTAATCCCGGAGAGTTTACCAAGCGCGCCTTTTTAAACGGCAGAATCGATTTGGCTCAGGCCGAAGCAGTATTGGATATAATAAAGGCAAAGAGTGATTCTGCTTTGAAAGTTGCCACGGCGCAATTGAAAGGCTTGTTATCCCGCCAGATCGATAAAATTCGGGAAATAGTTTTAGGGGCGCTTTCTGTTTTGGAGGCAAATATTGACTTTCCCGAGGAAGAAATTGGTGAGGCAAATTTTGAGGAGGTTCCCAGGAGCCTAAAGCAAGCCAACGCAGCTTTAAAAGACCTGCTTGGGCAGGCCAAAAGAGGCAAAATCTTTCGTGAAGGAGTCAAGGCAGTTATCTGTGGCCGCCCGAATGTAGGAAAATCTTCTCTTTTAAACGCTTTAATCCAAGAAGAGCGTTCTATCGTTACCTCCGTGCCGGGGACCACCCGCGATACTATCGAAGAGATTATAGATATAAAGGGAATACCGATCAGGATTGTGGATACCGCAGGGATCATTGAGCCCAGAGACCTGGTAGAAAAAAAGGCCGTACGGCGCTCAAAAAAATATATTGATCAGGCAGATTTAGCGATTCTATTGTTCGACGGCAACTCTAGATTGAGTCCGCAAGACGAAATCCTGATAAAAAAGTTAAAAAATAAAACCACTATAGCCGTGATTAATAAAATTGATTTGAGGCAGAAGGTAGAAAAGGAAAGAATTGTGAAAAGTTTTGGCCGGGCAGTTGAAATCTCGGCCAAAAAGCACAAAAACATCTTTATGTTAGAGGATGAAATTGCCAGCCTGGTCACCAACGGCCAACTCGGCATTTCCGAACCGGTCCTTCTGAGTAATATAAGGCATATTACGGCGGTTAAAGAGGCGCAAAAACTTGTTGAAGAAGCGCAAGATTCATTAGATAATAGCTTATCCGTAGAGTTCGTTGCCCAGGGGATTAAGGATGCGCTTTTGCACCTGGATGGCATTGTAGGTAGATGCTTTTGCGAGGACTTGCTGGATAAGATATTCGGCGAATTTTGTATAGGAAAATAGGCTTATAAGTTATGCGCTCATTTAGCTCCGCGTTCGCCACTTAGAGTTATGGCGCGGAGTCAATTCGCCCAAACAACTTACGTTGCGCTGTTCCAGCGCAACGTAAGTTGTGGGCTCATTGATGGATAAACAGAAGATAGTTAAGGCGGTTAAGGATATTCTGGAGGCTATCGGAGAAAATCCGGCAAGAAAAGACCTTTTAGACACTCCTCTTCGCGTGGCCGAGATGTATGAAGAGATTTTTGCCGGCATACGTCAGGACCCCCAGAAAGAGCTAGAGGTTATTTTAGACCAAAAGCACGATGAGATTATTCTGCTTAAGGGTATACCTTTATATAGCGTATGCGAACACCATCTTCTTCCCTTTGTAGGTAAGGCACATATTGCCTATATTCCTAAGCAGGGCCGGGTTACGGGCTTAAGTAAGCTAGCCAGGGTGGTGGATATTTTAGCCAAGCGGCCCCAGGTGCAGGAAAGATTAACCACGCAGATTGCCGACATGATTACCAGCAAGTTAAAGCCTCAAGGGTGTATGGTAATAATCGAGGCGGAGCATCTTTGTATGTCCATGCGCGGAATAAAAAAACCCGGAGCGCTCACCATTACCTCCGCGGTGCGGGGAATCTTTAAGCAAAACGAAAAGACGCGCGCCGAGACCTTGGCGTTGATAAAACAATAGGCAGGTGGAATATGAGCTTTGAAGATATTTATTTGTGGTTTGAGCCCCACGTGAGTAAGATCCTGCGCTTTGAATTCGAGATTGCGGATCCGGTCTTTTGGGTGTTTATCTTATTAATCTTTCTTGTGTCAGTGCGGATGTGGGGCGCAAAGAAAGCCCTGTCTTTTTCTTTGGCGACGGCCGCGGCGTTAGTTATCAACACCTTTGCAGAGGATTATGTATCCCGGGTTTTATACAGACCGGATGATTTATTCCGCTTTATAATCAGAGGCGTTACGATTTTGCTTATCGCCGTTATCGGTATTTATTACACTTTTTTAAAAAGCGACTATTAAACCCGCCGAGTATCCTTTCGGGAATCTTTCTAAACCTCGCAGCTGGCAAGCCGGATTATTTTTTTATTTTTTTAAAAAGGAATAAATCGATTTGCGGTAGTTCCGGATTGAGGGGGATTTGGTGTAGGAAGTATTTATCCGGATTATTGATTCTAAGGTGGAAATAAGCCAGGTATTCGTGATAGCGGAATAGCCAGATCCAGGCGTCATCCGGAAAGCAATCAATCTTCTCAAAGAGTCTTTTATCGTGTTTTTGTTCGCTGATCAGGTATACCCTGTGTTCGGTATTTATTGCCGATAGTATGTCTTCATAATCCTG
>Ga0209536_100016815_pt1 | contig 10387 bp, 9 predicted proteins | sample DeeMarSeWOR28_12_FD_187461 | JGI IMG/M metagenome (GOLD analysis project Ga0209536, IMG submission 187461) | Marine sediment microbial communities from White Oak River estuary, North Carolina - WOR-2-8_12 (SPAdes) (version 2) | ecosystem: Environmental > Aquatic > Marine > Intertidal zone >... | reverse complement strand
CAGCCTGTCGACCGCCCGGGACAAGCGCATGGGCGAGCTGCTGGCAGGCGGCGACAAGCTGGAGTCGCTGATCGTGCGCGCCCGCGTCGGCGGCGAAGCGCTGGTGCAGCGCGAGTGGGAGCTGGTGCCGCTGATGCGCAGCGACGCCCGGTACCTCGTGGACTGCGTGCTGTCGCCGCTGGCGCTGGCGGAGGCTGCGGGCTGCGTGCTGGTGGAGATCTCCGACACGACGCGCCAGGCGCGCATCAGCCGCGAGAACGCGCTGCTCGCCCAGCTCGGGGGCAGCCGCATGATGGCCCGCCAACTGGCCCACGAGATCAAGAACCCGCTGGGCGGGCTGCGCGGCGCCGCACAGCTGCTCGAGCGGGAATTGCCGGACGAGGCGCTGCGCGAGTACACCCGGGTGATCATCGGCGAGGCCGACCGGCTGCGGGCGCTGGTGGACAGCCTGCTCGGGCCGGCCCGGCCGCTGCATCGCGAGGCGACCAACGTCCACGAGCTGCTCGATCATGTCTACCGCCTGGTGCGCGCGGAGGCGCCCGAGGCGGTGGCCATCACGCGCGACTACGACCCGAGCCTCCCGCCGCTGCAGCTCGACCGTGACCAGATGATCCAGGCGATGCTGAACCTCGCGCGCAACGCGGTCCAGGCGCTCGGCCGCCACGGCCAGCTGACGATCAGGACCCGCGCGATCACGGGCGGGACCATCGGCGAGAAGCGCCATCGCGTCGTGGCGTCGGTGCAGTTCGAGGACAACGGCCCCGGCGTGCCGGCGGAGCTCGGCGAGACGATCTTCTATCCGCTGGTGACCGCCCAGCCGGGCGGCACCGGGCTCGGCCTGGCGGTGGCGCAGGACATCGCGACGCGCCACGACGGGCTGGTGGAATTCGAGAGCCGGCCGGGGCACACCGTGTTCTCGCTGCTGCTGCCGATGGGGACGAAACCATGAACAAGCCACTCGACGTCTGGCTCGTCGACGACGACGCCTCCATCCGGTGGGTGCTGGAGCGGGCGCTGCGCCAGTCCGGCATGAAGCCACGGGCCTTCGAGCAGGCGGACAGCGTGCTGGCCGCGCTCGGCCGCGGCGAGCCCGACGTGCTGATCACCGACGTGCGGATGCCGGGCGAAAGCGGGCTGAAGCTGCTGGAGGCCGTGCGCGGCAGCCACCCGGCGCTGCCGGTCATCGTCATGACCGCGCACTCCGACCTGGACAGCGCCGTGGCGGCCTACCAGGGCGGCGCCTTCGAGTACCTGCCCAAGCCGTTCGACATCGACCAGGCGGTCGAGCTGGTCCGGCGGGCGGCCGCGCAGGCGGCGATCAGCGGCGCGGAGGCGGGCACGCGCCCGGGGCAGATCCCGGAGATCCTCGGCCAGGCCGCGTCGATGCAGGAGGTGTTCCGCGCCATCGGCCGGCTGTCGCGCTCGAGCATGACGGTGCTGATCACCGGCGAGTCCGGCACGGGCAAGGAGCTGGTGGCCCGCGCGCTGCACCGGCACAGCCCGCGCGCAGACAGCCCGTTCATCGCGCTCAACACCTCGGCCTTCACCGCGGAACTGCTCGAGTCGGAACTGTTCGGGCACGAGAAGGGCGCCTTCACCGGCGCCGACAGCCTGCGGCGCGGGCGCTTCGAGCAGGCCGACGGCGGGACGCTGTTCCTGGACGAGATCGGCGACATGTCCACGGCCCTCCAGACCCGGCTGCTCCGGGTGCTGGCCGAGGGCGAGTTCTACCGGGTCGGCGGCAGCACGCCGATCAAGGTGGACGTGCGCGTCATCGCAGCGACCCACCAGGAGCTCGAGGCGCGCGTCGCGCGCGGCCTGTTCCGTGAGGACCTGCTGCACCGGCTCAACGTGATCCGCATCGAGGTGCCGCCGCTGCGCATGCGGCGCGAGGACATCCCGGAGCTGCTCGGACACTACCTCGCGGCGGCCGCGGCCGAGCTGGGCGTCGAGCCCAAGACGCTCCGGCCGGAAGCCGAGGCGCGGCTGACGGCGTTCGACTGGCCCGGTAACGTACGCCAGCTCGTCAACGCCGCGCGCCGCCTGACGGTGACGGCGCCGGGGCGGCAGATCGGCATCGAGGACATCCCGGCGGATCTCGGGGGCGAGGGGGCCACCGCGCCGGAATCGGCCGCGTGGCTGCGCGAGCTGGAGACCTGGGCGCAGCGCCACGCGGTGACGCAGGAAGCGCCGCTGCTGGACGTGGCGGTACCGGAGTTCGAGCGCGTGCTGATCCGTGTCGCCCTCGCCCGCTGCGAGGGGCGCAAGCAGGATGCCGCGAAGCTGCTCGGCTGGGGCCGCAACACGCTCACGCGCAAGATGCGCGAGCTCGGGATGAACGACTGAGCGGGCGCCGCGCCGTCAGGCGACGCGTTCCTCCATCTGGGCCAGCTCGGTCAGTGCCTTGCACAGCACGCGGAATTCCGGGCGCAGGCGCTGCGCCTCGCGACGCGCCGTGCCGGCATCGCCGGTGCGTGCCGCGGCCTCGCAGGCGCCTGCCACGGACGCGAAGCGGCGCCCCCCCAGGCTCAGCGCGGCCGACTTGAGGCTGTGCGCCGCGAACCCGACCTGCTCCAGGTTCCCGTCACCGAGCCCGGCATGCAGCTCGTCGAGCTTCCCGGCGGCCTGCTTCAGGAACAGCAGAATGGCCTGGCGCACGACCTGTGGGCGCCCGATGGAGCGCAGTTCCTCGATCTGCCCGACTTCGATCACGGGGTGCGTCGCGGTCAGGTCGCTCGCCGCGGGCGTGGAGGTCGCGGCTGCCACCCCGGCGGCGCTGCCGGTGACGGCCAGCATCACGGCCTGCAGCTTGCGGATCGTGAAGGGCTTGCTGATGAAGTCGGTCATGCCCGACTCCAGGCAACGCTCGCGGTCGCCGGGCAGCGCGTTCGCCGTCACCGCGACGATGGGAACCGGCGACCGGCCATTGGCGGACTCGCTCGCCCGGATCTTGCGGGTGGCCTCGTAGCCGTCCATCAGCGGCATCTGGCAGTCCATCAGCACGACGTCGAAGTGGCGGCCCAGTGCATATTCCACCCCGAGGGTGCCGTCGCTCGCGGTGACCACGTTGCAGCCCAGGGCCTCCAGCATGCCGCTCGCCACCTCGAGGTTGACCGGGCTGTCCTCCACCAGCAGGACCTTCAGGCCCAGGTCGCGCAGCACGCTGCCGGTCGCCGCCTCGCTGCGGTCCGGCGTGGCCGGTCCGGCGAGGCCGAGCGCGTGCTCGACCGTTTCGGCCAGCCGCTGGCGACGGACCGGCTTCACCAGCCAACCGTCCGGTTCGAACGCAGCACCTTCGGCGTTGCGGCCGGACCCGACGACGGGCGTCAGCATGATGACCGGCACGCCCGCCAGCCCGGAGGAGCCCAGCCGTTCCAGGAACTCGGTTCCGTCCATGTCCGGGAGGCGGCGATCCACCATCACGAGGCTGTAGGGCCCATCGAGGGCCAGCTTCTCCAGCGCCCGCTGGCCGGTGGCAACGGTCACGACCTTCGCGCCGGCGCGCTCCAGCAGTGAGCTGGTCGCCGCCGCCGCGGGCTCGCTCGGCTGCGCCAGCAGCACACGCGTCTCGGGGAGCGACCACGGCTCGCTGCGTGGCGGGCGCGCCGCCGGATCGAGCGGCAGCTCGAACCAGAAGGTCGAGCCCTGACCGATCCTGCTCCTGACCCCGACCTCGCCGCCGAGGATCTCCACCAGCTGGCGCGTGATGGCGAGGCCGAGCCCGGTGCCGCCGTGCTTGCGCGTCTCGAAGGAGTCCACCTGGGTGAAGGCCTCGAACACCGACTCGAGCTCCTCCTCGGGAATGCCCAGGCCCGTGTCCTCGACCTCGATGCGCAGGCGCAGCGCGCCGTCGTCCCCGGCGGCGCTGCGGGCGCGCACGACCACGTGTCCCTGCTCGGTGTACTTGATCGCGTTGCCGAGCAGGTTGACGATGACCTGGCGCAGCCGGATCGCGTCGCCGCTGGCGTGTGACGGGAGCGCGCCGTCGACGTCGCAGACCAGCTCGAGCCCGCGCTCCTGCGCCTTCGGGGCGAGAAGCTCGCAGACTTCCTCCATGAGCTCGACCAGGCCGAAGTCCTCGCTGACCACTTGCAGGCGCCCGGCCTCGATCTTCGAGAAGTCGAGGATGTCGTTGATGATCTCGAGGAGGGCATCCGCGGACCGGCGCATGGTCTGCAGCATGCGCAGCTGCCGCTCGTCCAGCGGCGTGTTCTGCAGCAGCTCCGCCATGCCGACCACGCCGTTCATCGGGGTGCGGATTTCGTGGCTCATGCGCGCCAGGAAGTCGCCCTTGGCGCGGCTGGAGTGCTCGGCCTCGCGGGCCGCGTCCTCGAGCTTGCGGGTCCGCTCGACCACCTGCTCCTGCAGCTGCCGGCGATGTTCCGCGAGGTGCTCGTCGCGCTCGCGGATCTGGTTGAGCATGTCGTTGAAGCTGTTGATCAGGATGCCGATCTCGTCCGGACCGTCGGGCTGGGCCTTGAGGCTGTAGTCCTTGTCCCGCGCGACGTGCTCCATGGTCTCGATCAGGCCCTGTATCGGCTCCACGGTCGTCGACCGCAGCCGTCCGGTCGCAAGCAGGGACAGGCCCAGCGCGATGGCCAGCGCGACGAACTGCACGAGCAGCAGCCACAGCGTGGCGGTGAACGCGGGGCCGCGGCTGGCCGTGAGCTGCATCGAGCCCACCGGCAGCAATTCCGTCTCGAGCGGTACGCTGACGGTGACCCTCATCAACGCCCCCAGCAGGCGCGGGGGTTCGCCGTCCGCCGCGGCGCTGCGGGCCAGCGTGCGGCCCCGGGCATTGCGGATCTCGACGGCGGTGCGCGGCGAGGTCCTTGCGATGAGGTCCGCGATGGCCTGGGCGGCGCCGTCGTTGCCGTTGAGGGCTGCGGTCGCGGCCGCGGCGCGGTGCTGGCGCGCCACGGCGCGGGACTCGTCGGCGATCCGCTCGCCGCTGTAGATGAACACGTAAAGGCATGACAGCAGGGCGCCGGCGATCGCCGCCGCCACGGCCGTGAGGCCGACGAGCGTGCGCATCCGGCTCGCGAGCGAACCCGTCGGACGCCAGATTTTCTGTGGGCCTGCCTGCACCCTTCCCTCTCCCGGCCCGGCCGGCCTGGATGGCGGCCGGGCGCATGTTCGAGCGCGCCGGTTCCATGGCGCGAAACGACCGTCCCTGAGGCGCAGAGATAACAGAATCCGGCGCGGCCGGAAGGGCGGGGATGCCCGGAGTGTGAACTGCATCCCAGGGGCTGCGGGCCGGCGTCACGGACCGTGACGCGCGTCGCGGGCACTCAGCCCGGGCGGGTGGTGTCCAGGGTGCCGACGAGGTCGGCGACAGATCCGAGGCCGTTGGCGGCGAGGTACCCGGCGATGCCGGCGTTGATCTTCGGGCACACGAGTGGATCGTAGAACAGCGCCGTGCCGATGCCGACCGCCGAGGCGCCGGCGATGATGAACTCGAGCGCATCGGTAGCCGAGCAGATGCCGCCCTGGCCGATGATGGGCACGCCGTGCGGCCGCGCGACCTCGTACACCTGGTGCACCTTGAGCAGTGCGATCGGCTTGATCGCAGGCCCGGAGAGGCCGCCCTGGAGGTTGCCGATCACCGGCCGGCGCGTCTTCACGTCGATCGCCATGCCGGAGATCGTGTTGATGACCGACAGCGCGTCGCTGCCGGCCTCGATGCAGCGGCGGGCGTTCTCGCGGATGTCGGTCTGGTTGGGCGACAGCTTGGTGATCAGCGGCTTGGCGGTGGCCTTGCGGCAGGCCTCGACCACGCGCGCCGACATCTCCGGGTAGTTGCCGAACTGCACCCCGCCTTCCTTGACGTTCGGGCAGGAGATGTTGACCTCGATGGCGTCGATGGGCGAGTCGTCGAAGCGGCGTGTGACCTCGACGTACTCGTCGATGGTGGAGCCGCTGACGTTGGCGAAGAAGCGGGTCTCGCCGAAGTCGAGCGTGGGCAGGATGCGCTCGACCACCTCCGTCGCGCCGGGGTTCTGCAGGCCGATGGCGTTGATCATCCCCATCGCGGTCTCGGTGACGCGATGTGGCGGGTTGCCGAGGCGCGCGGCGCCCGTCGTGCCCTTCAGCACGATCGCGCCGACGTCGGCGTTGGAGAAGCCGGCGACGCGCGTGTACTCCTCACCGAAGCCGACGCAGCCCGACAGCAGCACGATCGGCGAGGCGAGCCGCAGCCCGCAGAACTCGACGGCAAGCGAATCCGGGGACATTCCTATTTTCCTTTTTCGCCCATGTGCCGGTAGATCAAGGGTTTGCGCCGAAACGGAAAATAGGAATGTCCCCTAGCCGAGATGGGGGGCGACCAGGGACGCAACGCGCTCGACGTTGTCCTCGCTCAGGCCGGCCACGTTGATGCGGCTGTCGAGGCCCATGTAGAGGTGGTCCTCCTCGCGCAGCTTGCGCACGGCATCGGGCGGCACGCCCAGCAGCGAGAACATGCCGCGCTGGCGCGTGATCCAGCTGGCGTCGAAACCCGGCCGGGCGGCCTCCACCGCGGCTGCGAAACTGCTGCGCAGGCCCTTGAGGCGCGCGGCCATCAGCGCCAGCTCCTCGCGCCAGGTCGCGCCCAGCGCCGCGTCGCCGAGGATGCGCTCGACGATCAGGCCGCCGTGTCCCGGCGGCATGGAGTACATGGAGCGGGCCGCCTTGTTGGCCTGGGTCTCCACGGCCTTCGCCCGCCCCGCGTCCTCGCCGAGCACCAGCAGCGCGCCGGTGCGCTCGCGATACAGCCCGAAGCTCTTGGAGCAGGACACCGCCACCAGCATTTCCGGCAAGTGCGCCGCGGCCTCGCGGATCACCCACGCATCCGCGTCCAGGTCATCCCCGAGCCCCTGGTAGGCGATGTCGAAGAACGGCACGAGGCGCCGTGTGGCGATCACGTCCAGGATGGCACGCCACTGGCCGTGATCGGGGTCCAGTCCCGTCGGGTTGTGGCAGGACGCCTGCAGCAGGATCACCGTGCCCGGTGCGGCGGACTCCAGGGCATCGAGCATGGGCTGTAGCGTGAGCGAGCGGGTGGCGGGGTCGAAGTAGGCGTGCCGGGCGAGGCGCAGGCCGCCGCCGCTGAGCAGGGGGCCATGGTTCGGCCAGGTGGGGTCGCTCAGCAGGACCACGGCGGCGGGCGAAGCCCGGTGGATCAGCTCGGCGCCGAGGCGCAGCGCGCCGCAACCCCCCGGCGCCTGCACGACGGCGGTCCGAGAACGGAGCGCCGCCGCAGCGTCGCCCATTACCAGCGAGTGGATGCCTTCACGAAAGCCCGGTGCGCCGGCCGGCGGCAGGTAGACCTTGGTCAGCTGCGCTGCGATCAGCGCTCGCTCCGCTTCCTGCACCGCCGCCATGACCGGCGTGACGCCCGAGCGGTTCTTGTAGACACCGACGCTCAGGTCGACCTTGTCGGGGGAGGGGTCCTCGCGGAACGCGACGGACAGGCCCAGGATCGGGTCGGGAGGGAGCGTCTCGAGATTCTCGAACATGTCGGCCTCGGCGGGACGGGCGGGGAGCGGCGTCGGAGCGTGTATCTTATCGTCAAAGGCTACCGCCCATGTTCCACGTCATCCTCCATGCGCCGCAGATCCCGCCGAATGCGGGCAACGCGATCCGCCTCTGCGCCAACACGGGTTCGACGCTGCACCTGGTGGAGCCGCTGGGCTTCTCGATCGACGACGCGCAACTGCGGCGGGCGGGGCTCGACTACCATGACATGGCCCGGGTCCGGGTGCACGCCGCCCTGGCCGACTGCCTCGAGTCGGTCCAGCCGGCGCGGGTCTTCGCGATCGAGACCTCCGGTGGCCGGTTGTATACGGAACCGGCGTACCGGCCGGGCGATGCCTTCCTGTTCGGGCGCGAGACGGTGGGGCTGCCGGACGAGGTGCTGGCGGCGTTCCCGCCGGAACAGGTCCTGCGGCTGCCGATGATTCCGGGCAACCGCAGCGTCAACCTGTCAAATGCGGTGGCGGTGGTGGTGTTCGAGGCCTGGCGGCAGAACGCCTTCCGGGCGTGAGGCTCACTCCGCCGAGACGGCGCGGGTCATCAGGGACTCGACCACGCCGTTGATGTCGAGACCCTCGTAGATCACGCGATAGACGTGGTCGCAGATCGGCATGTCCACGCCGTGCTCCTGCGCCACCTTCCGCACTGCGCGAGCGGCGTGGTAGCCCTCCACGACCTGCCCGATCTCCTTCACCGCGTCCTCGATGGACCGGCCGCGCGCCACGGCGAGGCCGAAGCGGCGGTTGCGCGACTGGTCGTCGGTGCAGGTCAGCACCAGGTCGCCCAGGCCGGTCAGGCCCATGAAGGTCTCGCGCTGCGCGCCGAGCGCGGTGCCGAGCCGGACCATCTCGGCCAGGCCGCGCGTGATCAGGAACACGCGCGCGTTCGAGCCGAAGCCCATGCCGTCCGACGCGCCGGTCGCGATCGCGATCACGTTCTTGACCGCGCCGCCGACCTCGACGCCGGCGATGTCGGCCTGCGTGTAGGCCCGCAGGTGCGGCGTGGAGATGCTGTGGGCCAGCTCGAGGGCGAAGGCCGGGTCCGGCGAGGCGCAGGCGATGGCCGTCGGCAGGCCCTTGCCCACCTCGGCCGCGAAGGTCGGCCCCGACAGTACCGCGATCGGCACGTCGGGGCCCAGCACCTCGCGCGCGACCTGGTGCGGCAGCTTGCCGGTGGACAGCTCGAAGCCCTTCGTGGCCCAGGCCACGCGTGCGCCCGGCAGCAGGAGCGGCGCGATCTGGGTGAGCACCGCCCGCAGGGCGCTGGAGGGCACGACGACCAGGATGTCCCGGGCCGCGCGCACCGCGGCGGTGAGGTCGGGCTCGACCGCCAGCGCCGGCGGGAACTCGGCCTCCGGGAGGTAGCGACGATTGCGCCGCTCGCGGGCGATCCTCTCGGGCTCGTCCTCGGCGCGGCCCCACAGCGTGGTCGGCCGGCCGGCCCGCGCGAACTGGATCGCCAGGGCCGTTCCCCAGGAACCGGCCCCGAGGACGGTGATGGGCTCCACGTTTCCGCCGCGGCTCAGTTGACCTGCTGCGGCGCCGCGTCGCCCTGCGCGCCCTGCTGGGCGGCGCGTTCCTGCAGCGACCGCTCGTACAACGCGTCGAAGTTGACCGGCGGGAGGAAGAACGGCGGGAAGCCACCCTTGCTGATCATGTCCGACACCGTCTGGCGGATGTACGGGAACAGGACGTTCGGGGCGAAGGAACCGAGGATGCGGCGGGTGTCGTCTGCGCCGAAACCGCGCACCGTGAACACGCCGGCCTGCTTGACCTCGGCGAGGTAGACGGGGGTGTCGCCGGCCTTGGCCTCGAGCGTCACCGTCAGCACCACCTCGTGCACGTCCGTGCCGACCGGCGAGGAGGCGGTGTTGAGGTTGAGCTGGATCTTCGGGTCCTGGTTCTGCGCGGGCAGGAACGGGCCCTTCGGTGCCTCGAACGACAGGTCCTTTACGTAGACGCTCTGCAGGGCCACGTTCTGGCCCTGGCCGTTGGCAGCGGCCGCGGTGTCGGCCTGGGTGTTGTCTTCAGCCATGGAAAACCTCGTCTTCTGGGGTGACTAGCGTGATCAGCGCCGACCCGCCCTGTCAGGCGGCTGCGCCGAGGAGGCGGTCGAGCTCACCGCTTCGTTCCGCGGCGGCAAGGTCGTCCGACCCGCCGACGTGATGCTCTCCGATGAAAACCTGCGGGACCGTGCGCCGCCCGCTGCGCGACATCATCTCCTGCCGCACGGACGGGTGGCCGTCCACGTCGAGCTCCTCGTAGGCGATGCCCTTGCGGTCGAGCAGCGCCTTGGCCCGCATGCAGTAGCCGCACCAGGCCGAGGTGTAGATCGTGACCCTGGGGGCGGCGTCCACGGTCAGCCCTTCACCGTCGGCAGGTTGTCCTGGCGCCAGGCGCTGAGGCCGCCGCGCAGGTTGAACACCTGCGTGAAGCCGAGCTCGGTGAGCTTGCGGGCCGCGGCGCCGGAGGTGATGCCGTTCTCGCAGCACACGATGACCGTCTTGTCCTTGATCTTGTCCAGCGCCGCGGCGCCGGCGGCGATCTGGTCGCCGGGCACGTTGCGCGCGCCGCTGATGTGGGAGTCCTTGTACTGGTTGGCCGAGCGCACGTCGACCAGCACGGCCCCGCCGTTCATCAGCCGGACCGCGTCGGTCGGCGACGTCATTGTCGTGTCCGTCAAGGAAGCAATTCCGCGCGGTCGTGTGAAAAAGGGCGACATCCACAAGGCGGTGGTCGTTCGGACGGCGAAGGAAAACCGACGCGCGGATGGTACCTACATCCGCTTCGATGAGAATGCAGCAGTCATCATCAACGATGCCGGTGAGCCGCGCGCCACCCGGATCTTCGGACCGGTCGCCCGCGAGCTGCGGGAA
>Ga0209536_100016814_pt1 | contig 10387 bp, 11 predicted proteins | sample DeeMarSeWOR28_12_FD_187461 | JGI IMG/M metagenome (GOLD analysis project Ga0209536, IMG submission 187461) | Marine sediment microbial communities from White Oak River estuary, North Carolina - WOR-2-8_12 (SPAdes) (version 2) | ecosystem: Environmental > Aquatic > Marine > Intertidal zone >... | reverse complement strand
ACCTCGCAAAGTTCGCCCTTTGGATGCTGGACGCGTATCACGATCGACTGCCCATCGACGGTGATCCGTTTCTGCCCGCTGACCTAGTGCGCAATTTCACCAGCCGCCAGCTGGGGCCAGAAGGATCGACGCGAGCGCTTGGCTGGGACACGCCCTCGGAGACCGGGAGTTCCGCAGGGACCATGATGTCTCGTGCCAGTTTCGGACATACCGGGTTCACGGGTACGAGCATATGGATCGATCCGGAGACCGAGCTGTTCGTAATCCTGCTGACCAATCGAGTGCATCCAACCAGGGAGAATCGGGCGATCTTGGAGATTCGGGGTCCGGTTGCCGATTCCGTGGTTGTCGGAGTGAGTCGCTAGGTCGAGGGGGCACCCGGGAGCAGGGACCGGGGAGCGGAGTCCGATCCCGGACCGACAGGCGTCATCGCGGCATCACCAGCCCAATTCCGCTCCCTGGTCCTTGGGGCAACGGCCTAAGTCATTTGCAGGAAACAATTTCCCCATCTTCCGTGTTGACTAGGTCGCGGGGCTCTTCTATGTTTCGCGATCGCTACGGAGGTGACGTAATGAGTACCACACAGCGCCCTGAGGCCACTGTAGACATCAAGGTCACAGACGCGGCACTCGAGCAGGTCAAGGAATTCATCAAGCAGGAACAGGTCCCTGAGGAAACCGCCGGACTCCGCGTCTCGGTAATGCCGGGTGGCTGTTCCGGGTTCAAGTACGGCCTCAACATCGAAGAACGGCCCCTGGACGACGATCTGGTCGTCAACCAGAGTGGTCTGCGCATCTTTGTTGATGCCTTCAGCGCTCAGTACCTCAACGGTACCGAAATCGACTACGTATCCACCATGCAGGCATCGGGCTTTACTTTCAACAACCCGAATGCGACGGGTGGGTGTGGCTGCGGCGAATCGTTCACCGCCTGATTTCCGTTGAATTTGCACGATGGCAGTAGAAGGGCCTGCGACGATCGCAGGCCCTTTTTTCGCCGCCCTGTGGGGATGGCAGTTTGAACGGCCTCGATCTCATGGTAATGGCGGCCTACTTCGCCGCGGTCCTCGCCATCGGCGCTCATTTCACGCGCCAACAACAGGACGCGGCCGACTACTTCCTCGGACGCCATAGCATTCCCTGGTGGGCCGTGATGCTCTCGGTGGTGGCCACCGAGACGTCGGCGCTCACTGTCATCTCGATTCCCGGTATCGCCGCGCGAGGCGATCTCACATTCCTGCAGCTTCCGCTCGGTTATCTCGTCGGACGAGTGGGCATAGCCCTGTGGTTGCTACCCGGCTACTTCCGCGGCGAGCAAGAAACCGCCTATACGAGACTGGAGACGAGGTTCGGACCGGGTACCAGGAGGCTGGCCTCCGGCGTGTTCATGACCATCCGTGCCATGGGCGACAGCGTGCGTGTGTTTGCGACGGCGATACCGCTGCACGTAGTGACGGGCCTGTCGATTTTCTGGTGCGTCGTGATAGTGGCTGTCGCCACTCTGGCCTACACTTTGACGGGCGGCATCAAGGCAGTCATCTGGGTAGACGTGATGCAGATGGGTCTCTACGTGGTAGCGGGCCTGGCGGCCATAGCGGTGGCGGCCGGGCTGGCGGGCGGAATCGGAGGAGCACTGACGAGCGCAGCAGACGCCGGCAAGCTCAGGGTGTTCGATTGGCAGTTCTCGCTGTCCAGCACGTACACCTTCTGGGGTGGTCTCATCGGGGGGGCGCTACTCTCGTCGGCTTCGCACGGCACAGACCACCTCATGGTGCAGCGTCTCTTGGCCACGCGCTCGCTCGGCGACGCCCGCAAGGCGCTGATCGGATCCGGCGTCCTGGTCATCGCGCAGTTTGCGGTCTTCCTCCTCGTGGGCACATTCCTGTGGGCGGCCGGTGCGGATGACGGGTTGATCCCAGGTGACGAGTTGTTCCCGACTTTCGTCGTTGACGCCCTGCCGCAAGGCCTTTCAGGCCTAGTAATTGCGGGGATATTTGCTGCGGCGATGAGCACCGTGAGTTCCTCGCTCAACTCGCTGGCCTCGGCCGCCACACACGATTTCTATGCGCCGCTCACGGGAAACCGTGACCCCCGTAAGCTGCTGGTTGTGGGACGGTGGGCCACCTTGGGATGGGCCGTGGTTCTGGCCGGGGGAGCGCTGATGTTCCAGTCGAACGACCAGCCGGTCGTGGTACTCGCGCTGTCGATTGCGTCGATCACCTACGGTGGCTTGCTGGGAACCTACATCATCGGAGGCATGTCCCTCAAAGCACGACAACCCGACGCCATTGCAGCCATCGTCACCGCAACCGCCGTGATGCTATTTGTTGTCCTCGCCAAGCCCGGCCCGTTTGCGGATCTCGCTTGGCCGTGGTACGTGCCTCTCGGGACCACCATAGCCGTGAGTGTGGGACTGGGATCGAGCTGGCTGCGTTCCCTCAAGGAGGTCTCATGACCCTATCGGTGGGTGTGGATGTAGGAGCCTCGCACACTGAAGCAGCTGTATCCGACTCCACGCTTGATCCGATAACGCGTCACAGGGGAGGTGAGGCAGCATTCGCACCGGCCACCCTAAGCGGCTCCGTCACAACCATCAATGAGGTTATCCAAGCCGCGGTCGCCCGGGCTGCTCAAGGTGCCGCAATCGACGCGCTTGTGGTTGGCGCCGCCGGTGCGGGCCAACGAGACATGCGGCTTATCGTGGAGGCCGCACTGAGGGAGGCTTGGGGTGCGAACTGCCTGGTGACCGTGACTACGGACGGAGAAATCGCGTTACAGAGCGCATTCGGCCGGAAAGCCGGGATAACGTTGTGCGCAGGATCCGGCTCGATCGCATACGCGCGGGATCGGTCCGGTCAGGTGTGGCGATCCGGCGGTATGGGTTGGCAGTTCGGCGATGAGGGGAGTGGTTATGCGCTGGCACGCGCCGCTCTAGCTGCCGTAGCTCAGGCCGCGGATGGCCGCGGCTCGGAGACAGACCTGACTGCGGACATCGCTCGGATGGTGGGTCAGGAATCTCCTCAGGAGACAATACGCTGGGCCCAAACGGCTGACCGGGCTGCCATTGCCAGGCTAGCGACGCTGGTGAGTCACTGCGCGGGCAAAGGAGATCCAGTCGCCGCCCGCCTGGTATATGACGCCGCCCGTGATCTCGCCCGTCACGTCGCGGCCCTGGCGCGCCACTTCCCCACGGATTCGACGATTCCGGTCGCTGTCGGCGGCGGGATCCTCGGCTCGGACAATCCCGTTCGCCACGCCTTTTCTGCGGCATTGCGAGAGCTGGTGCCTCGGGCAGCTATAGCCGATGTGGTTGTGGATCCGGCCCTAGGAGCACTCGTCATGGCAGTGGCCGCTGCGGATGGACGCCAACGGGGAGCCGACTAGGGCTGGTGGTAGCCGTTGGGTGAGGCGGGCAGCGCCGGATTGACGCCGTTGGAGCCGGTCCCGTACCTACGGGGACCGCTGCGGCGGACCAGCGACGGCGTCGTTAATCGCCCATGGTCGTGAGCGGCAGCATCTCCTCAAGGTATGATGACGACATCGTAGTGTGCTGCAACCGGCGTACCGTCCAGAGCGCGGGCGGGGTGGAAGGTGAACTGGCGCATCTTGTCCATGAACTTCTTGCGGTAGCTCGCGTCCTCGATACGAGGCTCTACCTCCACTTTAGTGACGCGACCGTGTTCGTCGATCCAGAACCGGACCCTGAACTCGTGTCCCTTGATCGACTCTGGGGCATCGGGCGGCAACAGCATCTGACGGGACTGGGGCGCGAATCCGCTCCCGCCATCACCACCACTGCCGGGCCCCTCACCACCGCCCACACCCGCGCCCCGGCCGGTTCCGACACCACCGCCAGATCCAGTGCCGCTTCCCGGTCCCCCACCAGAACCCGTGCCGCGGCCGACCTCGGGTGCAGTGATGTACTCCGTGGGCTGGGCGAACTTGATCGTCGTTGTCGGCTGGGGTATGGGCCTGAGCTGCGGTTCCGGTATGGAGATCTCGACCGCCCGCTCAGCCGCGACGGCGGGTGCCGCCGCCAGCGCGAATGCGGGCAGCTCAACATAGTCGACGTAGGTCCCACCACCGCCTCCTCCACCACCGGCAGGGCCGTCCCCGCCGCCAGCTATGAACAACTCGCGGGACGCCCGCCCGCCCAACACCACCATCAGCATCAGGCAGCCATGCACCACCACGGACGTCGCCGCTCCTCCGTAGAACGGCCGGTCCGACCGGGGCACAGTCACGATCGGGATGCGGGGTGGAGGTCTCATTATCTCTATAATACACCGAACGGGCGCGGAAGCCTCACAGTTTCGGCCCCCACACCCGTTCTGTTTCAACACGGCCCCACTCGGGGACGTCCCGCTACTGCGCTGCCTCTTCGGCTTCCTTTGGCGTCAGGCCGATGACTTGCACTCCTGCTCCGCGGGCCATGTCCATCACCTCCATCACTTCTTGATACCTACGGTTCCGCGACGGCTTGATGAACATCAGCTTGGCCGGCCGGTTGTCGTAGATCTCATGCAGCTTGGAGTCTAGAGCGGCACGGGAGACCGTCTCGTTGTTGATGGCCAGAGATCCGTCGGCCCGTATCTCGAGCACGATCTGATCGCTCTCGCCAGCCTCTTCCTGCTGCTCCCTAGTCTCAACCGGAGGAACCTGAGTATCCATGGCCTTCCGTTGGAGCGGTACCTGCATCATGAATATGATCAGCAGAACTAGCAGAATGTCGATCATGGGAACGACGTTGGGCTCGTTAAGCGGTCCCTCGTCGGTCCCACCAACTTGCATCCCCATGGCTTAGTCCCCCCCTTCCATCGCTGCGCGAGCCTGTCCAGGCATCACCCTGCGCTCCTCGGCGATCGTCGCGAGTACGCGCACCCCCGCCTTGCGGCATATCTCCACTGCATCCTGGATGGTACCGTAGTCGAGGTCGCTGTGCGCTCTGAGATAGAGGATCTTGTCCTTGGTGCGGGCGTCATAGATGGCCCGCAACATGTTCTCGAGCGCTCCTTCCGGTACTATCCCGATCTGCTTGTTACCGGGATCGAGGAAGTACTGTCCTCTCGTGTCGATACCCAGAATGATGTCACCATCTTCTTCCGGCCGGTTCTCGATCTCCTTGGCGTATGGCATTGTCGCCTGGAAGCCGGCGGAGATGATCGGCGTTACAATCATGAAGATGATGAGCAACACCAACATGATATCGATCATCGGAACGACGTTGGGCTCGTTCTTGACTCTTGTTTTTGCGCTTACTTCCATAAGACCAGCTCTCCTTTTTCGACTGGTCCGCGATCGTCAGGTCGTGGGCTCGGTCGTGGCCGACTGCTGAGCCTGGAACTCCTTGGTGAAGATCGACCGGCCAAACTCACTGCCGACGCTCTTGATCAGGAAGTCGACCAACTCCTTGGACGTGTAGGTCATCTCGACCGTGATGTTCTCGATCCGTGTGGTGAAGTAGTTGAACAGCCACACCGCGGGGATCGCCACACCCAGACCGAACGCCGTGGTGATCAGCGCCTCTGCGATACCGGCAGAAATCGCCGCGAGACCGCCCGAACCAGTCAGCGCCATTCCGGTAAACGAGTTCACCACGCCCATCGTGGTGCCCAGCAGTCCTACGAACGGTGCCGTCGCACCGACGGTCGCCAGGATACCCATTCCCTTTTTCAGCTCGGACAGCAGGATCAGGCTCTGCCGCTCGATGGCCCGCTCGGCCGAGTTGATGTCGGCCGCAGTGATGGTCGCCCGGTCACGGATCAACGGTTTGACCTCAGCCAGCGCCCCCCCCAACACCCGGGCCACATGTGAAACGTTCTCTTTTTCAGCCAAGTCGATTGCCTCATCCAACTGTTCCTCTTGCAGGAACCGGGCGAACTCGGGTGCAAACCTCCGCGTCGCCTTACGGCTCTTGCGGAACCGCCACCACTTGCCTGCCGCGACCGACAGGGAGAAAACCGACATCACCAGCAACAGGATGATAATGAACCGCGCGAACGTGCCGGCGTCGTTCCAGAGTTGAAGTAGTGATACTTCCATTGCCTAGCAGGCCTCCATCATGGGTTATTAAGACCGTTTGCTCACTCTATTCTGTTTACCGGCTCTCCGTTTCAGAACCGGTCGGGGTATTAACCGCCGATCAGCGTAAACTGGATCGGCAGCTGAATCAGAACCCTCACCGGTTGCCCTCTGACCCGGCCGGGTCGGAACAGGCTCCTACGGAGCAGATTCCTAGCAGGCCCCTCGAACGCCCTGTTGGTAGAACTGATCACGACGATCGAGTTGGGCTCGATGTGGCCCGTGGTGTCGACCACGCCTTGCAGCACAACCGAGCCTTCCACACCTGCCTGCTGCATCATGCGAGGGTACTCAAGCGGTGGACTGGAAATCCGCTCTGGTGGTTCATCGACCACTGCCTCGGTGAAGACCTGGGCCAGATCGATCGGCCCTTCCTCGACACCCTCGAACACGCCTTCCTCGACTCCGATACCGCTGAAGTCGCGCGGATCGAACTGCTGCGAGAGGTCAATCGGTGGAATACCCGTCGGGATGTTGACGGGTGCTGCCAGAGTCCGGAATCCCTTCGGGGGTGGCAGATCGAGCACCTCGGGCGGAGGTGGCTCGTCTTCCTCAGGTTGTTCCTGAATGAAGACCATCGTCGTATCCGCCACGATTTCCTCGACCTCTTCCGGACCGCCCATGGTCATTACGACGGCGAAGTAGATCAGCCCCGTGTGCAGCACGACCGACACACCGGACCCCGATATTCCCCGCGACCAGCGGCCTTGGTGGGATGGATTCGACTCCATCAGGTTGTCAAACACGACTCGCCTCCGAACTGTGTTTGCAGTAATACTACCCCGCCGGACCGCCGCAAGGCTGGCAGCAGCGTGGTGGAATCATTACAAAACGATGACAAAAATGTGACGTGCCTCACAAAAGGAGGGCGGCACGCGGGCGATAACCTACACGTCAGGGAGAGGGCCGCAAGGGCCGGGCCACCGCCTTCTACGCCGGCGTCACCGCAGCCCGCTTGTCGCCATCGCCACCTTCGAGGGGAAGTACCACCGTCATCGTGGTACCCTTGCCTGGTCTGCTGTTCACTTGGATTGAACCGCCGTGTGCTTCGGCGATCCACTTGCAGATCGCCAGCCCCAGCCCCGCACCCGATCGCTGCCCGGAGCGACTCCTCGCCGGATCGGCCCGCCAGAAGCGATCGAACACGTGGGTCAGCTCTCCGGGCGCTATCCCGATACCGGTATCGCTCACCGTGAAGACGACATTGTCGCCCCGGATCACCGCATCGATGGTGACCTTGCCCCCAGCAGGCGTGTATTTAATTGCGTTGGTCAACAAGTTCATCATGAGCTGACGGATGCGGTTGCGGTCGACTGACAGCAGACGCTTTCGGTGCGGCATCGCGACCGACACGCCGACCGAAGCCTGCTCGCCCAGTATTCCGGCAGTCTCCGCTATCTCGCTCATGAGATCCCGCAGATCAACTTCCTCCAGGTGAAGCGGAGCACGGCCCTCGTCGGCTCGTGCCAGGGTGAGCAGTGAGTCCACCAGTTCCGTCATGCGTTTCACTTCCAACAGGGTCTCATCGAGCACCTCGAGCACCTCGGGCTTCGCCTGCGGATGGGTTATGGCCCGCTCGATCCCGGACCGCAGCACCGTCAGCGGCGTCTTGAGTTCGTGACTGGCATCGGCGGTGAACCGTCGCAGAGCGCGGAAGCTACTCTCCAGGCGGGTCAGCATCGCGTTCAGTGTAGTGATGAGCCGGGTGAGCTCGTCCTTCGTGGTGGGCGTCGCCAGTCGTTTGTGCAGACTACGGCCATCCGTTATGGCCTCGACTTCATCGACGATATTGTCAACCGGCTGCAGTGTTCTGCCCGCCAGCATGTACGCGATTGCGGTGGACATGAGAATGATCACGGGCGATATCAACAGCAGCATCGAGATCAATCGCTGCAGATGCATCCCTACTTCGGACATGGGAACACCGCATACGACCGCGGCTAGGGGTCGAGCCTCGTCCCTGGCCAGAGGCCTGACGAAGTAGCGTACGCTGCCCAACCGCAGACCGATGTCCACCTCGCCAAACTGCCCCTCCGCCGCTAGAGTTGCGCGTGCGGCGGCTACAAAGGCATCAGTGGCAACACTGTCGCGTTCGGCTCGTGCGTTTTGCTGCGCCAATGGTGGATACGGCAGGTCACCGAGAAGCACGACGTAGTCCGACACACCTTCGACCAACGCTTCTACATCGGGCGCGAGCTCAAGCCCGAGGACACTTTCTCCGGGTGTGGTCGGCCGGATCGATTCTACCGTTGTCGTATCCACCGAGACCGCTGAGCCTGGAGCTCGCGTCACACTTATGATTGCCGCTATCAGGTCGGCTTCGGTCCGCAAACGGCGATCGATTTGCTCCCGGCTCCAGGATCGTTCGACCATATACATGACTATCGTGAAGACGACGAGCGTTGCGATCATGGCGATCGCGTAGGAGACGGCCAGCCGGCCGCGTATGGTTTCCATCTAGGCCTTCAGAACGTAGCCAACCCCGCGGACCGTGTGGATCAGCTTGGCTTTGAAGTCCCGGTCCACCTTCTTGCGCAACCGGTTGATCACCACGTCCACCACATTGGTGCCGGGGTCGAAGTGGTAGCCCCAAGCGTATTCGGTGATCAGCGTCCGCGTCATCACTCGACCGGTGTTCCGAGCCAGGTACTCCAGCACCGAGTACTCCTTGGGTGTCAGGTCGAGGACGGTACCGTCACGCCGCACTTCATGTTTGCCCGTATCGATTTCCATATCCTCGACCTTGAGCACGGGCAGGGCGATGTCTCGCGGACGCCGATACAACGCCTCGACTCGCGCCAGCAGCTCCTCGAAGGCAAACGGCTTGGTGACGTAGTCGTCGGCGCCGGTGCGCAGTGCCTGGACCTTCGACTCGACTGCATCCTGGGCGGTGAGGACCAGCACTGGCGTGTCAATTCCCCTGTCGCGCAGGGTTCGTAGCACCTCCTGACCCGAAAGACTGGGCAAACGCAGATCCAGCACTACCACGTCGTATTCCCCGCGCGACGCCCACTCCAACGCCTCCATGCCGTCGGCCACCAGGTCGGCCTGAATGCGCTGCTCCTCCAGGCCACGCTTGACGAATTGGCCTACCGACCTGTCGTCCTCTACTACCAGTACCTTCACTGTTGCTCCTGAGCGGAGTACAGCGGGAGATACACCCTGAAGGTCGACCCGCGCCCGACCGCAGACTCCACTTCGAGATGCCCTCCGTGCTGCTGTACCACGCCGTAGCAGATGGAGAGTCCCAAACCGGTGCCGCGCCCCGGCTGTTTGGTGGAGAAGAACGGCTCGAATATCTTGGGAAGCTCGTCGTTGGGGATGCCCATACCGGTGTCGGTGAACTCGATGACGATCTCACCTTCGGACTCCAGGCTGATTCCGGACGTCACGGTCAGCACGCCAGTTCCCTCCATCGCGTCGATGGCATTCAACATGAGCGCCAGAAACACCTGGACCAACTGCTCTGGGTTGGCGTTTACCGTCGGGAGGTTAGCGCCGAGTTGTCGCTCCAGCTTGATCCGCTTGAACCTGTCGTGGTGCTTGACAAGGAATAGCGCATCTTCCACCACCTGATTCAGTTGGACCTCCCGCATCGCCCGCGACTTGGGCCGTGAGAAGTCCAGCAGTCCGTCCACGATCGCCTTGCAGCGGCCGAGTTCGGACTCGATGATTCGCAGATATTCCTCGATCGCGGATCGCTGGGATTCACTCAGGTCGCCGCTTCGTACGGTGAGGGCTTCGACGCAGGCACCGATTGTGGCAAGCGGGTTGTTGAGTTCGTGCATCACGCCGGCCGCCAACTGCCCCACAGCTGCCAGCTTCTCCGTCTGTGCCGCTTGACGCTGAACAGTTTTCCAGTCGGTGAGATCTTCGCCTATCGCTATGGGCGTGACGGCATTGAAAAGGTGCCGGGTGAAGACATGAAGAAGGACTACTTCGGCCTGTACGATCCCACCTCACCCGGCCATATGGGTTACAACTGGCGCCAGACGGTCTGGTGCCAACCTGAACAAGCCGTCTACGGCGTGCATGGCAACTCCGGCTACTTGTTTCGTTACCTCCCCGCTCACAACCGGGTTGAGGTCATCGACCGCATCACTTCCGAGCCTTCCCAGCGCAGCGGCATGTTCGACCAGTTCAGCTACGGCTATCTCGGCTTCGGCCTCGGACCGGATGAACGCACGATTCACTATCTGACCGGCGGCCCGATCTACGTCGATGGAAAACGGTTGACCGGCAAGGCCACGACCGCCATGGGCGAAGCCAAAGGCCTCGAAAACCTGCATCTCGTGACGTATGATCTC
>Ga0209536_100016813_pt1 | contig 10388 bp, 14 predicted proteins | sample DeeMarSeWOR28_12_FD_187461 | JGI IMG/M metagenome (GOLD analysis project Ga0209536, IMG submission 187461) | Marine sediment microbial communities from White Oak River estuary, North Carolina - WOR-2-8_12 (SPAdes) (version 2) | ecosystem: Environmental > Aquatic > Marine > Intertidal zone >... | reverse complement strand
TTGTCAGAGACTATGGATCACGAGCCTTCAGGTCGCGGCGAAAAGTTCGGTAAACCCAGGAATTTATGAGCTCCCGCAGCGCTATTTGTCTACACTCTATTGTTGATATATCATCCAGTTTCATTTTGAGGAGTGCACCCCAAAATCTGCTAAAGAGAGGGGAGGCGCCGGGGATATCGGTTCGGGTTTGTCCCAGTCTTTCAAAATCTGAGCCGCACCCCCTTTTGATGAGGAGTTCAAACGTTGACCAATTATGAGACACCTGACTACCTGGTAATAGGGCACGTAACCAAAGACAGTATTCCCGGCGGGGCCATTCTTGGCGGAACCCCCAGTTATGCCGGGCTGACCGCCCATAAACTTGGACAGAAAACTGCCATCGTCACCAGCTATGGTCCCGACGTACCCTCGATAGCGGTTTTAGAGGGCATTCAAATCAAGAGTTACCCAGCTCGTAAGACCACTACCTTTCAGAACGTCTATGTCGATGGCGTACGGCATCAAAAGTGGTTGAGCTCCAGTGAATCACTAGCCTGGCAACATGTACCGCCAGCCTGGCGTCAGAGCCCCATTATCCATCTGGCCCCAATGGGGCAGGAACTTTCTCCGGCTATGTGCCGTCAATTTCCTGATAGCCTGGTATGCATAACCATTCAGGGCTGGCTTAGAGGTCAAGATGAGGCATACAACGTAATCTACCAACCCCATCCAGATCTGGAGGCTTCCCTGGGCTGCATAGATATCCTGGTTCTGAGTTTGGTTGATGTCGGCGGTGACCGGTCAGCCGCAGATCATCTATTACAAGCTGTCAAAATTGGGGTAGAAACCTTGGGAGCAAATGGTTGCCGGCTGTATTTCGAAAACCAGACTATCCACGTCCCGGTCAAGCCGGAAGTAGAGGTCGATCCAACCGGGGCTGGTGACATCTTTGCAGCCGCGTTTTTTATCCGATATCAGGAAACAAAAGATTGCATCAAGGCAGCCCAATTTGCCAATGCCTGCGCCTCTTTGTCGGTGGGAAAGGTTGGCATAGCCGGCGTCCCCAATCTGGCAGAAGTAGAAGCCCACCAGTTAGAAATATACGGCGGCTAAATGAGAGTCATAATAATCAGTTGTTACTGCTCAACTAAACCGTGCCAGACATTTGAAACGTTGGAGATAGGAAATTAGAGATTGGAGTTTAGGATTAAATCTCCAATCCCGCGCGAAAGTCCATCATTTCTTGTTCAGGCCGAGCAGTTACAACCAATTTGGATCAGCCGGCCTGGTCAATGGCTTTCTGAATCTTTTGCCATTTTTGGTCAGTAATACGATGACTGGGACGGGTTGCCTCCCGGTCTCTGGCAGATTGCCTTGGATGGCCACCGCTTGGCTCGTCATTCGGCATAGTGAACAGTTGCTCCTGTTCTCCGCCGATCAATTTTCTAAGTTTTGATAAAAACTGCATCGTACTGCCTCTCCCCAGAGTGAATTGGATAGGCTTTTGAGGCCGTCATTCATTATAATCTTATACGGACTAAACCTTCATTTTGTCGCGGTATAAGCGGACTGAATCTATTGATTCTGGCGGCTAATCCGTAATTTGTTCACCTCGAGCCATTGCCGGCCTGGTGCATCCAGCAGGCCATAGCTGAATTTTCCCCACGGTGTGGCAACCATATATTGGTTATCCACCCACATCACAAATCCCAAAGGACCGTGCGGCGATGTATGACAAGCCAATATCGTTTTACTGTCCACTGTAAAGCGGGCACCTCTCTTATGCCAATCGATCGTGTAAGTGTGCCATTCGGTCATAGACACCGGCACCACGGCCTCACTGACGTTGATCGCTCGCTGGCCGATGGGCCAGAAGGCGCGGTAAAGGTGTGGAACATTCATCAAAGGTACGGCCAAAGGAGCCGTGGGGAGTAACGCAAAAAAGGGCCAGCGCAATGCATCGAGGGTGCCTACTTTCCAACCGTAGCCAGGGGTATGCATATCGAGCTTCATATTTGAAGGGGGCGAAGCATAGAAGAACCAGATAACTCGCGGCGGCGCTGGCCATCGCCAGCCGGTCATCATAAATGGGTCGTTCCAAAAGCCAAAACCGGCGGTGCCCCTCAATTCGCCGGCAGGGTGGGAAAAACGAGCCCGAACAGTCAACCGTAACGGCGGGTGCCACCGAAAATCTCTTCGAGCCAAATCCTGATAATCATCTACCTGGGCATCGGTATAGCGGCTGCTAGAGGTGTCCGTATTGAGCAGGCGGAGGACATCGCCTGTGTGGATCAGAGCTCCGTCCCCTTTTATAAAGCTTTTCCACGAAGCGGGAAGCGGCGCTCCGGGCGAAAATTGTTCTAAGGCTTCCAAAACTATCATATCCTCATGATGCAAGAAAGGGCACGAACAGGTGACCTTATCTAAAAGATTTGTATTTATTCAGCAGCCAAGGTGACTGGCACTTATGGGTATAAATCGGCCTGAAAGCTTCGCGCCCGTTGATCTTTTCCAGCGAAAGTGACAGTCACCTGAATAGATATGAAGTTTCGTAACCAGATTGTAACCCCCAAATGTTAAGCTATGTGCTAAGATAAGGATATAGCACAACCAGCGACGGTTAGGCGTCAGTTTCTGGTTGGCGTAATGTCATAAGTTAGTCAAGCGGCGTTATTTAGTTTATGGTATAGTTGCTCTGAACAGGGGGATTGACAATGCACATTTTTGAACCAGTGATGGCTGATCCAGCCGATCACATAATGGCCAACACGTGGCGACTGATTTTTGAACGGTCATCTCACGGCCCAACAACGGATCAAGCCGGAAACAGCACCGATTTTACGCTGTTGGAACAGCTCCTGCCTGAGTATCGCCTGATTGGGCTGTGCCTGGCCGAACAACAAAAAGATCGCCCCAACTAACCCTCAGAGTTCCCAGGTTTATCCATCTTAATCTTGGCCGGAGTTTCGTTGGCTCCTTCCTGCTCTTTGCCATTAGCCGGCGACTGACCTTTGGGCAATTTCGAGGGGGTACTTTTTTTGCGTCCGCCGGTTGGTTTCTGTTTTCTGTTGACCACCGACTCAATTTTCTTGGCCTCTTCTGCCTGAGCGGCATAAAACTCGACCGCCAGGTCTGTCTGCCGCAAGCGCAGGGCCATGGGCGCAACCGCCCGTAAATCATCCAGGGTCACCTCCAGACGATCATCTGCCGCGGCATAGGCCCGACCCGCCTCGAATAGGGTCATCTCGGCTCGATGGCTGTCAATCTTTAGGGCCTCGATCCACCGCAAACCTTCGGCTAACACGCTGTCGGAAAAGGTCACTTTGGCCAGCCGCTTTCGGGCTTCAGCTATCTCCGCCGCGGCGGTTTCTGTTTCCAGCATCCATTCCTGCACAAATTTGTAAGGCTTAGTGCGGTAAGCTACAGCCCGGCGATAAATTTCGAGCCGTTCTTCGGGATCAGTTGCCCCCCGCACCAAAACCCGCAAACCAAAACGATCTTGAATCTGGGGGCGGAGGTGCCCCTCTTCCGGATTCATCGAGCCGACCAGAGTCAGGCGGGAGCGATAAGTAGCCGCAATCGGTCCCCGGCGAACCGTAAATTGTCCCTGCGCCGCGGCATCGAGGATGGCATCGATGATGCCCTGATCGAGCAAGTTGACCTCGTCAACATAGAGCACATTCTGATCGGCCTGAGACAAAATACCCCGCTCGAGCAGAACCCGTTGCTGTTCCATAGCCACCCGCTCATTGATCCCACCGACCACGTCCTCCAGGCGGGTATTCAGAGGCAATTCCACCAGGCGCATCGTGTCGGTTTCGGTAATGGGATCGCCCATCCCCAACTTTTGGGCGCAATCTTTGCAAACACCATCTAGCCCATAATTGTACAGGTCTTCCGGTTCGCAACCGTATTCGCAACTGCTACGCTCAACAACGGGCATAAGATCCAGCAAGCCGCGCACAGCCGTAGTCTTGGCAGTACCGCGCGCGCCTATCAACAGTACCCCCCCCACCTCACGGTTGATCAAAGCCAACATCAGCGCCAGCTTCATCTCTGTTTGACCCACAATGGCCAAGAAAGGGAAACGAAGTTCGCTGGCCAAACCACGATCATACCGCTGCTTGGCTGCCGCTTTTACCACTGCCGCAGCCAGGCTGCTCGAATAAAGTATTTCCAGGAGTTGAGATTTGCGTTTGGCCATACAACCTTTCTATTCAGGCTTAGGCGGAATTTTAATGACCTGGCCAGGGTGGATCCGGCCCGGATCGGCCAGAGTATCCCGATTGGCTTCAAAAATGATTCGCCACAGGTGCGACTGGCCATACATCTGGCGAGCTATCAAGGAAAGCGTATCCCCAGGTTGAATGGTGTAGGTGCGCCAGGTTTCTTCCGGGCGTGGCTCAGGTTCCGGTTCCACGGGGGGTTCGGCTTCAGGAGGAGGTACCAGAAAACGAAGCCCGTCTTGAACGAGCTGGTCCAAGGTGGCCTCGACCAGTTCCGGAGTGCCGGGGATGCGCTGGACCAGGAGCGCCCCGCTGCTACGCAGCAGGGCCAATTGGCTATCACTGATAGCTTCCTGGTCACCCAGCGCCGTAACGTAAGACCAGCGCCCGCGGGCCTCATCAACCGCAAAACTGACATCCGGCTCGAATTTCCAAATGTAGGTCATGGCCGCCGTCAGATACTTGTCAGTATCGGGTAGCAGAAGAACGTGTTCGCCGGGGTTCACTTCGGGCTGAGTATCAGGCCCCGGTTGGGTTGGAGGGGTGATCTCAGCCTCATCCAACGCTTGAAGTTTGGCCCGCAACTGGGCCGGATCGAGGTTTTGACCCGGACAAGCCGTACTATTGCCCAACAACTCGCGGTGGGCCCGAACATTTTCTACCGAGATTTCATACTTGTGACGCAGATGTTGAATCAGGGCCAGCAGAGAGGCCATCTGGGTCTCGGTGGGCACGATGTAATTGTCGGGGATTGGATGGGTATGTCCCGCCGCATCCCGAAAGATGCGATTGTTGCTGAACCAGCCGGACAGGCAAATAGCCAGGTAATGGTTATTCCAAAACTGGCCGTATTCCAGACCAAGGGAGTTGTCCGGGTCTTTAAAGCCGGCGTGATACGCAGAAATATTGTCATCCAGGGCGTACTCGATGGTACCGTCGCCGGTAATCACGTAATTGTAGCCGCCATGGGTCCAACCCCGCGTGTTAACATGGTAATCAAAGAAACTGTGAGCATTGCCGGTTGGGGCGCCGCTAATATGGTCGGCCGTAGCCGAGTGATGGACGGCAATGCCCCGGATATCACCACCTCGCTGCCAATCCTTATAGTTTTGGTAATTGGGCATCTCGGCCCGGACATCCTTGATATTTAGCTCCATCGTCTCAATCCTCTGTAAAGTTATCTAAGTGCCTATCCCAACACCCAGCAGATGTGGCCGCTATTTTGGGAGAGGCTCCAATTATTGGCCCTGGTCTCTGCTCGCAACAATAACGCCTGCGCCAGCCAGATTCTTGATTTGTAATTATGTCACTATTACCATTTTACCTAGGATTTTAACAAACGCAAGCCCTGGACAATTTGTCATAACCAAACGGCGAAAAGAGGAGGTAATTTCGCTCAAAATTAAAACAGGCTGCCTGAGGCAGCCCGTTTTGGTTTATCCACGCCAGACCAACTTAGATCATTCCTCTTTGCCTTTGAGCATCCCCAATACCACAAAAATTCCTAACAGGGCAGCGCCACTCAAGGCAATATTCACTATAAGCAGGGTGACAATCAGGCCTTCATTCATGATGGATATCCTCTCTCCTAGATATTTTAGTTGTTTCTCCCCCAACGGAGGCAAGAGGTTGCCAGTCCAGATCAAATCTGTCCCTATTATACGCATCCGGCATTTTGTGTCAACGCTCTGAGCCAATTATGCACCCTTACCCAAGCGACCACCATGCTCCCGTCTGCCCGACTCTCAGTCCGTGGGCAGCCAACCACTCCCGTTCCGGACCGGGAAAGAGGAGCGGGTTAGAGTGGTTGAGATGGATCAACTGCACCTCACTGTTCACGCCGGCAAGGCGAGAAGCTGTGTCCGTAGCTAACGGGTGGGGAATCTGGTTCAAATCCCGACCGGGAAGCTCAACCGGGCTGAAGAAGGTAGCGTCCAGCAGAGCAACATCCATTTCGGATACAAACGTACGAAGATCGTGCTCCCAGGCTGTCCAACTATCGATGTCAGGACAGTAGAAAAACTGTTGGCCACGGCCACGGATTACATAGGCCAGGGTATCGCTAAATTCATCTCGATGAGGCACAGACAGAGGTAATAAGGCCAAGTCCGGACAGAGCTTGATCTCAATAGAAGGGGTCACCAACTGGAGTTTGATGTGCCCTTGGCCAACCAGTCGGGACCAGGGGGCGTTGCCTTTCAAGAATTCAGCCATTCGGGCTGTTAGGTAGACGGGCATGCCCACCGCATTCATCACTTCCGGCCCAAGATGTATCAACCCGGTGTAATGTCCAATGTGGCCGTGAGTCAGGATAATGCCGGACAGCACACAATCGGGCGCAAATTGATGCAGGGTGTGCAGTTGCGTTCGAAAATCGGGGGTGGCGTCGATCAGCCAGCTTTGACCGGTCGTGTGATCAACCAGACCCAGGCAGACCACAAGGTGATGGTCAGTCGGGTCACGGCGAGTCCGTTCACAGTTAGGGCAATAACAGCCGGCTTGGGGAACGCCCCCGTCCTGGGCAACACCCAGAAGAATAGCCTTAACCCTCATACGCTAACAGGTCATCCGAAGATTGGTATTCAAAGAGCATCGATCAACTGATGTTCCTATTTTGGGGATGAAATACACGCGATTCTGGCCTCAAATGTGGGAGTTGACATATTCCAGTTCCTTAAGTATCGATATTAGCCAGGAATTCACGGGCCGACTGGGTCATTGTCATCTCACCAGCCAAAACCAACGGGCGGTAGGTTTCGGTCCATTGGTAGAGGCGGGACTGGGCCGTGTGGAACTCATCCAAAATCAGCGCGCCCAGGGGACCACTGCCTTCAAAGAAGCGGGTTTCAAAAAAGTCCCGTTCGGCGCGCCGCCGGTCGTAATCAAGCCTGATGATCTCGGCCTGCCACTGTCCCTGCTGCCAGATTAGTTGAGCATAGCTGGGGCGGGGATCACCGTCAAACGGCAACCCGGCCGAACCGACGTTGACGACGAGAGTGTCGTCGACAGAGCGGATCAAGGGCCGGTGAGTGTGTCCCACGCAGAACAGAGCCGAGGCGGGGTCGATCTTCTGACGTAATTTGGTCTCACTCATTTCGGGGTAGATTCCGTCTCGGTTGCCCATAATCGAGCCGTGCGTAATCCGCACCTCGCTCCCGTCGGGCGCAAGCAACTGCTGCTGAAAGGGCATAGCCACCAGCGTCGACACATTGCCGGTGAGTTGCCGGTAGGTCCAGTATGAGTGGCGATGGATTTCAAACTCAAGTCCGTGATGGGGAGTCTCCGGTTGGGTGTGGCTGAGGACGTAATCTTCGTGGTTGCCCCGGACGACCAGCCACCCTGCCCGTTGCTGCCTGTCCTGCACAAAACGCAGACATTCAAGGGGGCGAGGTCCCCGGTTTACCACATCTCCGGCCACAACTACCAGATCGGGCTGCCACGCTTCGACGTGCGCCGTTACGGCCTGTAGCGCCACCAAATTGGCATGGATATCGGCTAAAACAGCCAGTTTCATCCCTATCGACCGGTTTCAGTGGCTGTTTTGCCGGCCGGCGAGACGCTTCAGGTAAGCCAGAATGGCAGTTATCCCGTTCAAACGCTGGGTTGTCAAGACCCGGTGCAGGCCCATTGCCTGATAAAAATTGTTGGGTAAGTGCAATACCTCTTCCGGAGTCGCCCCGCGCAAACCTTCTCCCAAAATAGCCGCATATCCCCGGACGGTCGGCGACTCGGGCGGCACGTCGAAATAAAAGACCATGCCCCCATCCTGCATTTCGGCGTGTACAAAAACGGGGGTCATACATTCGTGAACCTGTTCCATATTCGTCTCTTTATTCAGCCAGTCGGGTAGAGGCGACATCCTCTCCGAATATTCCAGCAGCAGTTCCAGTTTTTCTTGACCTTCAACCCAGCTAAACTCTTCGACAATCTCACGGAGACGAGGGGGGATAGCTTTGGCTGTTTCACTCATCGGCTAAGTTTCCTTCTTCGCAATAAGACCAGGCATCTACATAGCTGCCAGGGAGGCCGGTCCACCTCGCCCGGCACACTTCTTTCACCAGCAGCGCAAGTCCCACAGGGAGGCTTCGAACCGCAGGTGCAGGACTGTTCGGATGCCAAAGATTTCTTGTAGCGCCCCAAATTGGCTACTCTTGATTATTATTGTGGGGCACCTCATGATGGCGACGACAGCGGGCTTCGTATACCTCACTGGCCCCAACCATAATGACCGGGTCATCATAGTTGGCCGGACGGCCATCGATGAGGCGTTGGGTGCGGCTGGCCGGCGCGCCACAAATCATACAGATTGCCTGAAGTTTGTCTACCGCCTCCGCCTGGGCCATAAGCAGCGGCATTGGCCCGAACGGTTCACCCCGAAAATCCATATCCAGTCCGGCCAGGATGACCCGCAAGCCTTGATCGGCCAACTGGTCGCACAGTTCGGCTACGGTCCAGTCAAAGAACTGGACCTCATCGATGGCCACGACCTCCGTATCATCATCTACCAGCGACGCAATTTCGGCGGCATTTTCCACTACGGTGGCCTCGTAATAACTTCCACCATGGGAACTCAACTTGGCTGCGTGGTAACGATCATCCAGTTTGGGCTTAAACACCTGGACCTTCTGTTTGGCAATTTCGGCTCGTTTAAGCCGCCGGATCAATTCTTCGGTCTTACCACTAAACATGCTGCCACAGATTAGTTCAATCCAGCCACCATCATAGCGATGATAAACCACATTGTCCTCCCAAAAAAAGGGGCAGTCCGTTACACGGATCTGCCCTCACTTGTTAATCATCTGCTTGCAAAACAGGATTACACCGGAAGCTTACCTGGCTTCAGAAAAGAAGGTTTCTCTGGCATCGGCCAACTTGGCTTCGGCTTCTTCAAATGCCTTGGGACCGAAACCTTCCAGGTCCAACAAACTCTTCTTATCGCTTTCAATTTTCTTGGCCAGATCACCAATGGTGATAATATTGGCATCGTGCAATATTTGATGGACTCGATCAGACAGGTCCAACGCGGCCAACTGTTGCTTGAGAAAGCGCTGTTCAAGTTTTTTCTGAGCCTGCTTCTCACGTTCGGTGGCATCGACCTTATGATCATCATACCGGCTCAGCCGCTTCATGAACCGATCCACCTGGCCGGCCGAGTCAACAATACGCTGTTCACCGGTAAAGAATGGATGGCATTTGGAGCAAACATCGGTCCGGATCATCTTTTGGGTTGAGCCGGTGGTCCAGGTGTTGCCACAGGAGCAAATCACCTGGGCATCCGGATAATACGTAGGATGAATACCTTCTTTCATCACCAACAACCTTTCTAAAAAAATTCTATTGGGTTCGAGTCCCAACCCACGTGGGGCATTGTTTATGAACTGAGCTCAGGATAAACGCTGATGCGTTTCTTGTCCCGGTTAATATGTTCAAATCTTACGTAACCGTCAATCGTGGCGTACAGGGTGTGATCTTTACCGATGCCCACATTGACGCCCGGATGAAATTTGGTGCCTCGCTGCCGGACGATGATATTACCGGAGCGGACCGCTTCACCCCCAAACTTCTTTATCCCAAGTCGTTTACTTTGGCTATCACGACCGTTGCGGCTGGAGCCGCCACCTTTTTTATGCGCCATCTCAACTTCTCCTATAATAAGATTTCTTCAATTTGTAGTCGGGTGAAATTTTGCCGGTGGCCTTGTTTTTTGTGGTAGTTCTTTTTATGTTTGTAGACAATGATCTTCTTGGCCCGATCGTGACTCTGAACTGTGGCCTTGACTCTGGCCCCGTCGACGGTGGGAGTGCCAACCATCACCCCATCCGCACCCGATACCATCAACACGTGATCCAGTTCGACACTTTCACCGGCCTCTACTGGCAGAGTCTCCACTTCGATAACATCACCCGTGGCGACACGATACTGTTTGCCGCCAGTTTCGATAACTGCGTACATGGTTCGATAACTCCAATTCACTGGATTATGTATACTAACAAAAAATGAGTGTGACCGGAATCTTATGGCCACACACAAACGATAATTATATTCGTATAGGGCTGACCTGTCAAATGCACGTAAAAAAAAACAAAAAACGGAGGTTATGTCGCCTTTTGTAAGATAGCTTACCTCATTTTCCAGATTTTTCATAATAATGGTAGGTGAGGCAGTCAAAAAATATACTTAGTG
>Ga0209536_100016812_pt1 | contig 10388 bp, 6 predicted proteins | sample DeeMarSeWOR28_12_FD_187461 | JGI IMG/M metagenome (GOLD analysis project Ga0209536, IMG submission 187461) | Marine sediment microbial communities from White Oak River estuary, North Carolina - WOR-2-8_12 (SPAdes) (version 2) | ecosystem: Environmental > Aquatic > Marine > Intertidal zone >... | reverse complement strand
CCTCGACTCTGCCGACTTCCAGGGACAGAACAGCGTGCAGGTGGGGCTCACACTGCACTGGACGCCGGCCCCGGGCGCCAACGATGAGGCGATCCAGAAGAACAAGGAGAACATTGAGGCATTCAAGGCCAAGGAGGCTGCTGAGTACCAAAAAGCCTTCGTGGAGAACGCCCGGCAGCGCGTGAAGCTGATGCACCAAATCAAGTCGCGTCGCAGCGAAGATCTACGCGAGGAGGAACGGATCGTCGTCTACCGCAAGCTCATCCAGGACATGCTGACATCTGGTGTCAGCATGCCTGACGACAGCACGCGGCACGTGGTTGCGGAACTGATCAACTCGATCTTCGACGTCGACAAGATGCTCTACTTCGTAGCCCCCGACTGGTGGCGCCCGCGCCTGCGCGACCACAAGCAGCAACTGGAGCCGACGAAATCGGCGCCGACCGCGCTCGTCTCAGTGCTCGATGTCGCGACCAAGGGCTTCGCCAAGAAGTTTTTCGGCATCTCCACCGCCGTAGGGACCGACAAGCTGGCCGGAAGCACCATCGGCTGGGGCGGGATCGATGACCCGGCGCGCGACAGCTACTACATTACCGAGGACTCCGAGCCAGCACGGTTCGGAAGCTCACTTGGCTGGTTGCTGCAGTTGGACGGCGACAACATGCGCAACGCCTTTCTGAATGCGCCGTGGGTGAAGGCGGTAATTCCCATCCGCCCGGGCAAGGAAGAGGCGGCGGTCAACTGGCTCAAGGGGGTGGAAGGTTTCAACGGCATTACCAACACAGACATCTACCAGACCAACAACCCTGACGAGAGGGACATCGACGGGCAGCCGCTCAACGGACAAAAGATGATCGACGTTATCATTGACCTGGCCCGCAAGATCCAAAAGAAACATCGCCAGGGCGTCGAGCGCGGCACATTTCCCAAAGCCAGCGAAGTTGCGGACCCTCAGCTCGTCGATGCCGAGAACGTCGTTACAGCGACACCGATCGATAGGGTATACGAGCACGGCTTCTTCCCGCTCGAAGGGGGCTTCCGCGCCAATGTCTCGGCGAACTACGAAATCTTTGACCAGTGGCTCGAGATCCTCCCCACCGACCAAGTCGTCCCGGTCGAGGTGAAGTACAACTCCAAGACAGGGCGACAGGTGTGAGCCCCGGGGACATCTTCTTCGGCCCCCTCCTCCGCCGGGCACAACCGGACCTGGTCGTTATCTGTCTGGCGACGTATGTGCCATTGGAGCTGCGTTTCTCCGTGCGTGAGCATGGGGCGCAGACCTGGCTCGCCCACGACGACGCCCCGCTCACCATCCGTGCGACACCAACGCTGTACTTCTACTTCGCCCACATCCGGCCAACCCAAAAGCTCCGCACCGGAGTGCTCCTGGCTTACGGCATCGGCGTCAAGTCGAGCGGGACCGTGGACTATGCCCCCTTCGAGGCGATAGTGCGAGAGGATCGCCTGTCCTACCGCGGGGCGCCGCTCCCCACCTTCGTCTTACAGGCACCTGGCGCCCCACTAAACATCCTCTACGGATCATGCCGCAAGATTCACGACACTGATGGTGGCAAGACCGACACACTGGCCGCGGGCGACGCCCAGATTGAGCGCACCTTCGGCATTCCGTCGAAGCGTCCGACGCTCCTCTGCCTCGGGGGCGACCAAATCTACGCCGACGATGTGCACGATCTCGTGCGTCAGGAAATCACCACCCTGTCCCGACGGCTGCAAGGCGCGGCCCGGGAGGAACTCCCTGACGCCCCGACGATGGGGGTCGCGCACCGGGAGATCTTCCTCAAGCGCTACGCCAAGTTCACCTCGGACGATCTCAAGAACCATGTAGTCCGCTTCAGCGAATACTTGGCATTGTACGGGCTGATGTGGAACGGGCGTAACTGGCACCAACAGCACCGCGAGCTTGACCACTTCACCCGAACGCTCCCCAACGCCCGTCGCCTCCTGGCCAACGTCCCAACATACATGATATTCGACGACCACGACGTTACCGACGACTGGAACCTCGACCTACGATGGCGCGAGGCTGTGTACCGCGCGCGGTTGGGCAAGCGCATCGTTGCCAATGCCCTTATGACCTACTGGCTTTGCCAGGGATATGGCAACGACCCGGACGCGTTCGGGCCGAAGCTGGCTGGGGAACTCGCGAAGCTCATCGAGGAACGTGCTGCGCGCTATGCAGTCGCCGAGGAACGTTTCTGGAAGATTGAGCGCTGGGAATTCGCCACACCCACTGCTCCCTTCGTGTACTTCTTGGACACGCGCACGCAACGCGGTGCACGTGACGACCCGGCCGCGCATCAGGGCGGCGCCCCCGCCTTCCTCAAGAGCGTGAAGTCGTGGCAGCAGACAGTGAGTCGCCTGGCCACACTCCTGCGGCGCCAGAGCCCTTCCGTTCCTCTTGTTCTCGTCTCGGCTGCCCCCGTCTTCGGCTTCCGCTGGGTCGAGGCCCTGCAGGGCTTTGTGTCGTTCATCTTCGGTGCGTACAAGTACGACTTCGAGAACTGGGCGGCCAACGAGGAGCACTTCGCTCTCTTCCTGCGCCTCCTCGCCGGGCGCAACGTCGTTGTACTCTCCGGCGACGTGCACTACGGCTTTTCGTCCACCGTACGCTACACAGAGTTCGACTCGAGCCGCTCCCGTGCGGGGGGACCTACGCGCAGCGCAACGGGAGGCCTCCCGGTAATCCCGGGTGTTCCACGTCCCTCATACCGCCCCACGTCGAACGCCCAATTCATCCAGCTGTGCAGCAGCGCGATCAACAATTACGCAGGTGGCTTCTTCACTCGCTTCCCGGCCTGGCTCAGCAGAACCCAGCCGGCAACCATCGTCACTGACGACGGGAAAACCGTATACGGCCGCTACGAGCGGGGCATCTTCATCATGCTCGAGAATGACCCATTGAATCCTACCGATCGTGTGCAGGTCATTCGCGCCCCGCACGAGGTGAAACCAGTCACACTGTTCCGCCAGCGGATCAACGATGTGTACAACTCGGAATACGTTGGGGACCACAACCTAGGATTGGTCTCCATCAGGGCCGCGGCGGTGGAACATTGTTACCTGATGGAGAAGGGACGACATTCGGAGCGGCGATGGGACTTCACGAACGCCCGATACTGGGAGTAGGCTGCGCGGCATCGCCAACCCCACACCTAGAGGGTCCAGACTCCTTTGAAGGGCACAACACCGTTGCCCGGACCGTCGAGTCTGGCCGATTTGACAACAACCGCAAGATTCCACTCTCACCGCGCGTCAACACGGCGTTGGCGCACGTCAAAGTCTGGCCCGCCCCCGCCGGGTGCACGTCGCCAATATTCACCACCCACGTGTAACAAACTTCCCGTCCGTCGCTGCTGTGATCGGGTAGGGTTGAACCGTGGCACTGGATGGACGGAGTGCTTTTCCACACGGGGAGTCGAGGTATGCGGTTAGGGATCGCTGCCAGCACGTCATGGCCACTGACGCTGCGCTGGCGTCACTGCCGTGCGCCTGAGTGACGCTCGCGCCCGGTCTCATGACCTATACTCTGCTGACGCACATTTGCCAGGCTGGGCATTGTCGTGCGCTCTACATCCGATACACCCATGACTCAGGAGTTGACACGGAGGTAGACCATGAGAATCGCAAGCGTACTCATCATCATCATCGCAAGCGTGCTCAGCGCCTGCGCGGAACGCCAGCAGGCACCGCTGTTTGCATTGAGCGATAAACACACGACCTACGACACTGACAAGCCACTGATATTCTCCGCGCCGGTCACCATCAATACAGAGGCGTTGGCGCCGAACAAGGAAACCAGCCTTCAATTTCCGCTACCCGACGGATCACTGACCATACAGCTGACGCCTGTCTCCGCCGCCGATCTTGGCTTGCCCGAGGCCCAGTTTGCCTGGGTGGGACAAGCGAAAGGAGTGACCGACGCGTTTGTGATGCGTATCGGCCCGGCTGTTGAAGCAGTCGTTCAATACAACAACAGGACCTATCGCCTGCGCACCATCAAAGACAAGCAAGGCGTTCTGGAAATCTTTGACCAACGCCGGTTTCGTGAGCCACCCAATGACGCAGTCGTCGAGGAGGCTCCGACGCGTAAGCCGGGCGATACGAGCCCGGACTCATCCTGTCAGGACCCGGTTGACCGAATCGATGCCATGGTGCTGTATACCCCCGCGGCACGCGATGCAGCCGGCGGTGTCCCGGCAGTTGAAAATGAGATCGCGTTTGCCGTGGGACGCGCCAACCTCGCCTACGCCAACAGCAACGTCGCGCATCGGCTCAACCTGATCTACGCGGGCGCGGCCTCTTACACGGAAGCCTCTGGCGGTGTCGATTCCAACGCCCTGTTGGGTGATCTCAGCGGCACCTCGGATGGCACGCTCGACACCATCCACGCCCTGCGCGACTCGGCGCGGGCTGATCTGGTCTCACTCATCTATGAAACGGATGACTCGACCTGGTGCGGCTGGGGCCAAATGCAGGAGACGGCCAATGCCAACACCACTGACCATCGCGCATTTTCCGTCGTACAGCGCTCCTGCGCCGGTGGCTACCTGAGCTTTGCCCATGAACTTGGCCACAATCTCGGCGCCGATCACGACCGCGCCAATGCCAGCAACACGCTGGACTACAATGTCGGTCACATCCAACCGGTCCCGTCCACCACAGGGGTCGCGCCTTGGCGAACGGTGATGGCCTACCCCAATCCGTGCGGGGGCAGCGCCGCCGGCGGCAGCTGTGACCGTGTGCCCTGGTTTTCCAATCCGGCTGTGAGTCGCTCCGGGGACGCGACCGGAGTGGCACTCACCGCCACCGACCCAGAGCACAACGTCAATGTGTTCACCAACAACGACGCGGAAGTCGCGCGCTACCGCTGTCTACGCACTACCAGCGCCACGGCCGATGTCTGGATGAAGGATCGCTGGGAAGATACTGGCGGCGAACCCGACACCGCCACGGCTGGCAAGCCGATGTGGCAATCTCCATACATCTGGGTGCGCAATAGCGAAGACACGACGCTGGAACATGAGCACGAGCACCAGGACCCGCAACTGGGCTCAACCAATCACGTCTATGTCAAATTGCACAATACTGGCGGCGCCAGTGAATCCGCGGACGTCGAGCTCTATTTCGCCAGTGCCAGCACCAATTTGAATGACCCGTCGAACTGGACCCAAATCGATTCCGTGGCTCGCACCATCGGCTCGGGCGTAGACATCGTGCACTTCCCCTGGAGTGATCTGCCTGGTACCGGCCACTATTGCCTGCTGGCGCGTTGGAACACAGACGGTTCAGCCCTAACCTTCACGGACCTCAATGCTGCCGTGCGCGCAGACAACGATCTCATCTGGCGCAATGTGAACATCGTTGGCCTCGGTGGCGATCAGGCCGTGAGCAGTGCCTTCACCATGGCCGGTGACCGTGCGACGTTGCAGACCTATCTCATGATCACAACCAAGCCGATGAGCGCTCGCAAGATCCCCTGGGCGAAATTGGCCACTGTGGTCTTGGAGATCGATCCAAGCGTTGTCGATACCGAGAAGCTGCGTCTTGAGGGCGTGGAACAGATCGACAAAAACCGTTATGCGCTGCCGTTGAGCAATCCTCCGAAGCTCATTGGACCATTCGTATTGAAGCCCGGGGAGCAAACCAAGCTCGCGCTGACCGTTGCTCCGGATGCCGCAGCGGTCAAGGAGATCAGCCGCTCGTTGGCCAATCCTGCACACTTTGATCTCACCGTGACACAACTCAGCAGTAAGGCGCTTGAATACTACCAGCAGGACCATGCCGCTTTGTACGACCAACCCGGACTGGTCATCGGCGGCGTTAGCTATACCCTGACGCTGCCCGCCGGGGCCAACTAGCCCGTGCACGGGCCGGCACCAGGGAGTCATGTTCAACATGGCTCCCTGGTCGCCAACTGGGGCAAGAGGACAATTGCCTCGAGCATGTTGGACCCACTGGTGCTCTGCCGCCGATTTGGTGGCGAAGAAGAGACTGGTCTGTCCCCTGTCGCTCAGCACAATTATGGTTAGTATCGGCAACACCTGTGATCCGACCCGGATCTGCGTACCAGTTTCGGAGGCGCCATGAAGCCTGCACTCTTCGCCCTCATGTTGTGCTGCACTAGCCTTGGGGCCCTGGCGACCGCCGACGGACCCGATCACTATCGCGTGCGCGGAATTGCCAGCGGGGGTTTCTTGAACCTGCGGGCCGAACCCAACACCCAGGCGGCCATCCTCGCCAAGATCCCGGCGGGCATGACCTGCCTGCGCAATCTCGGCTGTCAGGGCGGCTTGAGCCTGCAGGAGTTCACCACGCTTTCTGAAGAGGAAAAGCAACGCCGGGCGCAGGCCAATCCCCGCTGGTGCAAAGTGGACTATCAGGGCGTCGCGGGTTGGGTGAGTGGCAGGTACCTGGCCGAGGAGACATGCAACCCCATCGCGCCCGAACAAGAAGTCCTGATCGTCGAATTCCCGCGCGGCAAAACCGACGTCTCGCTCACCGGCCGCATTCAAGGCCGGGAATTTGTCGACTACCGGATTCGCGCAGCGGCTGGCCAGACACTGAGCGCCACGATGAAGGCATCGCATGGCGCCAACTACTTCAATATCCTGCCGCCCGGCTCCGCCGACGTCGCTCTGTACATCGGCCCGATCGGGGGTAACCACTTCGAAGGCATGTTGCCGAGCGATGGCGACTACACCCTACGCGTGTACCTGATGCGCTCCGCCGCACGCCGGGATGCCGCCAGCACCTACGCCATCGATGTGGCACTCACCGGCAAAGCCCTCGCCCCGCTGCCCGAAGCGCAGGATGCGCACCTGCCCGGCACGCCCTATCATGCCTCAACAACGATCGCCTGCGTGCTGCTCTATGAGCCAGAGACAACACACTGCGAGGCCTTCGTCATTCGCCGCGGTTTCGACGGCACCGCCACCGTCGAAGTCCGCGGTGCCACGTCCTATCTGCGCCGCATCCTGTTCATCAAGGGCAGCCCCGTCGCCGCCGACTCCACGCAGCCCATGACCTTTTCCCGCCAGGGCGATCGCACCCGGGTCGAGTTCAACGAAGACGAGCGCATCGACATTCCCGATGCATTGATCACGGGTGGGTGAGGAACGCGCCGACGGCGCGCACATTGAGGGGACAGGGGGAAGTCACCGCGCGAGGTCGATCTGTTCGCTTCTGTGTGTAGTATGTCGATGCTTGGAGGTGCAACTGTGGCAGCGAAAACGCGACACTGGCTGAGCATCAATCGGGCCCCCGTGCTCACGCTGTGGGCAGCCGTCGTTGCCGAGCGTCTCGGCTTTGACCGGGATGAGGCACTGACACTGGGTCGGGCCGTCGCTGGGCTAAATGCCTACTCGAAGGGAAAAGCGCTTGGGCTCTTCTCGCCCACACCCACGAAGGTCAAGCAGGAGCGGGCAAAGTGCAAGCCCAAGGAGGCGATCAGCGTCGATCTGCTCCATCGGGCCGTACCCGCACTGCACACGGAAGATGGGCTGCGAGCGTTGAGCAAGAATCGTCCCATCGATCCGACCAGTGTTGAGCGCTACTTGGCAGGCAAGTTCGGCGAGGCATTGGACGACACCCGCCAGGCGATGAGGAAGCTTGCGCGGTCCCGCTCGCCGAGTCGGCTTGCCGCGGAAGCCTATGAGCTGTATGAAGACTTTCGGCCACAGATTCCCAGCGGCACAAAAGGATGGGGAGCCAAGGGCCGCCTAAGCCTGGACAAGATTCACGAAATGAGCACAGACGCTGGACGCTAACGCGCCGCGTTGCCCGGCAATCACTTTATCTCCTGGCCGATATGATAGTTGCGCCACTCATCGGGCCAGCCTTGCGTACTGAATGAATCGTATTCTTGGGCGCGGCTACTGCCCGGGTTGTGTTTGCGGCGCAGCGAATCGAATTGCTTCTGGTCGGTTTCCCAAACGCCATCCTCGCTGTAGGACAGAGTGACGCCGGATCCCGGCAAAGCTTTCCTATACTTTCATAGGGAGTGAGAAGGCCTCAAGGGGCCGCCCTACACCATTGGTACGCATCGTTTCTGCCATCGATACCGCAGGGAGGATTTACTGACATGTTAAAGAATAAATATGCTCAAAAATGGGGACTTGGAATTCTGGCCGTTGTGCTGATTGCCTTACCGATGTTCTCCGCCCAGGCACAGGAGCCTCGCTGCCTGGTGGTCCACGTGCCACAGAACGATCCGGACTCGTACAAACAGGCAATCAACATCATGAACAACATACCGAAGCAGCTCGGGCCCGACAATGTCAGGATTGAGCTCGTTGCACAGGGACCCGGACTCTCGCTGCTGACCGAGGGCAGCCCCGAGACCGATCGCATCAAGAGCCTGATCGTTCAAGGTGAGGCGACCCTGGGTGGCGGCCTGACCTTCAGCGCCTGTGGAACCACGATAGAGAGCATCAAGAAAAAGACCGGCAAGGAGCCCAAGGTGCTCGAGGGCGTCAGGGTTGTGCCCGGGGGCGTGGTACGGGTAATGGAACTCCAGGAGGAAGGCTGCTCCTACATTCGGATCTGAGCAGTCCCGTACCCGAGCAACAGAACGTGCCCCGCCCTTTCGGCGGGGCATTTTTCTTCGGGCGTCAGCCCGGCCGACGACCAGGGGTCAGAACTGTCCCTGATCGTGTGCCGCCCTATCCCCCACCCGCCAATGGCGCTGTCCCTTCGTTGTCTGCGCACCAACCGCGGCGCGACGCAGCCTTTGCAATCACAGACAGTTGTTCCTAGTATTTGCCGAATCGTCCTTCGGCGCCGATTTCCGCACCAACTGTCTGCGAATGTTAGGACTCGCTTATGAGCATCGACCGGATGGCCATCCAGTTCCGTTCTCCTGGCGCCTCTCGAACCTATGTATCTATCGTTCCGGCACTGGTGTGCGCGGTGTTGCTGTTGTCAAGTTGTGCCCGCCAACCCGGGTGGCCCGACTATTGGCCGACCGAGGCATGGCGCACCGCTCCACCTGAATCCCAAGGTATTGACTCCAAGACACTTGCCGAGGCACTGACCGTAGTCCGCGACCAGAAGCTTCCGCTGCACAGCCTGCTGATCACCCGTCGTGGCTATGTGGTGATAGACGAGTATTTCTATCCGTTTGCCGACGGGTTGCGGCATGACGTCGCCTCTGTCACCAAGAGCATTACTGCCACGCTGGTGGGGATGGCAATTGACGAGGGGTATATTCCGAGCCTGGACACGCCTGCGCTCACGTTCTTCGACGACCGAACCGTTCGGAACATGGACCCGCGCAAACGGCGCATCAGCGTTGCTCACTTACTGTCGATGGCCAGCGGCTTGGAATGTGGTTACCAACCCGGCGAGCGGGAGCTCTTCGCCATGCGCATGACAGATGACTGGATTCAGTTTGCTCTGGATCTCCCCATGCGCAGTACACCAGGCACCGAGTTCGGCTATTGCAGCAGTGGCATGCACCTGCTCTCCGCCATTGTGACCCGAGCCACGGGGCAATCACTGGAAGCCTATGCCGCATCACGGCTGTTCGAGCCCCTCGGCATTAAACACTGGCATTGGCCGGTCGACCCAGCCGGGCACTCAGCCGGCTGGGGCGAGTTGCAGCTGCATCCCCGCGACATGGCCAAGATCGGACTGTTGTACCTCTATCAAGGCCAGTGGGACGGGCGGCAGATTATTTCGAGGGACTGGATCAAGCAGGCGACCCGCCCGCACATTGATGTCACGGGTAAGGGCGTGAGCTATGGCTATGGTTGGTGGCTTGCCGAGCTTGCAGGAGCGCCAGTGTTCGAAGCCCGGGGCCGTGGTGGACAACGCATCGTCATCTGGCCGGAAAACGAAATCGTGGTGGCCTTGACCGCCGGCGGGCTCGATACCGATGAGCTGGCCGGCTACCTTGTCCAAGCCGTGCGCTCAGACGCGTCGCTGCCGGACAACCCACAAGCCACGGCCAGACTCAACGACAGCGCGGCTGCACTGAAACGGCCCCCGCCAGCCCAGCCTGTAGCATCGCCGCCGCCGCTCGCCGCGCGCATCTCTGGCCGCGGGTACAGTCTGGAACCCAATCTACTCGAATTGGAAGAGTTGATGTTCGTCGTCGACGATCAACAGATGGAAATGGGCATCAAGATTGACGGTCGCCGCTACACGTTTCCCGTCGGACTCGATGGCGTCTATCGGCTATCCAACCAGACGCCCTCCAACCTACCCGCAGGGGTACGGGCTGCTTGGCGGGGCGAAGATACCTTAGTATTGGAGTATGACGAAATCGCCCGGGTCAACCACTTTACCTTGACCATCCAGTTCATCGATGAGTCAATCGATGTCGACGTGACTGAACCCACGGGGTTCTATCAGCTGAATTTCAAAGG
>Ga0209536_100016811_pt1 | contig 10388 bp, 9 predicted proteins | sample DeeMarSeWOR28_12_FD_187461 | JGI IMG/M metagenome (GOLD analysis project Ga0209536, IMG submission 187461) | Marine sediment microbial communities from White Oak River estuary, North Carolina - WOR-2-8_12 (SPAdes) (version 2) | ecosystem: Environmental > Aquatic > Marine > Intertidal zone >... | reverse complement strand
ATATAATAAACACTTTACAAATATCATAATTAATAATATAAAGATTTCGACTTTTTAATAACCTGATTTACAAGGAGGAACTGATGAAAGAATTGACTGAAATGATGATCTATGACATGGCCTTCAGGGTACGATTGTATATGGCAGCGAAGTTGTCAGAAGAAAAGCGGGTCAGCGACCTGAGTGATCGTGAAGCCCTTCTTCTGGAGCTTATCGGTACACAAGGCAATATGAGCATCTCCGAAATCGGCAATTTTTATCCAAGGGTCAGCAGCAGTACGATTTCAACTACCATTTCAAAATTATGGAAAGAGAAAAAACTGGTCGACAAAATTATTTTGCCGGAGAACCAACGGATCACCACGGTCCGTTTGACGGACGATGGCCGCGATATGGTTGAGCGAATAAAACAGAAACAATCCGACGTATTTACGAACGTCGCCAAATCTCTTGGCTTGAATGCCCAGCAGAATGAATCCTTTCATCAAATTCTTGCCGGTGCCATCGGATTTTTCGATGAATTGCTCGGATTGCGGCTAAATGATCCGCCGGCCTTGAGCGGCTAATCGTATCAGTGAGAAAGTTGGATTAAGAAATATATTCTGTATTCATTTACTTCCTTTTATCGGCGATGATCTTCTCCACCAATTCCAGGTCGCCGGCCGAGTCGACGTCCAGCGCGGCATCTGCAAAAGGCATGATCACGGCGCCTGCTTTAAATCCCAGGCGGCGCGAAATCCGATTCAGGGCTTCCTCTAAGGACAGACGCCCCAGCAGATAACGTAAAACTGCCATCCAACCTAATACCCGTATCACACGCAGCGGCTTTTTGCGCTGAGATTCAACCTGCCGCCAAAAATCTGCCGCCAGACGCGCCCGGGGAGTCAGGAAGGCAAACAGGTTGCAGCCGCAGTAAGCTCCGTCGGCCAGTCGCGTCGCTGTCCGGCGGGTTTGAGGGTAGGCTTTGGCAACTTCTTCATGTCGGGCGATACCGATTACCACATCACAATCCGTGCTTTTGGCATGGCTGCAAAAGTGATCGACAATGCGGGCACTCAGCAGCGCATGATCGGCGGTCGTCAGCAGGACGGGCACTTCATCGGGCAGGCCTTGGAGAACATGATAGGCACTGGTGCTGGGTGTTGCCTGATTTGCATACCATTTAACTATGCCTGATGCGATCAGGTTTTCAAGGTCGGCCGTTTGATTTACAATGGACTTCGGCGGCCCGCACAAAATGATGGCGTCAATTTCTGCGGATGAACCCAGGGCATTGATCACGCGAAAAACCATCGGGATGCCGCCAATTGGTGTCAGGGATTTGCATGGGACGCCGGCTGTTTTGGCAACCGGGTCATCGGGTTCGCGGTCGGCGGCCAGGACCAGGGCTGTAAAAGCTTGTTGCGTATTATGCATATCCTTATTAAATGGATTACCTTGGAAATTAAATCGGCAATTGGTTTTTTGCGGTTTAACCTAACCGGATTCAGGGGTGAGAACTCCCGTTACAGATCATTGCTGTAAATTCGATAAGTTTTATAAACGTGCGCGCCAAGGGATTCGATAATGTTGCGCATGCCCATATTGTCCTCCAGGATCCAGGAGAGTTCCACTTCTTTCAGGCCGCGTTTTAAAGCAGGTTGTTTAACGTCGGCGATGACACCGAAGGCCAGGGCGGCGCCCATCAGGCTGTCGTGATAGCGGCGGCGGACCCCCATCAGGGGTATGCGTGCCGACTTAGGGTATTTGACTTTAAGCCGCCAAAGTATTTTTAGCCATCCGAAGGGAAAAAGCCTGCCGTTTAGATCGCGGATAACCTCATTGATGTTGGGCAAAAGAACCATAAAAGCTACGGGTTCGCCATCGACTTCGGCAATTTTCACCAGCTCCTCATCGGCCAGCATTTTCAAATCTTTACCCAGATGTTCGAATTCTGCGTTGGTAAAAGGGACAAAATTCCAATTTTTGGACCAGGCATCATTGAAAATATCTCGTATAATCTGCAACTCTTCGGCAAATCGTGACTTGCGCAGGCCTCTGATTAGAACCCGGTTTTTTACTTTTGCCGTAATGGTCTTGACAGCTCTGGACAGCTTTGAATCCGTGGATACGATATAAGCCAGCAGGTCTTTTTCTTTCCGGTACCCAGTTTGTTCTATCCGCTCGGCGTAATAAGGGCGGGCATGGCCCATCATCATGGATGGCGGGGTATCGAACCCGTCCACCAGCAAACCCAATTCCTGATTGATCGACAGATTGAAAGGTCCGCAGATGCTGCGCATTCCCTGCCGGCGCAGCCAATTCTCAGCCGTATCCAGCAATACCTGGAAGGTCAGGATGTCGTCTTCTGCTTCCAGCATCCCGAAAAACCCGGTGGCGTCCCGGTAGCGGTCGATATGCAGCTGGTCAATTTGAGCACTGATCCGTCCCACCGCTTTATCATCCCGGTAAGCTATCCAGGAACAAAATTTTGCATGATCAAAATAGGGGTTTTTCGGCGATAGATGCATCCGCCGTTCAAGCAGCAGAGGCGGGACCCACATTGGGTCGTCGGTGTAAAGCGACCATGGCAGGCGAATAAAATCGTTTAGCAAGCGTCGACCTTCTACTTTTAAAACCCTCAGCGCCGGGTTGGAATTGCCGGAATGGCGGTCGGCTGACAGGTCATCAGAGTTCATGGGACTGCCCCTCGAATTGAAATATCTGTCTGTGATTCCTGCGCACTTATGCAGGTTCGGCTATAATATACAGCTAGTGTGTGCAGGTCAAGATTGAAAATATTTTCAGGCAGAAACCGTCAAACTCAGATTGATGTTGCGAGGGCTTTCGGATATAATGGATCGAGCCGACGAGGAATTTACTGTGATATTGTTTAAATTATTTAAATTTACAATAAAAAAATATTTCAATAAATGAAATATTAAGTTTTTTTTAATTTTTGGCAAAGAACTCTTTACAAATGATATTTTTTGTATTATAAATAATTTTCGAACAATATCTACCAAGACCAGGCTAAATTGCAGGGGAAAATTGTAAATTCCGATTAAACTCTATACCATAAAAATGTAATAGAATTTATCGGCGGTGTCAATTTTAAGGGGAACAGATGGGAAAAAATACAGAATCGCTGATTTATGATATGGCCTTTAGGGTGCGCTTATACATGGCCTCCAAAGTATCGGAACAAAAAGTGGGTGATCTAACCGATCGTGAATGCCTGATTATTGAGTTGGTCGGAATGAAAGGCAGTATGAGCATCTCCGAAATCGGAAACTTATACCCTTCGGTCAGCAATAGTACGATATCCACCACGATTACAAAACTGTGGAAGGACAAAAAACTGGTCGATAAAAATATTCTACCGGAAAATCAACGGGTAACCACGGTTACCTTAACCGAAAAAGGCAAGCAGATCTTAGAAGAAATAAAGCGCACCCAGGCGGATGTCTTCAGCACAATTTCAGTCTCCCTCGGCCTATCTCCCGATCAGACCGAGGGTTTCCATGAAATTTTAAAAAATGCCATTCTTTTTTTCGATGAAACCATGGGGCTGAAGCTCAATGACACTAATTTGTGATTGCATCTGCGGCGTCGTTGTATTATCAAAATGGCGCCGTGAGCATGATTGCCGTCACACAATGGGAGTGAAAGTTAATCGATGAAAGCTGTTATACTAAGTGCCGGGCAGGGGAAGCGTTTGTTGCCGCTGACCGCGGATGCCCCCAAATGTATTCTCCCGATTTTGGGACAAACGATAATCGAATGGCAAGTTGATGAACTCGCCAAATGTGGGATTGACCAGGTAACCGTAGTTTTAGGATATCGTGCGGACAAAGTCGAACGGATACTGCACTCGCGCTATGGCGCGCAGCGGGTGCGAACGATCTACAATGCCGCCTATGCCATTTCCGACAACCTGGTCAGCTGCTGGTCGGCCCATGACGAGATGGACGATGATTTTATTTTGTTAAACGGTGACACCTTATTTGAGGCAGCTGTCCTGGAACGGTTGCTTGCGACGGGCAGCCACCCGGTAACCGTCGTTGTGAGCCAAAAAAACGAATATGACGCCGACGACATGAAGGTCGAATTGGACGACTGTCGACTGGTTAAAATCGGCAAGGACCTTATACCCGATCAGGTCGACGGAGAATCAATCGGCATGATCCTGTTCCGTGACCGGGGACCGGGAATGTTCCGTGAGGCGATCGAAAAGGCGCTGCGCGAGCCTTCGTCACAAACGAAGTGGTATCTGTCGGTTATTGATGAAATGGCCCGCCGGATACCCGTATGGACCTGCTCGGTGAATGGCCTGCAGTGGTGTGAAGTCGACTATCCGGCCGACCTGAAACAGGCGGAAAAGGTCGTCACGGCCTGTGGCGCCCGCTGCCGGGCGGACGGCATGAAAGCGTCCTGCCGGGCATCTGAAATAAGACCGGCCAATCCCTGACCCGGATAAACCGGAAAGAATAGCCTCCAAGACACCAAGAATAACGGTTTAGTATAATTTAACCGCGGGTCTTGGTGGCCGAAAATATTCAATCATTTTTAGATTTCCGATTAAGCGTTCCGAGCTCGTCATGCGAAAGAACGCTTTTTTAAATGGTAAAAAATGATTATCGACCGTTATATAATGCGGGAAATCATCAAACCCACGGTTGCGGTTTGCGGGATTCTGGTCTTTATTTTTGGCTGCTATATGGCAACCCGTTTCCTGGCCGATGCTCTGGTCGGTGAATTGCCGGGCACCACAATCATTCTATTAATCCTGCTCAGAATTGCCATCGCACTGGAAGTACTCCTGCCCACGACCCTGTATTTATCGGTGGTTGTTGCTCTCGGCCGGCTGTATAAAGATTCCGAAATGACCGCCCTGTTCGCCTGTGGTGTCAGTCCGGCCCGGGTTATCCGGCCTGTTTTAGGCACCGCCCTGGCGATTGCGGTAATCGTTGCCAGTTTGTCGCTTTTCATTCGACCCTGGGCTTATGATAAGTACTATAAGTTGAAGGCGCAGGCCGAGGCCAGTTTTGACCTGACGCGCATGAATGCGGGGACGTTTTACGAAACTGAACAAGGTGCCCGGGTCATTTATGCGGAAAAAGTCGACCACCAACAGGATCAAGCCCAACGGGTCTTTATTCGAACTCAACGCGACGATACCCTGCAGGTTATCTATGCCAGGCAGGCTGATCAATCACTGGATCGCGCTTCCGGCAGGCAAATTCTGGTCTTCAGCGATGGCTACCTCTATGAATTTTCCCGCACCGGGGAAGCGGGACGCGTTATTGAATTTGAACAGTCCGCTATGCCCCTTGAACCCAAAGAAAATCTGCGGTTGAAGTATCGTGTCAAGTCGGCTTCTACCGGTTCAATTGCCCGATCGGACAACAGCGAGGAAATTGCTGAATTTCAATGGCGGCTTTCGGCGCCGTTGGCCACCGTGCTGTTGGCGATGCTGGGCGTGCCGTTAAGTCGGTCGTCCCCGCGCCGGGGCAAATATGCCAAAGTCACGACCGCCGTGGTAATTTTTGCAGTTTATTACAACCTCAGTGCGCTGGCCAAAAAGTGGGTTGAAAAGGGGGTTCTCGATACCATCCCCGGGATATGGTGGATGCAGTTGATTCTGGCTGGATTATTGCTGGTGCTTTTATGGCGGCCGCCGATTTTATTCCTGCGGCGCGGCCGGTAACAGTAAAGCAGCCGTTCAGAGGTTTCCGGTTCAAAGGTTCCGGGTTGAGGTTAAATCCGAACCGGGGCAGCGAAGAAATATAACCCTGAACGGTGAACCCTGAACCGCTGAACGCTTACTATGAAAACACTCGACCGACACATCGGCATTAGCTTCCTGCGCAGCTTTCTGGTTATTTTCACAATATTGGTGGCACTGTTCAGCTTGCTGGAATTGATGTCCCAGCTGGATGATGTCGGCAAAGGCAATTACCAGGTCCAAGATGTTCTGATCTTCATCGGCCTCACCCTGCCACGGCGCATGCTCGAGTTGATGCCGATAAGTACATTGCTTGGCAGTGTCGTTGCGCTGGGGTTGCTGGCCGACCACAACGAGCTTCTTGCCATGCAGGCCGGCGGCCTGTCGGTTCGACGCATTTGTTGGTCCGTATTTGCCGCCGGTACGATTCTGATTCTGCTAACCGCCTTGCTGGCGGAAATCGTTGTGCCGCCGCTGGATCAGCTTGCCCGCAAAAAACGTGCTTTGGCTGTTTCCGGCAGCGGGTTTACGCTGACCAAACAAGGATTTTGGGCGCGCCGCAATTCCAGCTATATCCATGTCGGCAAAACCCATTCCGGTGGGATTGCCACGGATTTGGATATATTCGAAACGGATGAATCGGGTCGCCTGGAAAAATACACCCATGCGCGTGAGGCCAATATCCAGGACAACAATCAGTGGGTTCTCAGGGAAATTACCCGCAAAACCTTTACCGATCAAGGCATTACCACCACCCATATGCCCAGCCTGAAGCTGGATTCATTTTTAAGCTCAGACCAGGTCGAACTTCTGGAGATACCCGCCGACAGCCTGTCAGCCGCCGATCTTTACCGGTATGCCGGTGCCTTGGAAGAGAGCGGGCAGAATGCGGATCGCTATTTGCTGGCCCTGTGGCGCAAATTGGGGGTGCCTCTGACCACCGGCGCCATGGTGTTGCTTTCGCTGCCGTTTATATTCGGCTCGACCCGCCGGGTCACTGCCGGCAAACGCATCATGCTGGGTTCATTTGTGGGGATTGTTTTTTATTTTGGCGACCAGGTGGTCGTCTATCTGGGGCTTTTGCTGAGCCTGAGTCCGATGATCACCGCCTTGACACCGGTTATTTTGATTTGCGGTTTCGCCCTATGGAAGCTAAGGCAAATTGTATAACAATTTGGTGTCAGGTGTCAGAGGACAGAGGGCAGAAGGCATAGGACAGAGGACAGAAGACAGAAGTCAGAGGACAGATTTTTGAAGTGGGAAGTCGGAATGCGGAAGTGGGAAAAAGGCAAAGTGCATAGAGCCTAGCGCTTAAAGCAGAGCGCAATGGGGTAAAGACATTGTCAGAGGCCCCAAAAACAATAGTTATTTGACATTAGTCAATAGTCATTAGTCATTCATAGGTCATTCGACCTTTCTGGGTTCATTTTCCCTGATAAAACGGTTGTCTTCAGGTGAGTAGATGCGCACTTCGAGGCTGGTCTCATAGCCCTGACTGCCGGGCGTTATCTGATAGATATAATAGCGGGCGCGGCGTTCGGGGGTGCGATCGAGGGCCGAAATCGAGGGGGCTCCCATAACCGGTATATTGCCGGCCGGAGTCGGCAGAGAATTGTGGAGGCTTCGATGCGCATGGCCGTGCAGGACTAATTCGGCGCCGTATTGTTTAAGCAATGATTGCAGATCAGCCGCATCGGTCAGACGTTTGCGCCAGTTGACCGTGCCGGGTGCCGGCGGGTGGTGGATCAGCACGACCCGATACAGATGCTTGCGGGTGGTTTGGTCCAGGATGGTCGCCAGGTTATGCAATTGTTGGACACCTATGCTGCCGACCGCCAGGTGCAGTGCGCTGGGCCGGGCGGTGCTTACGCCGATAATGGCGACACAGCCCCGGATACGCAGGCTGGGAAATATGGGCTCCGCAGTGCCTGCTTTGGGGTCATTTTCCCGACAGGCATCAGAGGTCATGTATTCGGTCCAGTGGACCATGCCCTGGGGCCAGCTGCTCTTGACATATGCGTCATGGTTGCCGGGAATGACGGTCACCTGAGAAGGCGATCCCAGTTCCTGCAGCCATTGCCGGGCCTTTTTATATTCGGCCGGCCGGCCCAGGTGGGTCAAATCGCCGGTCACGGCAATCTGATCGGGCCGCGTCTGTTTGAGGTCCGCTTTTAAAGCTGCCAGAACGCTGCTGCCGTGCCCGGCGCCGCGCTGCAGCTTCCATCTTAAATACCCGAACAGCCGTTTACTCGCCAAGTCCCGCGCCGTGATATCATCCAGGCAGGCAAGGTGCGGGTCGGAAAGATGGGCCAGCCTGACGGGTGTGGCCGCCGCTGATGCATCACCGGGCACCATCGAATTTTCAGAATCGGCAGATACCATTTGTGACTCATATAGTAATTGAGTACATATTGCAACAGACCCAAGAAAATGAATATTGAATATTGCAGATTGAATAATAAAGGATTTTAATCTATTTAATTGATGTCCTCTCACTATTCATGAAGAAGGTAACTATAAAATGAAAAGCATACCACAAATCTTCAATCTTCAATTTTCAATACCGATTAATCCGGGTTAGGATTGTTTATATGCCAATATACGCCCACATTATCAACGACAGCCCGACTAAGGTTTGGGGGTTGACATCCCGTCAGCGCTTGATGCGGGTGCTGCAAAATGCCGCTGTAACCAACATCGTCGATGATATCACCGCCGTGCCTGAGAATAATAGCACGGTTTTGCTGTTCCGGGGCGATTACCTGTTTGATGACCGTGTGGTCAATTATCTGGTGCAGACACCGGATATAATTTTGAAGACTCTGCAAGGATCAGCAGGGGCTTTGGTGGCCGCCCATGTTGCCGCCGCACAGGCGGTTGCGGCGCGTGACGCCCTTGCGAAAAACAGTGCTGCAGCATCATTGGCGGGCCTAAAGACCGAGACCCTGGAAACCCTGTCGGTATCATTCCAGCAGCAGCTGCTCAAATTCGAACCGCCCTTTGTGCTGCCGATCAAACCTGGAAATAAACCGGTTTTGGAGCGGCGGCTTTTTGACTGGTCCTACAAAGGCGTTACCGATTTGGTTACCAAGTGGGCCTGGCCCCGTCCTGCGCAATGGGTTGTCGGCCAATGCGTGCGCTATGGACTTCGGCCCAATCACGTGACCATTATCGGCCTGCTGCTGGTCATTCTGGCCGGGTTATTGTTCGCCTATGGCTGGTACGGCTGGGGTCTGCTGGCAGGCTGGCTGATGACATTTTTAGATACCGTTGATGGGAAACTGGCCCGTGTTACCGTCACTTCGACCAAATTCGGTCATTATTTCGATCATATAATTGACCTGGTCCATCCGCCGATCTGGTACATTCTGTGGGGACTGGGATTGGGAGTTTCTCAATATAACTTTAGCGGCCTATCGCTGGGCGCGTCATTATGGCTGATTGTAATTGGTTATGTTGCAGGGCGACTGGCGGAAGGCGCCTTCCTGGCGTGGCTGGGTAAATTCGGGATATTTTGCTGGCGACCGATCGACTCTTATTTCAGGCTGATAACTGCACGCAGGAATCCCTGTATGATTTTGTTGACCATCGGTGCCCTTTTGGGGCGTCCGGATTGGGGACTATTCGCGGTGACTATCTGGACCGTGGCGACCAGTCTGTTTCTAATTATCCGCCTATCGATGGCAGTCTGCGCTCGGCTGGTTGCCGGACCGATACGATCATGGTTTTTAGATATCGATCAAACCAATCAGCAGCAATCGTTAGCGGTGAGGCTGTTTACGCACAAGGCGGTTGATTGAAAACCGGGGCCAAAAAATCGTGAACCGCGCTGCGATAAGCTGCCGGCAGAGAACCAGAACACAGAGACTATTGAGATGTTGCCCGATTTTATGCAGTCCGGTAAAACGCCTAAAATAGGCGTGCTCATTAATCCGCTAAGCGGCGGGAACCTTAACGGCCTGGGAAACATCCGAAGCCTGATCAACAAATACCCCCAGGTGCTCCATTGCGATGTTCAGACACCGGAAGACATTCTAGCTGCCCTGGAAGATTTTGCTCGCCAGGATGTGGATCTATTGGCAGTCAATGGTGGAGACGGTACCGTGCAGGCGGTATTAACCCACCTGTTCCATCATCAGCCATTTAAATCCCTTCCAATCCTTGCCGTGCTCCAATCGGGTACAACCAGTATGACTGCCAGGGACGTGGGATTTTCCGGTTCCCGTGTCAGGTCGCTAAGGAAACTGTTTAACTGGGCAACTGCCGCAGATGGTAAACCTCAGGTGACCCAGCGTCCGGTGCTGCAGGTTCGGGCGCCCGGCCATCCAACCCGCTATGGCATGTTTTTCGGTGCTGCCGCCATCTACCAGGGCATTCAATACTTTCACCGCAATGTAAACGCCCGGGGGTTGAAGGGTGAAATCGGTCCCGGGTTGACAATTTTGCGTTTTTTGTGGGCTGCAGTCCGTCAAAACAGCAATTTCATACCGACGGTGCCCATTTCAGTCGCCCTGGATGATCATCCGCCGCTGCAGCTTGATACCTTCGTGGTTCTGGTCAGCACGTTAGAAAGGCTGTTCCTCGGTCTTTATCCTTACTGGGGTGATGAATCCGGCCCACTGCACTTTAGTGCTCTGCGCGCTCGTCCGCAATATTTGCTGCGGGCGCTGGCCTCTGTCCT
>Ga0209536_100016810_pt1 | contig 10389 bp, 8 predicted proteins | sample DeeMarSeWOR28_12_FD_187461 | JGI IMG/M metagenome (GOLD analysis project Ga0209536, IMG submission 187461) | Marine sediment microbial communities from White Oak River estuary, North Carolina - WOR-2-8_12 (SPAdes) (version 2) | ecosystem: Environmental > Aquatic > Marine > Intertidal zone >... | reverse complement strand
CCAGCCTCGTCCTGCCCGAAGCCGCGCTTCCGGTGAGCACCCCGCGGAGCGCCCCGGTCCACAGCACGGGGATCGTGTCCTGAGCCGTGGGTTCGACGAAGTCCATGAACAGCGTTCCCTGATCGAAGCTGGTCTGACCCACGTAACCTGGATAGCCCCAACCCCAGCCCGGACCGTATCCGGGATAGTATCCCCAGCCGGGCCACCATCCCCAATAGCCCCAACCCGGGTAGTAGGTGTAGTAGGTCGTATTGGTACCGGTCGCGGTAAGCAGCAAGAAGAAACTGGGCACGCTATCCGGCGCCGGCTGGGCCGGAGGATCGGGAATATTCACCCTGACGTATCCCAGCGCCGCCAGGTTCTGCTCCACCATGGCCACGATGAGACTGTCGTTCTCGTGAGAAAGCTCTACCGATCCCTCGGCGGTATCGTTGATTTGAATCACCGTGTCCGGCATGGCGTACAACAGGAAGTTGGCAAAGTTCGCAGACGTGTCTCGTCTAGTTACTACGACGTCCGTCTCCTGAACACCCTCGATCGAGCCGGGATAGCACGCTACTCCCAGCCCCAAACCCAATACCGCCCCAGCCAGGAGGGCTCCCTGGACCGTCTTACGAGGCGTCATGTTCATTTACTCCTCCTCCTTTGCTTGATGTTACGCATGCGTGTCTTGCTCTGCGTATCTCGTGATTCGGACGGCGCCCCGATACGTCCAGGAGCACCACCCGTTCGCTATTCCTCAACTCGTGTCGCGTCTCCGGCGTGGCTTCCACGTTTATTTCGATGCCAACCAACGGATGTCTCCCGGATGCGCCGCTTACTCATGACGGAATGGCGGCGCGGTTCGTCGGGTCAGAGCCCTACGTGCATCTGCCCGTACGCGTCGGGGCTAAGGGCAGGGCCCGTGCCGTCACTCCATCGTTGCACTCCCCCGGGGCATGAGAGATCCCTAATCCTCCTAATTGGCTGAAACCATGGTTCTTACCGCCCAGCTCCCGGCGTCGTCAGCAAACGAGGCACCGAGCCACTCTCGTCCGATATTTCGTATTTGACGAAATGCCGTGACGATATTTCGTGGAGGACGCGAGGGACGGAGACATGCTCATTCCTACCATCACCGCTCGAGTCTAGAGCCTGTGGTTGCAGCAAGTTGGCGCGTTTCCGAGTTCCGTCACTCCTCCTTCAGAGACTACTGTCTAACGCCAGTCCCGGTTTCACAGGGACCGGGAGGGTACACAGATTGTCCACAAAGTCAAGCCGCAGCGGCTAATTCTCAGCGGGGAGCTATACACGAGGGAAGCACTTGAGATCCCCGTGGCCGAAACCCGGTTTCCCGGCGGTCACGTTGGCACAGCGGCCACAGGGCGGCGGTCACATCCACCACGACGGACCCGTCGGTCGCGCTGGTCCCTTTTCCTGCAGGCTGTACTCTGTACCGTGCACTTGTGTACCCTGTACCCTACCCCGTCGCTCGCCGCCCCCCCCGATGCAGCAAGTACAGACCCACACCCACCACCAGCAGCACCAAGGCGAATACCGCGACCAGCTGAGCCAGACGCCAGACCAAGTGATCGACCACGTCCTTGGTGTGATCGATGCGCTCTATCAGGATCGTGTCCAGCGACGCCATGACAGCTATCCGCTCAGCGGTCACGGCCGCCAAGATCAGCTCCCGCTCCTGGCCCACTGTCTCCAGCAGAGCGTCCATCTCATCTCTCACGACATCTACAGTCTCGACCCGCTGCCGGTCGATCGCCTCCATCAGCCCGGCTAGGTCTCGCTCGACGGCCTCGAGTACCGCGATTCTCTCTGCCTCCACTAGCCCGGGAGTGCTCTCTGCCAGCTCGGCAAAGATCGTCAATGACCGTCGTAGCGATGTCAGTGTGGAATCGATGCGCTGCAGGTCGGTGACCTGGCCGATCATCAACTCGCTCTGCCACCGGGCTTGCTTGAGCAGGTACTCGTTGTAGAACGCGAGCCGGTTGGTGACCTCGTCCAGCTGGCGTTCCATGTTGGCTGCCGTCCCAGCCAAGCCGGTCGCCGAGGCACCGGCCAGATCGGACCAGGCCAGAGCCACCGATGGCCGCGAGAATGTGGTGTTCCGGATGGGGTCTTTCCGGGCCAGCGAGTCGATTGTCACGATGGTGGAGTCGGCGAGTCGTCCCGCGGTCAAGTCCAACGCGATCGTGAGCACCTCGCGTTCCAATTCGTCGCACGCGTCGAGCGCAACCTGCTGGTGCGACCCGAACCAGCTCCTGCCCGGCCCAGTGGCGAAGAAGTCCCGCATCTGTTGACTGAACACCCAGATGTCGACCACCCCCACGAGCGGGTCGGCCTGCAACACTGCCTCCTGGGCCGCCGGAATGGCATAGGCCTTCCAAGTCGTTGCGTTGTAGCGCACCGAAGGGTCGGCCGAGAGCGCCCGGATGCTGTCCGCCGCTTGCTCCACCACGGTCGAGAAGCGGCGCCCGAACTCGAATCCGATCAAGCGGACCTCGGAGGTGGGCCGTTCGACGTTGCGGGCCGACGCAAGAAACCCAGTCTGCTGCGGGACGCTGAGGCAGCCACTTGATGTGATGCTCACTACGCACAGAACTACTCGTGTGGTGTAGCTCATCGCCGTGTCAGGTAAAGGGAACGGAGATAATCTACACCGGCCGACCGACGCGACTACCCCCGTCGGCGCAGACCGGAGACAAAAGAGGCACCGCCCTGCGGCGGCGCCTCTCGACTGCCCCGGGCGTCAAGCTCAGAATCTGGCTACCACACCCGCCGTGACGTCGATCTGATTCATCAAGATCGTACTGGGATAGGTGTAGCAGTTGTCCGATCCCGGGGGAGAACAGTTGACGGAATCACTGTCCTTGATGTAAGTCCCCCAGAAACGGCCCTCCAATCGAACACCCCAGATGTCGTTGAAGAAGGTCTTGGCACCGAACGCCACTCCTAGCGAGCCTCGCAGCTCACTCTCAACGTCGCCTTTGGGCAAGAAATGCGTGGCACCACCCGTGATCGCGGCGAACGGATTCCACTGTGATGGGATCTTGAATGAGAAGCCGGCGTGATAGTAGTTGACCCACAGAGACTGGAGCTTCTCTCCGCTACTCTTGACTTGGAGTTCCGTGGGCTGCAGCCGAACCAGGCCCTCGAGCTGTACGTTCTCGGTAAACGAGAAGTCGACGAGTGCGCCGAAGGCAGGCGCCGCTTTCAGCTTGAGATCCTCGATGAAGGCGTCGTCGCCCACCGTGTATTGAACGCCCTTGAAACTGCCGCCGAACATATAGCCAGCGTTGGCTGCGATTTCCCACCTCTGTGGCAGCGCATCCGACGAGCAGATCGCCAAGCACAGCACCAGCAAACCCACTACTCTGCGAATCATGTTCCCCCCCAGGTGACAACGAAACTGGATCATCGATCAGACGAACTCTCCCTGAATACGCAGCAAACCCACCGAATGCTGAGCCTGACTCAGATGACAGTTCTCGAGTCGTGTTCGCTCCACCACTCCCTCGCTCTGTCCAAGGTCCAGTCGGATTCGATACCAAGATCCCCCAGCATGTGTGACAGCTCCAACGTGTTCAGGGGCCGTTCCTCCGGCCGTTTGGCAAGGCACTGCATTATGATCCGTTCCAGCGGCTCGGGTACCGCCTGCTGTGTGCGGTCTGAGATCGGCATGGGTTTCTCATTGGTGTGCGCCACGATCATTCCCAGTGCACTAGGCTTCTCAAACACGATCTGAGCGGTTAGCAGCCAATAGGCGACGCAACCCAATGCATAAATGTCGGCGCGGCCGTCGACCTGGCCTTCGCCCACCGCCATCTCGGGAGCCATGTACGCAGGAGTGCCGGAAATCGCACCCATCCGCGTGAGCTGAGCGTCGGCTTTGCCTTCGATCTCCACCCGCTTGACGATCCCGAAATCCAGTACCTTAACAAAATCGAGATCGATTCCGTAGCGGCATACGAAGATGTTGGCGGGTTTGATATCGCGGTGCACCAGGCCGCCGCGGTGAGCCTCGTAGAGGGAGTGACACACCTGCCGCAGCAGCATCACCACTCGCTCCGGTGGTTGCGGTCCGTAGTCGTACACCAACGATTGCAGGTCGAGCCCATCCAACAACTCCATCACGTAGTAGAACGTCCCGTCCCGCGCGATCCCGAAGTCGTACAGGCCGATCGTGTGCGGCGATCGCAACGCGGCGGTCGCCTGCGCTTCGCGTTCGAAGCGCTGCAGCATGATTCGCACTCCGTCTTCGTCGACCTCGCCCAGCACCTCGGGATGAATCAGCTTGACGGCGGCGTCGCGGGCCAGCATCCGGTGCGTGGCCTTCCACACTTCGCCCATGCCGCCATGACCCAGCAGCTCGACCAGATGATAGCTGCCCATCGACCGTGCCTGGCGCAACTTCTCGCCCAAGCCGTAGACCACACGCGAGATCATCACGGCGAACCCGACGGCCACGACATTGGGCCAGACTTGTCGCAGGAACACGTTGAGTGCCGGCAACGCGCCGAATCCGGCCTCCGACATCAGCAGCACGGTTACCGGCTCCGTGGCCGCGGCGGCCACGGATGCGAGCAATGTATGCTTCGTCGTGTTGGGAACGATGATCGGGTAGATCATCACCCATACTGCTACGGGGGACCAGGCAAAGCCCGGCCGGGTAGACTCAAAGTACGTGGCCGGAACGAATGAGATTGCTATCGCCGCAGCCACCAAAACTTCGAACAGCAACCCCACATCCAGTAACTTGGAAGGCGAGACTCTTCCGCTGCGTGCCAAGTAGAATACGACTGCGCAGCACAGCAACACCAAGACGTCCGTGCTGTAGTATACCAGCCTGTTCTCGACGAAGTCCGTCAGCTCCGTCACGATCGAGCCCAGTATCACAGCCACGGGCAGCATCAGGCACAGGAACTGCAGCCGGTGCGAAACCGCATCGAGCAGGTCCACCGGCAAACGCGGTCGGGCGCCCCCCTGCGACGTAGTCAGGCTGATCGCGTCTTCGGTTCTCGGTCGCAATGAAATCGGATCTGCCATCCGATTCACGCCGCCTGCGCGCGTCCTACTATCACCGTCACGTTGTCGCGCCCACCCCGATCGAGTGCCGCCGAAACCAACTTGCGGCACACCTGCTCGGATGACTCCATCGCGACCAGTTCGTCGCGAATCTCCTTGTCACTCACGTGGGTGGTGAGACCGTCGCTGCATAGCAACAGCACGTCATCCTGCTGGAGATTCATCTTGTAGATGACCGGCTGCGCAACCGTTCCGCCGACAGCACTCGAGAGCACGTGATCGTAAGCGCCGGCCTTCGACGCGGTGAGCACTTTCTTGTCGATCAGATCCTGGGCCAGCGTCTGATCCCGGGTTATTTGACTCAGCTCGCCACCGCGCAGCTGATAGCAACGGCTGTCTCCTACCTGGACTATGTACGCCCTGGGCCAAATCCCAAGGAACAGAGTGAGTGTAGTCGCCATGCCGCCTTGGTTGGGATGCTTCTCAGATTCGCTCAGCAGATCGCTATGGCACTGCATCACTGTCTCGTATAGCTGATCGATGAACTCGTCTTCGTTGGGATCTCGCGTATAGTAGCACTGCATGCTGCGGGTGATATAGCGCGCGATAGACTCAGTTGCCATGCGGCTGGCCACATCGCCACTCGCATGACCACCCACCCCATCAGCGACCAACGCCAGGAACGCCATTCGCTCACCACTCAACGGCAGCTGGTCGAGGTCTGGCAGGCTGGTGCTGTGCACGTGCATGAGCTTGTGCAGCGAACAAATCAGGAAATGGTCCTCGTTCCGCTTGCGTACCTTGCCCACGTCGGTCATCCCGAAGACATCGGGTTCCCGATCGAGTGCCTCGTGTTCAACTGATTCCATTGCTTCTCCGAATTCCGAATGTTTGTTGGGTCGCTCGTAATAAACCTGCGAACGAAGTGACGTCAATGGTAAATGCCGGTGACCCGGCGGCCCGGTATCCCAGTTCCGCGCCAGACCCGTTTGCCCGGCCGAACCATCGGTCTCTATTGCAGCGGACCCGACTTCGCGACGATCCCAACGGTCGTTCTTCCGCTCACCGCACTCTGTACCCTGTGCCCTTTACCTTCAGCCTCCGTGCCGCACGTTCTGACAAACACTCGACCCCGAATCCCACACCGTGCCGTCCTCGATTATGAATTCCCAATCATAGCTGTCAGATCGCAATGTCAGTTTCAGCACTCCGTGATGCGTGGCAGTCCAGCGGGCCAGGGCCCCTTCAGTCCCGCCGTCCCTGTCGACCAGATATGTCCCTCCGGTGCCCACCACGAACTGCCGGATTCCGATCTCACTGGGCCTGCCGTCAGAATCTTGCGGATCAAAGCGCTGGTAGTTGTGGTCGTGCCCGGCCATGATAACGTCGACGCCGTATTGAGCGAGTAGTTCCCACACGTCCCGCATCTTGTCGTTGTCACCGTGCTTGCTGGTACTGAACCGCGGATGATGCATGTATGCTATGGAGCATTGACTGGGGCGTTGCATTAGCTCGCCACGCAGCCATTCCCACTGCAGCGATGCAGGCTCCACACGATTGCCGTGGTTGGTGTTCAACGCATAAACGTTCCAGCCACCGTGTTGGTAGTGGTACCAGCCGTCACCGCGCTCGCCAGCCTGAGCGGGGAAGAAGTTGAAGTAGTCGAAGTAGGGACCGGCATGTCCTCCCAGAATGAACCACATGAAGCCGTTCTTGTAGTCGTGATTGCCGGGTACCGGACGAGTGATCGACTTGTGACGCCCCCAAGTCGGCTCGTAGCACTCCCGGAACTTCTCGTCGGTCGCCCGTTCGTACGCGTTGTCTCCCAAAGTGAAAACAACGGTCGGAACACGAGCCTCACCGACAACGCTGTCCAACAGTGCTGCCGTCAGCTCGTCGCCGTTGGACTCACACCGTGCTATGTCACCCGCTCCGACCATGATGGCGACCGCGCGCGATGTACTGTCCGAGCGATCCACCTGGGCCTGTAGGCCGCACGGGACCAACGCGACGGCACATAGGCCTATGCTCGTAGAGCAACGTCGTGCAATGCTAGACAACCTGCACCACAACCTTCCCAAAGCTGGCGTTCGTTTCGAGGTATTCATGGGCCGCTACGACCTCGGCGAACTCGAATACCTTGTCGACCACAGGATTGATGCTGCCTGCGGCGAACAACGGCAGCACGGCGGTTGCAAAAGAACGCACGGCTGCCGCCTTCTCCTCACGATCCCTCGAGCGCAATACGGTTCCCTCGATCCTCAGGCGCTTTCCCAGAATTGTGCCGAGGTCGATGTCGGCTCGCCTTCCTGCGGAAAGACCCACCAGGATGATTCGACCCCGCCGTGCCATGCACTCGATTGTCTGGATCAGGAACCGGCCGCCCAGCAAGTCTACGGCGGCATTGGCACCTCCACCGGTGGACTGTATCACGGCCTCGGCGAAATCACCGCCTGCGGAGTCTATGCCAGCTTCCATTCCGAGTGCCCTGGCCCGGGCCAGCTTGGCAGCCGTCCGGCTGGTTCCGACGCACCTGGCGCCGCGGGCGGCAATCAGCTGGACCGCTGCCGTGCCGACGCCGCTCCCAACTGCGTGCACCAATACCCATTCGCCGTCCACAACAGCTAGACGCTCGAGTGCGTCGTGCGCCGTGACGAAGACCTCTGGAATCGCGGCGGCATCGACGTACGACATGCCTTGTGGAATTGGCACAGCGTGGTCGGCAGAAGTAACCAGATACTCGGCGTAGGCTCCGCCACCGACGATACCCATCACCGCGTCGCCCAGCGCTACGCCGTCCGTGTCTGGACCCACGGCGTCTACGACTCCGGCGTGCTCGAGACCGGGAACGTCCTGCGGTGAGCCGGGGGGTGCCGGATACATGCCGCGCCGCTGCAGCAGATCGGCACGGTTGACTCCGAAGGCGCGAACCCTGACCCGTATCTCTCCCGGTCCCGGCTCCGGCACTGGGACGTCTCTGATCTCGAGCGCCGAAGGCGGGCCGGGTTGTGAAACAACTACAGCTCTCATTGGGACTCGCACCGTCGGAGTACAAGGGTACAGAGTAAACGGTACGACAGGCGAATTGCAACGAACAGGTGCGCAGCGCTCAGCGAGGAGGGGCACGTAAGCGAACACCGCTAAGCAGGTGCAGGGTTAGGGGAACAGGCAGCCGGTAGGCACCGAGTCCGTCCCGGCCGTCACGCCTTCGATCGTCTCGCTACTCTCCCCGGATCTTCTTGGTCAGGGCAGGCTCGAGCCCCAGTAGCCGAGCATAGGTTGCCAGCTGTCCCCGGTGGTACATCTCCTGGGCGATACCGTGGTGCAGCCATTGCATCTTGGTGCCCATTTCACCGTCGAACCGCTCGATGAGCTGCCACATCGCGAGCTCGCCCACCTTACGGAATCGCTTCTCGGCATCGCGCATCTGGGCGCCGAGCAGCACCAGCAACTCCTTCTTGGTATTGGCGCGGTGCGCCGCGGCGGCGTACTTCTTGAGCATCTTGTGCCACGGCAGGCGTTTCAAGTCGGTGTCGGGCCGCGTGAGTTCCCCAGTCATCAACATCGACACCTCCAGTATGTGCTGGACCAGTTCTCTCACGCTCTTGGTCTCCGGCGTGGGTCGAAAGTCGAACTTCCGCGCCGGGATGTTGCCAACCTCATCGATGATGCCTTGGCGCACGTCGAGCCAGGCTTCCAGAGTCTCGTCGAGGAATGATGCAAGATGGTTCATGTCACGGTCCCGATATCAGCGTGGGCCGGCTTCCCGTGATCCCCGCATCGCCGGGTTATGCCTCTCTCAACGCCACCACCACCGGCTGCCGCGATGCCTTGAGCGCCGGGAAAAAACCTCCCACGAGTCCCATCACCGCGGCGAACACCAAGCCACTGACCAATAGCTCGGGAGTCACGCGGAACGCGAACGCCACTTCACTGAACGAGTTCCAATTGGTCGTGCTGGTCACAAGTCCGTTGATCGGTAGCGTGAGAACACAGCCCACGACGCCTCCCAGCAGCGCAATCAACACGGCTTCGATCAGAAAAGAGCTGCGAACGTGCCCCGGCTTGAACCCCAAGGTCAGCAGCACCGCAATCTCGGGCGCCCGCGAGGACACCGCTGCGTACATCGTGTTGATGGCGCCGAACACCGCACCTATCGCCATTACACCGGCGATGAATATCGCTATGAAGTTGAGAATCTGAGTTAGAATGACGGACTGATTCTGGTAGAACTCGTTTTCTCGAAACACATCGAGAAACAATCTCGGATCGTCCTCGAGCGTCTGCTTGATTCCCTCGAACGAGCTCGGGTCGGCCATACGGAATGTGACTGACTGGAACACTTCACCTCTGAATACCGGCATGACTTGCTCGTTTTCCGCCCAGATCTCGGATTCAAACGCGGACCCGCCCGCCGAGAAGTGACCGACCACTGTCCAATCGCGTCCGCCAAACGAGAGCGTTTCGCCAATACCTGTATTGGCAAACCGGTCTACGATCTTCTCGCCCACGAGTATCTCCGATGCGCCCGGTCGTAGCTCGCGGCCAGCCACGATTTCGATGCCATGGCGCACCTGCATCGCCCTGGGACTGATGCCACGCACCACCAGATTGGCTAGCCCGCCCGTCAGCCGATCCAGGCCGATCACGACGAAGACTTCGGGGCTGGAGAGCGGTTGATTGTCCGCACCGCGAGCGACGAACGGCATGCCCGCAATGGTGCTTGCGGTACTGCGTGCGATACCGCTGTACATCTCCGCGTTGGCGCCCTTGCGCAGCACCAGTACGTTATCGGGTGAGCCTGATCTCACCAATGCAACGCGGAACCCGTTTCCCAGCGCCATCATGGCCACGAATACTGCGACTACCAGTGCCATCCCGGCCGCAGTAGTCAACGTGGAGACCGGACGTTCTTTCAAGCTACGAAGGTTGTAAAGGATCGGGATCTTCACTCTGGCCTCCTATGCCACACGCCGTAGCGCCTGGATCACCGGCAACCGCATCGCCTGCCAGGCGGGTACGATGCCGCTCACAATCCCGAGGGCGGTCGCCATCGCCAGGCCAAGAATCACGGTACTCCATTCGACTTCAAATCCGGGTATGAAGGCATTGACGAAGTTGTTCGGTCCAAACACCAGCTTGGACCCGAACACACCGAGTGCCCCACCCAACACCGTGATGAATACCGATTCGGCCAACACCAGACGGAATAACAGAGCGTCCTGAAAACCGAGTGTCTTGAGCACCGCGTTCTCGCCGATCCGCTCGCGACCGGCCATCATCATAGTGTTTGCGGCGACCAGCAAAATGGCGAAGAACACGGCGGTTCCGATCGCCCGGACCAGGAACCCGATGTTGCCCCACATGGTG
>Ga0209536_100016809_pt1 | contig 10389 bp, 11 predicted proteins | sample DeeMarSeWOR28_12_FD_187461 | JGI IMG/M metagenome (GOLD analysis project Ga0209536, IMG submission 187461) | Marine sediment microbial communities from White Oak River estuary, North Carolina - WOR-2-8_12 (SPAdes) (version 2) | ecosystem: Environmental > Aquatic > Marine > Intertidal zone >... | reverse complement strand
TTGCATTTTGTTGTTGTAAGATTGCCTCGTGCAATGACAAGTGACTTTGTTTTACTAAACTTAAACTCTGTAAAGGGGAATATCATGATCAAGAAAATCTTGCCGGCAATGATCGGCGCAAGCTTGCTTGGTGGTGTGAATGTCGCAGTTGCTGATGTAACTGCGTTCGGCCACATCGACACCAGCTTTGGTAGTAGAAAAGATGAACGACTCGTCAACGATGATCGTCTGAACAACCTGACGTGTACGACATGTTCCATCGGTTTCAAGGGTAGCGAAGACCTGGGTAATGGTCTGAAGGCCATCTTCAAGATCGATTTCCAGTATGACACCACTGAGCGTAATCGAGGCCTGGTCGATCGTGACCAGTGGCTGGGGTTGGGGGGCGTCTTCGGCAAGCTGCGTCTGGGTACGATTTCCACCCTGTACAAATCTCACGGTGCCCAGCTCGATCCGTTCTACCGAACCTCGCAACAACAACGTGACCGCGGTCTGCAGTCTGTCCTGCAGAGGGGTGCAGGTGATGCCGGTCAGGGTCGCGCGACCAACACCATCCGCTATGACTCGCCGACATGGAACGGCCTGGGTGTCGGCGGTCACTACACCGTTCAGAACGAAACCCAGACAGAGCCCGATGCAGACAGCCCCTGGGGTATCGGTGGTCAGTGGAAGGGCGGTCCGTTTCTCGTATTTGCCGACTACATCACCAGCGATACTGATGGTGATGACTACGCCTGGAAGGTCGGCGGCCAGTGGGACGTGAGCATCTTTTCCCTGTTTGCCCAGTATGAAGCTGATGGCGGCCTGATCAGTCAGCGTGGTGCCAACCAGACGAATGGTCTCGGCGACGGAGCGAATACCTGGATGCTGGGTGCGACCGCGACATTCGGCAATTCACTGGCCTACTTCGGCTGGGGGCATGGCGACGAGGGTAGCGGTGGCAGTGTTGCCTCGAAATACAACACCTGGCAGCTCATGGCCGGGCACAACATGAGCAAGCGAACGCTGTTCTATGGTGGCTACAGTTCAATCGACTGTGGTGAGCAGGATAACAACGTCTGTTCCGGGATCGGTACAGATGGTGATGATAATAACGATAGAAAGCTGTCATTCGGTATGAAGCATACCTTCTGAGTATTTCTCGATATCGGTCTGTACAAAGGGGCCTGCGGGCCCCTTTTTTATATGTGTCAACCGGGCGTATATGCAATCACATGGCTGTTTGTCTCGATAGTATGGCCGCGCCACATTCTTGCTGTTTACACGGCTACGCCTTCCGCCTGGTGCGGTTGACTATTGCGCTGTCTGTTTTGCCGAGTCTGTTGACCGGCTGTGCCAGCCTGCAGCAGGGAGAACCGCCTGCCGTCATTCAGCAGGGTGCGCACAGCGGAGGCAGTTCTATCGCAATCAGCCAATTTGGCGACATGGCGGCGTCAGGCGGCTGGGAGGGCACGCTGCGACTCTGGCGGTTGCCCGAGGGCAGTGAAGTGCGCCACTGGCGTGCACATAGTGATTCCATCAATGGCATCGTATTTCTGAATGATGATCGCCAGATTGTTTCTGCAGGCTATGATGGTGTGCTGGCGCGACGCGCGATTAACGGACCGTTACTGCAGGAAATCACGGCGCCGGTTCCCGTCACACACATGGTTGCGGACACGGCGGCGGATCAGTTGCTGACAGGACACAGTGATGGCTCGGTACGTCTCTGGCAGCTGGGCGATTTCAGCCTGTTGCGGGTCTATTCAGTGCATCGTGGGCCGGTCAAGGCCGTTGCCATGGCCCCCGGTGGGGTGCGATTTGCCTCGAGCAGCACTGATGGCGGTGTCGCGACGTGGACTGCTGGGGATGAAATACAGATGCTTGAGAGGCCGCCCGCAGATGCCTGGACGCTGGCCTTTTCACCTGAAGGTGATGAACTGACCGGCGGCAGCTGGTTCCGTTTGTACCGCTGGCGGCTCGATGATGGCTCGTTGACGACGATCCCGACCGAGCATCTCGGCATCATCAAGGCCATCGAATATATCGATGGTGGCCGTGAGCTGGCGACCATCAGCCGGCAAACCGACAGCGCCGTGTACTTTCTCGATGCGCAGAGTGGTGCGGTGAAGCGCCGCTTTCAGCGGCATGACCTGTGTGGTGGCGACATCGTCGTCTCGGCAGACGGGCGTTACCTGGCAACGACCAGTGATGATGCGAGTGTCAGGTTCTGGGTGCTCGAGGGTGATGCCGGGGAGAGGCAATAGGTCGCATTGAGGGACCATTATTTGTTTTGCAGGAGCGGATCGCATCCGCGACTTTGCGCTTTCCCTGTCGCGGATGCGATCCGCTCCTACATGTGTTGCGGAGTATGTGAGAGTGTCTTGCGAGTGCGATAATAACTACGTCAGGGTACGCACGCCGTCTTCCGTACCCAGCAGCAGCACATCGGCAGGCCGCCTGGCAAACAGGCCAACGGTTACCACGCCGGGGATGTCGTTCAATTCCTGCTCCAGCTTCACCGGCTCCATGATTTCCATGTTATGTACATCGAGGATGTCATTGCCATTGTCGGTGGTGAAGCCTTCACGGTAGACTGGCTGGCCGCCGCGTTTCACCAGCTCGCGGGCCACCATGCTGCGTGCCATCGGGATCACTTCAATCGGCAGGGGAAAGGCGCCGAGGATATCCACCAGCTTGCTGGCGTCTGCGATGCAGACAAACTTGCGGGCACAGGCAGCGACAATCTTTTCACGGGTCAGGGCGCCGCCACCGCCCTTGATCAGGTGCAGGTGGTGATTCGATTCATCGGCGCCGTCGATATACACGGACAGCTCGTTGACCGAGTTCAGGTCAAGTACCGGAATCCCGTGTGCTGCAAGTCGCTCCGCACTGGCATTGGAGCTGGCCACGGTACCATCGATCTTGTGCTTGATGCCGGCGAGACTGTCGATAAAGTGGTTCGCCGTAGAGCCGGTGCCGATGCCGATAATGGTGCCGGGTTCGACATACTCGAGCGCTGCCTCGGCGACCATTTTCTTCATTTCATCCTGTGTCATGTGCTGCTCCTGGAGGGTGATTGGCGTTGATGATACCAGTTAGCCGCTGCCTGCGACCAGATGGCTGGCGGCTGGCTCTCGTCATGGAATTACTGAACTGGTACTGTACGAGACATGTTGAAACGATATTTAAAGAAGGTACAGACGTCGCGTGTCTACGATGTGGCGCTGGAAACGCCGCTGGTCGAGGCGACACGGCTGTCAGCCCGTCTCGGAAACAGGGTGTGGATGAAACGCGAGGATCTTCAGCCGGTGCACTCGTTCAAGATACGCGGCGCCTACAACAAGATCTCCGGCCTCACGAGGGAAGAATCTGCACGTGGTGTGGTCGCGGCCTCGGCCGGTAATCATGCACAGGGGGTTGCCCTGGCGGCAAGCAGGCTCGGGGTGAAGGCGCTGATCGTTATGCCGCTTACCACGCCCGAGATCAAGGTGGAGTCGGTCAGGGATTTTGGTGCGAGCATCAAGTTGACAGGTGATACCTATGACGATGCCTATCTGTACGCGGCGGATTACGCGCAGCAGCATGGCATGACCTTCGTGCATCCCTATGATGATCCCGAGGTGATCGCGGGGCAGGGTACGGTTGCGCAGGAAATTCTGAATCAGCACGAGGATGACATTCATGCCATCTTCGTTCCGGTGGGCGGCGGTGGTCTGATTGCCGGCACGGCCGTTGTGGTCAAGGCATTACGACCCGACATCAGGGTGATCGGCGTGGAGCCGGATGAGGCACCCTGCATGTACGAGGCCTTGCAGCGCAAGCGCCGCATCAAGCTCAAGCAGGTAGGTATCTTTGCAGACGGTGTCGCGGTACGCCAGGCCGGCAAGGAAAACTACCGTATTGCGCGTGAACACGTTGATGATGTCATCCTGGTGAGTACCGATGAGATCTGTGCCGCGATCAAGGACATCTTCGACGACAGCCGCGCGATTGCAGAACCCGCAGGTGCGCTGGCACTGGCAGGGTTGAAGCGCTACGTCAGCGACAACAGTGTCAGGGACCAGAGCCTGGTCACCATCCTCAGCGGCGCGAACATGAACTTCGACCGTCTGCGGCACGTGTCGGAACGCGCAGAGATAGGTGAGCGCCGCGAGGCCTTGCTGGGTGTAACCATTCCGGAACAGCCGGGCAGCTTCAGAAAATTCTGCCAGTCAATCGGCAAGCGTGGTATTACCGAGTTCAACTATCGTTATGCCGACCCTGCACGTGCGCATGTCTTCGCGGGTGTAAAACTGCAACGGGGTGACGACGAGCGCCTGGAACTTGTGCAGCAGTTGCGTGACAAGGGCTACCCGGTAGAGGACCTGACCGACAGCGAGCTGGCTAAGCTGCATATTCGCCACATGGTCGGTGGCAGGGTGCCGGGTCTCAAGGATGAACTGTTGTACCGGTTCCAGTTTCCGGAGCGACCGGGCGCGTTGCTGAACTTTCTCTCATCGATGGGGAAACGCTGGAATATAAGCCTTTTTCATTACCGTAATCACGGTGCTGACTACGGTCGTGTGCTGGTTGGTATCCAGGTGCCGGCTGACAGTCGCAGGGATTTCCGTGACTCGCTGGATAAAATCGGCTATTTGTACTGGGAGGAAACGGATTGTCCTGCGTATAACCTGTTCCTCGGCGAGGGCTAGTTGTTACGTTTCAACCATACGGAAACCAGATAAAAAAAGCCCGGGTTTTGGCCCGGGCTTTTTATTGCGGAATACACCAGGTATTCCGAATGGGTCGAGGATTAACGAGGTGCGCGTGTCGTCCTCTTCTTGGTAGCTACCTTGCGTTTGACGGCCCGCTTCTTGGTGGCCGCTTTACGCTTCACTGCCTTCTTCTTGGTAGCTACCTTACGCTTGACGGCCTTCTTCTTGACCTTGCGCTTTACTGCCTTCTTCTTGGTAGCTACTTTACGCTTGACGGCCTTCTTCTTGACCTTGCGCTTTACTGCCTTCTTCTTGGTAGCTACCTTTCTCTTTACTACTTTCTTCTTTGCGGGTGCCTTACGTTTAACTGCTTTCTTCTTTGCAGCCATAGTTACAACCTCCACTTATAGTTAGCCCAACGTGAGTATAATCAACCAGTAACAAATTACCAGTTTTATTTAATGGAAATGTTTACGTTACTCAACGGCTGTGTTAGCGGCGCTAAACATGTTTTGTTTAAACATGTGCGTAGTGTTTTTGTAAGCATGTGTACATGCCCGTGCACGTTAAACATAAACACACCAGGTGATGCTGATGTAATTACGCTGTGTAAACGTGAAGTGAAACACACTCTGAACATGCATCACACGCAGGTGTGAACGTAGCCGTGTCAACGCTGTGTGTTAATGCCGTGGTGTTCGGCATAGTTAACATAATCACGCTGTCAGTACGCTATTTGCTGTACCTGGGGCTGTTTGCTGTTGTAGTTGTTTTTTTATTGCAAACATCAGGTTATGTGCAATATATACAGCAATATTCAACAGTAACAGTGAAATATGTCGACACTTCTTACGTTTGCAATGCGTCGACGTTCCTGGTGTGAATTGCTGCAGCGAACACGTGTTTATTCGAGCGCAAGTATAAAGTCCCAGTCCTTTTTGCTGACGGGCATTACCGATAAGCGATTGCCGCGTCGTACCAGTGGAAAGTCTGCCAGCTGCTTGTGCGTTTTCAGTTCGGTAAGCGTAATGACGCGTTTCAACATGCGTACATAACGCACATCAACCATGTACCAGCGCGGGTTGTCCGGATCACTCTTTGGATCAAAGTATTTTTCCTTTGCATCAAACGCGGTGTGATCGGGATAACCCTCACGAACGACCTTCATGATGCCAACGATGCCCGGTTGCTTGCAGTTGGAGTGATAAAAGAACACCAGGTCACCTTTTTTCATGTCGTCACGCATCATGTTTCGTGCCTGGTAATTGCGCACACCGTCCCACGGTTCGGTCTTTGCGGGGCAGCGTTTCAGGTCTTCAATACCAAAAACATCCGGCTCGGATTTCATTAACCAGTAATTCATATAGAAATGTCCATTTTGTGTTGCAAAAAAGATACAAAGAACGCCATGGGTTTAGCTTGCCGGGGTGTAGATCGTTGCCTCGGTCGCAATTGCGTGTAACGGGATGTCCCATGCATTTGGCTCGATCACATTGCGTTTCTGTAATTCGTAGCCGAGACCGAGCAGGCGCGGTTTGTGCCAGTGCTGTCGTCTGTTCAGGAATGCAAAACTGCGGTCATAAAAACCCCCACCCATACCGATACGGTGCCCGGCTTCATCAAAGGCGACCAGGGGTGTTAATACCAGATCAAGTGCACAGGGCTTGATCAGCCGACGCCGTACCGGTTCAGGAATACCAAACCGGTTAAAGGCCAGTTTGTCACCCGGCTCGAAGGCCGCAAACCATAGCTTGTATTTATCAAAGGGGGTCAGTACCGGCAGGTAAATGTCTTTTCCCAGTGACCAGAGTTGCTGCATTAATGGCCAGGGGTCAATCTCGCCGTCGGCGGCAAGATAGGCTGCAATCTGTTGATTGTTTAGCAGCAACGGGTGTCGTGCCGTTCGGTGTGCCATTTCCTCGGCGTATTGCCTGGCTATCGTTGTCGAGAGTGAGCGCCGTTGCTGGCGAAGTTGCTGACGCAGTTGCCGTGATGACATGAGTAAAGTCTGCGGGCGTTTCGTGATTCGGGTGGGTTATCTGAGGAGGGCATCCTCCGCACGTACCGTTGCAACTGTTGCCCTTGAACCAAAGGTTCAAGAGGGGGACGGCTATGGCACCTCAGGCTTTCCGCTCATGGCAGACATGCACACCAGTACCCTGTTAGTCCCCTGGGTTGGTGATTAGGCTCAAGGAGATCTCAGCCGCTATCGAATACAACAGGGGATGCCCAATTTTAAGCTGTGATGACGGTCTTGCCGTCAGTTAAGTTCGAAATCCTGGTGTTTTGCCAGGGTCTTTTCAATCTGTGCGTTCAGTGCGCCTATCCGGTTGGCCGTTGATTGGGTGTTGTCACCATCAAGGCAACCAGACTTGATGGCTTCATGGGCCAGGTTCAGGCCGGCCATCACTGCGATACGGTCAATACCGACGACCTTGCCGCTGCTGCGGATCTCCGACATCTTTGCGGACAGGGCTTTTGCCGAGGCCACCAGTTCGTCGCGTTCATCATCGGAACAGGTCACCAGGTATTCCTTGTCCATGATCTGGATCTTGACGGCGTCATCTTGCTTGCTCATATACCGGTCTCCAGGGACTTGAGGCGTGTCACGATCGCGTCGACGCGATTGCGAACCTGGTCATGTTTCTCCAGCAGGTTGGCGCGTTCATTGGCCAGAGAATCCTGCTGGGCACGTAATGACCTGTTTTCCCGATCAAGACGTTCCACGGTTTCCAGCAGGCCGGTAACCTGTTCTTCGAGGCGGGAAAGTTCCTGATCAACCAGTGTGGGTGTTGTTTTATTTGTCATGGCGCCAATATAGTGCGGTTGCAGCACAGGGTCAATGGTGTGCGCTGCCGCGGGTCGCCTCGCCGCTCTGTGGTAACCTAATATACGACCCGCCATGCAGGGCCGGGAGACCGCTCGAAACCGTTATCAATCGCGAGGCCGGATTTTTGGAACATTCATCCCCACTGAGCCACGACAGCCTGGAGGCCACACTGCAGGCCGCAAACGCGGAGGGCGGCGCCAGTGAAGCACATGGGCTGCTGGCCGGCATCATTTGCGCGGGCGGCAACACGGCGCAGCAACCCTGGCTGGATCACCTGCTTGGCGAGAACACCCTGAGTGCCGCCGCCAGCAACGCACGTGACCAGCTGGCTGCAGTCTGCGATGACGTGTTGTGCCAGTTCAACGACGACAGCTTCGGTTTTGACCTGTTGTTGCCCACCGATGACGCACCGCTGTCAGTGCGTACCGAGGCACTCAGCCAGTGGGCCGGTGGTTTTCTGTACGGACTGGCACTGGGCGGGATTCGCGAGGATGTCGAGTTGCCGGAAAATGTCAGCGAGATCATGAAAGACTTCTACGAGATATCTCACGCACGTTTTGCCTACGAGGCGACAGACGATGCTGACGAGGCTGCCTACATGGAGATCGTCGAGTTCGTGCGCATGAGTGTGCTGTTGCTGCACGAAGAGTTGCAGCCGGTGCCTGCAAACACACGCCTGCAATAGCCGGGGAAGCAGCATGATTACACGCAAGGAATTTAGTCGTCGGCGCAAGCAACTGATGCGCATGATGGGCAAGGACTCGATTGCCATTATTCCCACGGCCACCGAGCAGTTGCGTAACCGGGATGTGGAGTTTCCGTTCCGGGCTGACAGTGATTTCTATTACCTCACCGGTTTTCACGAGCCGGAGGCCGTGGCCGTGTTGATCCCCGGTCGTTCCCATGGCGAGTACCTGCTGTTCTGCCGTGAACGGGATCCCGAGATGGAGACATGGACCGGCAGGCGCGCCGGTACACAAGGGGCCATCGACAGCTTTGATGCCGATGATGCCTTTCCCATCGGCGATATCGACGAGATTCTGCCCGGGCTGATGGAACGCTGCGAACGGGTCTTCTATAGCATGGGCTCGCGCCCGCAGTTTGATCAACGCGTCATGGAATGGCTGAACCGGCTGCGCCAGGGTGCGCGTACCGGCCTGCGTGCGCCCGATGAATTCGTCTCGCTGGAGCACCTGCTGCACGATATGCGTCTGTACAAGAGTCGTTCGGAAGTTCGCGTCATGCGCACGGCCGCAAAGGTTGCCTGCCGTGCACACAAGCGCGCCATGCAAAGCTGTCAGCCGGGCATGTCGGAGTTCGAGATCGAGGCGGAATTACTCTACGAGTTTCGTCGTGCCGGCATGGTGCCGGCCTATTCAAGCATCGTCGGCGGTGGTGCCAACGGCTGTGTGTTGCATTACACCGACAACAAAGCAGCATTACAGGACGGTGACCTGTTGCTGATCGACGCCGGTGCCGAGTATGACTGTTATGCCTCCGACGTGACCCGGACGTTCCCGGTAAACGGTCGTTTCAGTGCAGTTCAAAAGGCCCTGTACGAGGTCGTGCTGGCAGCGCAGACGGCCGCCATCAAGAAGGTACGTGCCGGGAATCACTGGAATGCACCGCACCAGGCCGCAGTGCGTGTGCTGACACGCGGACTGGTCAAGCTGGGTATCCTCAAGGGCAAACCGGCCGACCTGATTCGCAACGAGGCCTACCGTCGCTTTTACATGCACCGCACCGGTCACTGGCTTGGCATGGACGTGCACGATGTCGGTGACTACAAGGTCGGGGGTGCCTGGCGCGAGCTGGAGCCGGGCATGGTGCTGACCGTTGAGCCGGGGCTGTATATCCCCGCCGGCAGTCGCGGTGTTGCGAAAAAATGGTGGAATATCGGGATCCGCATTGAAGACGATGTGCTGGTGACACGCGATGAGCCCGATGTGTTGAGCAAGGCGGCACCGCGTACGGTGGCCGAGATCGAGGCGTTGATGACCAATGCTACAGTTTGACGTCATCATAACCGGCGGTGGCATGGTGGGTGCCAGCCTGGCCTGTGCGCTGTCCGGCAAGGGTCTGCGCATTGCGCTGGTCGAGGCCGTGGAATTACAGACACGCGCTGCCCCCGGCTATGATGATCGCGCCATTGCGCTTGCCTTTGGTACCCGTCGCATCTTTGAAGGCCTGCAGCTGTGGGATGCGCTGGCTCCCGAGGCAGCACCGATTCACCATATACACGTCTCGGACCGCGGGCGCTTTGGCATGGTCCACATGGACCGCGCCGAGGAAGGGCTGCCGGCGCTTGGCTACGTGGTGCCGGCACGCGTGATCGGCGACGTGTTGTCCGCAGCCGTCAGCCGGATTCACGAACTGGACAGTTTTTGCCCGGCAACCGTAACGCGGGTCTCGCAGACCGATGCAGCCATCAGTGTGGATATTGACCATAACGGGGAAACGATCACCCTGAGTGCCGCACTGCTGGTTGCCGCCGACGGCGCAGATTCCCCGTTGCGCGAGCAGTTCGGTATCGAGCATATCGAACGTGACTACCGGCAAACCGCCATCGTGACCAATATCACGCCGCAACTGGCGCACAACAATACCGCCTATGAACGTTTTACCGACAGCGGGCCGATGGCGCTGTTGCCGATGACCGGGCAACGCTGCGGTGTGGTCTGGACGGTGGACTCGTCGCGGGTCGAGGGCATCATGGCGCTGGACGATGCCGGTTTCCTGGCAGCCTTGCAGCAACGCTTCGGGTATCGACTGGGGCGGCTCGACCGGGTCGGCCGCCGCCAGGCATGGCCGCTGCGACTGGTGCAGGCAAGAGAGTCGGTACGTGAACGCCTTGCGCTGATTGGTAACGCCATACACACCCTG
>Ga0209536_100016808_pt1 | contig 10390 bp, 4 predicted proteins | sample DeeMarSeWOR28_12_FD_187461 | JGI IMG/M metagenome (GOLD analysis project Ga0209536, IMG submission 187461) | Marine sediment microbial communities from White Oak River estuary, North Carolina - WOR-2-8_12 (SPAdes) (version 2) | ecosystem: Environmental > Aquatic > Marine > Intertidal zone >... | reverse complement strand
TTATTGCTCCATGTGGTGGAGATGATCCTCCAGCAAAAGGGACATCTGCATTCACTGCAATGAGTGAGTTATCTCTTTTGTTAAATAGAAATTATAACGAATATGTAACTGACTCTTATGGCAACATGTACAGAAATCCATTGAATGCTATGTTGTGGCTGCCTTTAATGCCTGCATACACAAATGCAGGTAACATTGTTACTGCTCGGAAAGATATTGACGAAATGATTGTAGATATGCTTTATGTTTTAATGGATTTTGATTTGGCTGATCTTTTAGGTGGAATTGGAACTGAGGTTGGACTAACAGACAATTTTGTTCATACTTTAGGCATGATAAAGGTGTTATATTCTATTGACGATTACATATCAGCCTTTAAGATTTATTTTGAAAAACTTCAATCAGTTTTTGAGTTTAGGAAGGAAAAATTGGCTGTTTTTAATGCAATTCAAGAGATAATCAACGTAAACAATGATGTTGTACGCGAGTTCTATAAGAAATATCTTATAAAGACAGGCAATTATGTTGAGGAAGAATTTGAAGAGAAAATCAAGTCAATTATCACTTCCAACCCAATGCTTGAAGAAGACTATGATCTTCACGTCAAATGTATTGCAGAACAGGCAAAAAATTGGCTCGATGAGCTAATGAAGTTCTTATTAACTATTAGATTAAATGAGTCATGTGGACCTCTAGAACAGAGAATAGAAAGTTTAGTACTACGAAAAAAGAAATCAAGAAAACAAGACAACTTAGAAATATTAATTTCAAAACTAAAAAAGACACATCTTGATTTCTCAGTGAAGAAAGCAGCCATATTTGAACGATTAGAGCAGTTAATTCCTGGCTCCCAAGTTTTAACAGTAAGACAAAAGAAGCTCTTAGAGGATTTAATGAATCTCGCCAATGTTGTTGAAAAAGCACTTGATACTTTGAGAATTTATGATGAGACTAGAATCTTTACTGAGGCATTAATGAAATGTTACAGTGATTTTCCAGAATCTGAAGTAGAACTAAAGGATTTAGAAGAAATTCGATCTCAATTATCAACTTTATATCTTGTCATACAGTTGATGCTAAGAACACCTTATGATGAAGCAAAAATGATTGAGGAATATCTCAATTACATTCATGAAGTTAAGGACAAAGTCATGAACAAGAAGGCTTTCGTTGAAGACGAACTTGTAATGATTCAAGAGGAAAAAAAGAGAAAAGAATTTGATAAATCAAAAATGGAAAAGCAACTACGTAAATTCTTAAGTTCAAAAAAATATGCTAGAGAACAAGTTAGATCATATGAACAAGATATTACAAGACTAACAGAGGAAGAAGCATACATTCTTGAGGATTTCGAAAAAATCGAAAGCAACATCAAATTGTATGAGCAACTAGCCAATAAGATGGAAACTACTTCGGAATATCGAAAAAGATTGAATAAGATTGTTGAATTGTCAAAGGAATATGAAAAGAAGATTGCAGATATTGGAAAACCCAGAAAATATTTTGAAAGAGCAACCGAATTAACTGAAGAAGAACAAATTAGAATTATTTTCAAGATATTGGCTGAACAGGAAGATACACTTACTCATGAGGCAATAATTAAAGAAATAATTGACATGGACCATTTCAGAGATTACATGAAGAGTGTTATACGAGTTTTCAAAACTCCAAGTCTTTTAGGATATAAACCAACATACAAAACGGATTACATTTGGGTAACTGTAGAAACTCCTCGGGGATTGTGGAACCAAGATTTAACTCAGGAGCTTTTCACTTGCCTTGCAGGATATGTTACTAGCGAGGTTTCAAGAACTGTCACTGTACGTGTAATTGAGGCAAGAGATCCGTGGATAAGCAGGATCTTGGTCGTGGGTGGTCGAGGAAAACCAGATGATCTAGAATCGTTTGAGGAGATGCAACTCCTGTATTCTAAGGCTAGCACTTTTGAGAAGAATTTTGCACGTTCCTACCTTTTAGAGCATGGAGTCAGTGCTACACAACTTATTGAAGAAATAAAAAAGAATAATCAGAAAAAGTAACAAATCTTTGGAAGCAACAGATCTTAGATTTTAATCAAACTTTCATCAATTTTTTGCCATTCTTTTTCATCTATAAAGCTTAAATTTAGTGCCTCATTTTTTATAGACTCAATTTTATTCTTCATTGAAGTAAACAAATTTGTTGTATTGAAACCTCCCACAAGCATAACAGCATCAATTCTATCATTCGTGTTTTGGGTGTATATTGGATCAGTTAAGTAAATGGACTTGAGGTTCACTTTGTCTGAAAGCCAGTTAGCTAACGATAGATCAATTTTTTCTCTGCTAAGTTTTGTCTTAAGGTGTGAAGGAATACGGAGGAAAACATAAATTACTGATGCGCTTGACAAATCAAATTCTAGAAGAGGTTTAAATAATCCAGTCTCTAGCATGTTTTCGATTGATCCGTAAATTCTAAAGCTGGCTCCTGTTGCCAATATAGGCGTAAAAAATTTTATATTAAAGGATCTAGAAAGTTCAGAAATTTCTTGAGCAAGATTTGTCTTGTTTGTTAGAAGTTCTATTAGATAATTGATGATCATATTACTTTCTATTTTAGTGCCTTTTCTGTTAACCCCAACGTAATTTTCTAGATTATCTCTGCTAACGAGTATAATGGGTATAGAACCTGATAATATACTAAGTCCCAAGGATGAAAAAGTGTTAAAATTGACATCGGATGGTTGAACTTGGGAAGGCAAAACAGCTATTGATATTGGATTTATGTTCATCGTTTGTAATTGGGAAGATATTAAAGGAAATAGTGAACTACCAACTCCTTCTTCCAAGGAAGATACTACAATAGCTTGATCTACATGGTGCAAAGGTTTGTTTTTTAGGCGTCTCATGAATGAGTTGTTTTTTGTCAAGTCTTGGTAGACTTGAAACCAAAATAATGTATCATTTTTTGTGTCTAAACCTAAAATATTATATGGTTTAAGAGATGATTTACTCCAATTTTGGATTTCTTTAGTTGATTTATCTATGAACAAGTGTAGAAAGTTACTAACATCGTTCATAAGCGATCCATTTAAAATAGTTTGTATTGGAAGTTTGCCAATGGCTATTATGGCTTGTTTTGGAATCCATTGTTTTATTTGTTTGATATGTTTTTCAATGTTTTCAAGAATATCGAATGTTTTTTTATAACTAGGTATAAGTAATAAATCAATGTGCTTCTCGATATTTTTGATAATACTCTGTTGTTGGTTACTGAAAGCCATAAACTGTTTCCACAACAAGCTTTAAGAACGGTTAGCCAAATTAAAGTTTTACATTGATTAACTTTGAAATTTCCACGTAATCTATCCTTTTTTCATCCACGGGATTGGTATAAGAAAAGAAAGCAAAGAAAAAAGGAAGAAATGGAGTTAGCCCTTAAAGAAAGGCCACTCAGGGTGCTAACTTTTATTGTAACATTTATAGGAATGACCTTAGGGTTATCTCTAATTCCATTTTTTGCTCAACCCGTCCCTTTGTTAATTGCTTTTTTGGTGTCTTTTGCTGCTTTTATGAACCATGGACGTAGTGGAATGTCTTTAGGTTGTTTAGCAGTTGGGTTGGGACTAGTTTATCAGATGTCAAGGATTAATCTTATTTCACAAATTAGTCCTGTACCACTATATCGTATGCTACTAATTATTATCATTCCAGCTTTGTTTTTCATCCTTCCTATTATTTTCTATCGTTTTGAAGATGCAATCGCAATTAGTTTAGGAATTATTGCAGCAACGCTTCTATTATTTACAAGTTTCTATTATTTTGCAGTGCCTTTGATATTAGTGGTCGCAGTTCTTTATAAAAAAACGAAGTTAGGTCTTACTATTACTTATTACATTCTCATTTCATTACCTCTTCAAATTATGCAGTATTTGGAGCACGTTCTTGGTTTAACAAATACTGGTTGGTGGGAAGATCCAGCGATTGCTCCTTTCATTTATGTTCCAGCAGAAGAAGTTCGTGTTGGGATGCTAGAATCAATGTTTCAATTTCGAATACTAGAAGTAAACAAAGTTTTTGAAACTATCAGTGAACAGATAACATTTGCAGAATATAATTCTATTCAACAAGCTATTAATGGTGTGTGTACAAGGTATGCTGATTCACTTCCTGGCATTATTCTCCTTATGGCGATAATAATTGGATTAGTTGCAGCTACCGCGATATTTACTCGTGATTTTGTATCAAAAAGACCTCAAACTTATTCAAAGTTAATGGTATCAATAATAACATCTGCTGTTGCCACAGGACTTTTTTTCATAATCATAATTGTTCTCCAAACTCCATTGGCATTTAAAGTTGAAGTCAATATTGAGCAGATCATAGCCGGAATCACTTTAGCTAGTGTAATAACTGGGATTGCTACTGGAGTTAATTATGCTCCCAAAGCGAAAATAGAAATCAAAAAGCGTTCAAAATTGGTTTTAGAAAAAGCTCATGAACTAAAGAGAGTACGTTTACAAGTCCTTGATTGGTCACTAAATAAGGTTAAAAGTACTATACCACTTGATGTTAGTTCTATTGAAAGAAAAAATCAAACAATCAAGGTTAAACTTGATGATATTATCAAAAAGGTTGAAAACAATTTCTATGATCTGGAGGAATTAAATCAAAAATTCAATGAGATAGACATTGATGTCAGAAATGAAATTGAGAAACTAATGAATGATTTAGATCTCTCTTTGTTGCAATATCAACGATTTACTTTTGGAGAATGCTCGGCATGGATTCAAAAATTTAAGGAAATTGGATTAGAAGTTAGAACCAGTATCAAATCTGATTTTCAAAAAGATCTAGCTTTAGAGATTAGATTAGGTTTAATTCGAGATATTATTGAAGAAGGAAGTACTCTTTTATCTGATGTTATTCAAGCTACAGAACAAAGTTACGACCTGATTAGGTCTTTATACGATCCTGCTCTTCCTGAAACAAGTTTGGCTGCAACATTTGCTAAAAAACAATTTGCTGAAACAGAAGTTCCATGGGGTGCTTTAAAAACTCTTTTTGTGGCTCTTCATAATTGGCAAAAAAATTACAGATATGAGCTTTCAAAATCAATTAAATCTCTTCAGAAATCACTTGATTCAATTGCAGGCTTGAGTACTCAAAGAGAAAAATTGTATCCTATTCTTGAAGAAAGGTCTTTAGAATTTGTAGATCTTGTTCGAAGAGCTGAGGAAACTAGAAAAGCTATCAGCAAAAAGTTAGCAAACATACTTGACATTTTGATTATAAGAGAGGTACTTCAAAAATCATTTACTATTGTAAGAGGCATCTTTTTAATCCTCTATGAAAAATTAGTTAATGATGAGAATACAATCGAAAGTCTTCTAGTTATTACCGATTATTCATGGGAGAACAAAATTTCAACACGCAAACAATTGACATCTGACATGAAGATAATTATTAATTCGTCAGAGAATGAGTTAACTCAAGCTTTGGAGAAGCTACCTCAGTCACTCTTGTATTTAGATCAAATTGTAGAATTAATAATTGAGTATAATGAAAGAAAAGAGATTTTGCTCAATTATCCAATTGCAAAAAGAATTATTGAAAAATTGTCGGAAAAAAAGCTAGGCATAAATGCGCACGATCTACCCTTTACCAATAAATATGCAAAAGAATTTCTTAGATTATTCTATAGTGAAAATTATATGGGCTTTTCTTTTGATCAGCAAAAAATTTTGCTTAAGAAAAAAGCATAATTTGATGTGTAACATTTTTTAATTTTTAAATTAGAGAATCAATCGTATGTAGTTAAACGTTAAAGCTTATATCAAGTTACAGCTAGTAGCTATTAAATAATGAAATTATTTAAGACATCGACTAAAAAAGCTGTTTCAGAGAATAAAGTGAAAGCCCATTTAATAGGTATTGGAAGCGGTTCACTGGAGTTTGCCAATAATCTTTTAAGGTTTTACATAAAGAAAGGGCGAATCAGAAAGCAGGAGCAATTGGTTAGAGAAATAGAAATGGAGGACGTTAGGGAAGTAGATCTTGAAGGAAAGGAATTAAGTATTACCTGGAAAGAATCGCACGACATTTTCATTTTAGATAATGTTGAATCAAGTGATGCTCTTTTGGGAAAGGTGCTTACAACTTCTAAAGAGCTAAAAAAAGTAACCGAAAATGAGATAATAGTTAAGCCACAAAGTGATGAAGTTCGTAAGATGCTTAGTGTAGGTATGGATATAACTGATTTTTTGTTTGATATTCTAATTAGTTTAAATGGATATGTTGATTGGGATCACGTTGAGGACCTGGCGAACAAGTCTGCTCATAGACTTATGGAAGTAAGAGATCAGGAAATTTCATTTTTGGAATTGGATTTTTCGAACTTAAAATCAGCGATAAATGAGCGTACACATCAAGAAGTTACGAAAGAGATTCTTGATCTTCTAAAAATATTATATAATTATTTTGTTAATGCTGAGCCAGAAAAAACTAATCTTAGAGATATTCATCCTAACTTCTCTGACGCCAAAAAAACGATTCAAGCCTGTTACATACTAAATGATATTGCATTAGCTTCAATATTGACGGATGAAGACACTATTCAAGAACAAATGGACTTGCTTATGGCACTAAAAGATTTAGGAAAAATGGCAAATTTAAAAATCAATATCAATTCAGTAAAAGCCATTATCAACAAATTATGCAAAGAGAATGGAAAAGATAGTCTAATTATTAAAAGCAGAAAGATATTTAGAAATCAACTAAATGGTTTGATATTAGACTGACAAGGTAACTTTAAGAAATCTTATTTAAGTCAATCATTAATTTCAGAATAGAATGAAACAACAATATATTGTATCCATCTTTCTAAGTCTACTAATTTTTTCGGTTTGGATAGACTATGCCTTTGCTACAAGTATCTCTTCATCAGAAGATATGCATGAAATTTTTGTTGGAATTGATGTTGCCTATAATAATGTTGATGAAATGTATGAAATAATTGACAGGGTTTGTGATTATACTAATCTTTTTGTGATTGGAGCTGAAGCAATTTCTCATAATGAAACTGTTCTTTCTGAAGTTTGCCAATACCTCTATGATCTTAATATGAAGTTTATAATTTACACAGATAGTCGTAGTCAAACTGTATTAACATTAATACAAGAAATTGGAGAAAAGTATCCCGACAATTTTTTGGGACTTTATTTTGATGATGAACAGGGTGGTCGCCAATTGGATCTTTTTGAGTACAGATGGGTTTACGAGGCAGATAATTCCTCTGATGCAGCTAATCAATTTGTTAATAATTTATCTTGGTGGTTGCAAGGTAGATCTTATACTACTACAACAAGATATTCTGATATAAGTCCTTCAGATTTTAATTTATTTACATCAGATTACACTCTGTATTGGTTTGATTACAAAGCTGGATATGATACTGTATTTACTGAGTTTGGATGGAATTATAGTAGGCATCTAAATTTAGGACTTTGCAGAGGTGCAGCAACTGTTCAAAATAAGGATTGGGGCGTAATAATTGCTTGGACATATAACAATCCCCCATACCTTGAGTCAGGCTTGGAACTTTATGAAGATTTATTGTTAGCTTATGAAAATGGAGCAAAATATATTGTGATTTTTGATTCGAATGAAGATTATTCACACGAAATTCTTAGAGAGGAACATCTGAACGCCTTAGAACAATTTTGGAGGTATATTAACAATAAGCAAAGAGTAGATTCTTTTTCTGATAGAGTTGCTTATGTTCTACCTGAGAATTATGGTTATGGCTTTAGAGGACCAGACGACAAAATTTGGGGACTATGGGAAGCAGATTCTCTAAGTTATGAAATAAGTGTAGATTTAGGAAATCTGTTAGAAAAATATGAAAATAAATTGGACATAATTTATGATGATCCCCAATTTAATTATCTTGGAAAGTATTCAAGAATTTATTTTTGGAATCACACAAGTATTTTTAGTAATATTTCATGTGTGGTTTCCTCTTCAATGATTCCAATTGGGGATTCGATTGAAATTTCTGGTGTAGTTAATCCCCCTATATTTACTAACGTTACCCTTCATTACAGTATTGATAATGGAACTGTTTGGGCTGATTTAGCTACTTTACCAATAACTTCTGAAGGAAATTATTCGATTATCTGGAAACCCGATTCTATTGGTTCTTACGATTTTAAAGCTATCTTAAAAGAAGAAGGATCAATTAGTGAATCCACAATTACTAATGTTCAAGTAATTGATAGTAAGATTTTAACCTCTATCACGCTTTCTGTTTCCTCTTCTTTTATAACTCAAGGCGATACCATTTTTGTTACTGGATTTATTGATCCACCCATTTCTAATCAAAATATAACATTAACTATTAGAAGACCTGACGGTGTCAGGTTAAATAAAACACTCATTACTAGCAATGACGGCTCTTTTTGGGACTCGTTTGCACCTGAAGCAGGTGGGTATTGGGGTGTTAGTGCATTTTGGAGTGGAGATTCATCGTTTGATAGGGCTTTTGGAGCAGAACAAAAATTTGAAGTGACGAACATATACCGATCAATTGGTTTAGAGTATTTGACAATTCCAATGATCTGTGGTATAGTAGTTGGTGTTTTAATTATAATTATAGTTGTTTGGTTTGTTTTAAGATTAAGGAAAAAAAGAGCTATTAAAAGTGATATTGGAGGATACTACGTTAGAGCACGCCTGTTAGGTTTAGGTAGTGGAGTTTTGGAGTTTATTGATAACAAAATTAAGTTTACGCTAAAAGAGGGACGAATTAGAAAAAAACAGACGGTCTGTAGGAAAATAGCAATAGCAGATATCCAAAGAATGAGTCGAATAGGAAACCAGTTGAGCATTATATGGAAAGGAGTTAAAGATGTATTTATTGTTGAAGGAGAAGAATTAACTGGGACAATTTTTGAGAGAATTCCCGAGTCTTCTAGAAAAGAAAGAATAGTTTTTGAGGAAAAAAAAGAAGCTAAACAAAGCCGGAATTATATCATAAAAATACTAAGTACTGCGATGGAGACCGTTGACTCTTTGTTTAATATTCTTTGGAGCCTAAAAGAAACTGAAAATTGGAATGTTTTAGAGAATATCCTGAATCGTTGTGAAGAAAATTTTAAGTACCTAAAATCTGAAGGATTAGGACTAGTTTCTTCAGATTTCACGGATCTTTCGTTGGCCATAAAAGAACGCGATCCAGAATTAGCTTCGAAGGAAGCCTATAATATTTTAAAATTACTATACAAGTTCTTTAGTGAGCTGTCTACAATTAAAGACTCACTTATTGAAAGTCATCCTAATTTTTCCGATCTTAAAAGAATATTTTTAGCATATTATTTACTAAATGACATCATTTTGGCTTTGATAGTCGAAGATAAAACAAAAGAACAAACCAATTTGCTTCTCAATATCTTGAAAGACTTATCAAAAGATACTGGCATTAAAATAAACGCAGGTATTATAACCGATGCTATAAGTGAATTAAATGAAGAACAGAACAAGTTCAATTTTATAGTGAAGTGTAGAACAGTTTTCAGAGAGCAGTTAAAAAAGCTATTAACTATCTAATTTCTGAAGGATTAAAAAAAGCGTTGACAGGTAGTGGGATTATACGGGTTTTCTTGTAGTTAGTTCTTTAACAGTCATTTTTTTTATTTCGATTCTGTAGTCTCTTTTTGCTCTCACTATTCCTCTATATATGTCGTCATTAAAACTAAAAGCAACAACAATACCATTTCTTGCGTTTTGGCGTCCAATTACTGATGCGAAGCTGTCAATTACGTTTGCACCGACATTATCTGATTGTTTTATTAGCAGGGGCGTTCCATCAGCTGTATAGCCATCTATTCCCATGTTGGATTCTCTTTGTGAAGATGTTTTTCCTGAAAATCTTTTTACTACCCAGTTTTGGAATTCGTTTAAAGAAACTGCTCTTAGTTTGCTTTCTGAAGTTTTCTTTTGTTTGGCAAAAACCAAGGCACCTATAACAACTGCGGCGGCAATGCTCACCCCCAACAGGGGCCAATCAATAGTAAAGGAAATGTTAGTTTCTTGTCTTCTAGTATCCGATGTTCCTTTAATTGGATCACCATTTGTTGGTTCTTCATTGTCAGTATCGACAGGTGTATATTCAAAGTCAGTTAAGAAAAAGTTTGGTCGTAAATATTGTTCGCTTGAAAAATAGGAGTAGTCAACTGAATTTATTCCTTCAATGGGAATTGTTGTTTGGGTGACTTTTTTGGGGGGGAAATAAGTTCTGAGTGATGAACTTTTATAAATGTTAAATACTTCGGATGTTATTTGTGCTGAGAGAGTTCCATAAACTCCAAAATCTTCTTGGTTAGTAACAAATGCTGTAACATAGACTTTTCCAT
>Ga0209536_100016807_pt1 | contig 10390 bp, 10 predicted proteins | sample DeeMarSeWOR28_12_FD_187461 | JGI IMG/M metagenome (GOLD analysis project Ga0209536, IMG submission 187461) | Marine sediment microbial communities from White Oak River estuary, North Carolina - WOR-2-8_12 (SPAdes) (version 2) | ecosystem: Environmental > Aquatic > Marine > Intertidal zone >... | reverse complement strand
CGATCCAGCTTCGGTCGCTGGATGAAAGGGGAGGTGTTCGCCGCCATGTCGGATCACGAGCGGGCGCTGGAGGAATTCGATCGTGCCATCGAATTGGACCCCGATGATCCCGTTGGCTACGAGCAGAGGGCACTTCTGTTCGCGCGAACCGCTCGCAGCGAGGAGGCTCTCGCGCTGCTGCGGCTGCACGATTTCGACGCGGTGCTCTCGGACGTGCACATGCGGGACCGAAGCGGCTTCGAGATCCTGGGCGAGCTCACTGCCCTGGGCAAGCGGACCCGGGTCGTGCTGATGACCTCGTTCGCCAGTCCGGACGTGGTCCAATCGGCCAGAGCTGCCGGTGCGGCGGGCGTGCTGTCGAAGCCCTTCGGCGAGGAGCAGCTGCTCGAGGCCCTCGAGCCGGGTCCCTGACGCATGACGCGCCCGGCCGCGCCGACCTGCTGGGGCGACGCGCCGGGCCGGCGCACCCGTGCCGAATCGACCGCTTTGCAGGGGCCGGATCGTGCAGAGGTTTCGTCGTGATGGCCCGCCAGATCGCCAACCACGAGATCGCCGACGCGCTGGAGCGTGTGGCGGATCTCCTCGAAGCGCAGCACGCGAGTCCCTATCGGGTACGGGCCTACCGTGCGGGCGCGGCCACCGTCCGCGCGCAGCAGGAGCCGCTGGCGGAGCGGGTGTCGCAGGGCGGGGCTCCCCTCGAGGAGCTGCGCGGCATCGGGAAGAGCCTGGCGGCCGCCATTCGCGAGCTCGTCCACACGGGTCGACTGGGCCTGCTCGAGCGCCTCGAGGGCCAGGTGTCGCCCGAGGACCTGTTCACGACGGTGCCGGGGATCGGAGAGGAGCTCGCGCGACGCGTCCACAGCGACCTCCACGTCGACACCCTGGAGGAGCTCGAGCTCGCCGCCCACGACGGTCGCCTCCTCACGGTCCCCGGCTTCGGAGCGAGGCGGGTGCGCGGCGTGCGGGAGGCCCTGGCGAGCATGCTCGCGCGCTCCACCCGCCGGCGGGCGCGGCTCGCCGGTGGCGGCGCCGGCGCCGGCGCGATGCGGCCCGACGTCGCCACGCTCCTGAGCGTGGACGCCGAGTACCGCGCCCGGGCCGCGCGCGGCGAGCTGCGCACCATCGCGCCGCGCCGCTTCAATCCCGAGGGTCGCGCCTGGCTTCCCGTCCTCCACGTGGAACGCGGCGGCTGGTCGTTCTCCGCGCTGTTCTCCAACACCGCGAGAGCCCACGAGCTGGATCGCACGCGGGACTGGGTCGTCATCTACTACGAGCGCGACGGCGACGAGGGACAGTGCACCGTGGTCACCGAGCCCTGGGGCCCGCTGCGCGGGCGGCGCGTGGTGCGCGGCAGGGAAGAGGAGTGTTCCCGCGTCAATCCACCCGCTGGATCGAGATCAGATAGTCGGCCAGCGACTGGATGAGGTGCAGGCGCGCGTCCTCGACCAGCTCCGATCTCGACGCATCGGCGAGAAGCCGGTCCCCCCACACGGGCATCCCGCGCTCGCCGTGCCCCTTCGCGGTGCGGCGCCCGTCGATCACGAGCATCAGCGACTCGCGACGCGGCTCGACGCCGTCGCGCTGTGCGAGCCGCCTGAGCCCGGGCGGCGGCGTCTGGAACCGCGCGGCCTGGGCGCCCCGTCCGTCCGCGCCCACGCCGTGGCACTCGGCGCAGTACCGCTGATACAGCGCGTAGCCGGAGTGGCTCGGATTCGGACCGACCGGGTCGGGCGCGACCTCCGGTGATGCGTCGGGGCCGGCGCTCACCAGCACGAGAGACGCGAGCGCCAGACCCGCGCCCCGCAGCCGCCTTCCCCCTCGCCGGCGACCTCCTCGCCCGGCTGGAGAGGGCGGGCGCGCCAGCGCTCGCGCCGTGCAGACCCCCGGACGCGCGGATCGGGACATCGCCGGGAGTGTAGCGGCGTGCGACCCCGGCGAGATCGTGGGCGTCGCTCTGCGGGGCGACGCCTTCCGGCCCCGACCGCCGCACGGTCCGGCGCGAGCCGGGCCCCGGCCCGGCCGGTGGCGTCCCGTCCGGGCGACGCAGACGCCGGCGCGGCGATCTGTCAAGCTGTGCGAACGGCACCGGGAGCACCATGTCCAACAGAGCGGCGTTCGCAGGTGTCGCGACGGCATTCGCGGTCGGGCTGATCGCGTCGCTGGCCATCCGGCCGGCCTCCAGGGTCGTGACTGCTGGCGATGGCGTCGCGGCCGCGAGCGTGCGCTGGCGCCTCCCGTCGGCGTTCGGGACCCATCTGCCGGCGCTCGGCGACAACGTGCTCCACGTGGCGCGGTCGCTGGCGGATGCGAGTGGCGGTCGCGTGCGCATCGAGGTCTTCGAGCCCGGGGAGGTGGTGCCGGCCTTCAGCATCGTCGACGCGGTGAGGGACGGGAAGGTGCAGGCCGGCTACACCTGGCTCGGCTACGACCAGGGGAAGCTGGCCGCGTCCGTGCTCTTCGGCGCGGTGCCGTTCGGAATGGAGCCCTGGGAGTTCGCGTCGTGGTGGTACGAGGGCGGGGGCCGCGAGCTCGCCCGGGAGGTCTACGCGCCGCTCCACGTACATCCGCTGCTGTGCGGCATCATCGGGCCGGAGACCGCCGGGTGGTTCCGGCACGAGATCCGCTCGCTCGACGACCTGCGCGGCCTCAAGATCCGCTTCGCGGGCCTCGGCGGGAAGGTACTCCAGAAGCTGGGCGCCTCGGTCACCATGCTGCCCGGCGGCGAGATCTTCCAGGCCCTCGAGAAGGGTGCGATCGATGCCACCGAGTTCTCGCTGCCGGTCGTCGACGCGCGACTCGGCTTCGACCGCGTGGCCCCGATCAACTACTACCCCGGCTGGCACCAGCCGTTCACCGCCTTCCACCTGGTGGTGAACGAGGGGGCCTGGTCGGAGCTCGCCGCCGCCGATCGCGCGCTGGTCGAGCTGGCCTGCAGCGCCGGCGTGATCCGCAACCTGGCGCGCGCCGAGGCGCTCCAGGGTCCCGTGCTGGCCGGCTTCGCAGCCAAGGGAGTGAGCGCCCTGGGTCTGCCGCCCGAGGTCCTCGCCGAGCTGCGTCGGGTGAGCGAGGAGGTGCTCGGCGAGGAGGCGCGGAACGACCGGGACTTCGCGCGCATCCTCGACTCGCAGCGCGCCTTCTCGGCCGACTACGCGCGCTGGAAGTCCCTCGCCTATCCCCCACCGGCCTCCTGACGAGTCATGCCGGAAGCACGCGCGCGCGATCCGAGCGTCGATCTCGATCGCCTCACCCACCACACGGAGCTCCCGCACACACTCGTCTCCCGGGCCATCGACGGCCTCATCCGGGGCGTGGGAGAGGCGATGTCCTGGATCTGGATCGCGCTGCTCGGCGTGATCGCCCTGAACGTGACGCTGCGGTACGCCTTCGGCTCCGGGCGCATCGAGCTCGAGGAGCTCCAGTGGCACCTCTACTCGGTGGGATTCCTCGCGGGCATCCCCTACGCGTTCGCGGCCGACGCCCACATCCGCGTGGACGTGCTGCGCGATCGGATGTCGCGACGCACCCAGGCCTGGATCGAGCTCTACGGCATCCTGCTGCTTCTGCTCCCGTTCATCGCTCTCGTGATCCGGTTCGCGGCGCCCTTCGTCGGCGCGTCCTGGTCGAGCGGGGAGATATCGGCCTCACCGGGCGGACTGCCGCTGCGCTGGCTCATCAAGGCGGCCCTGCTCGCGGGCTTCGCCCTGCTCGGCCTCGCGTGCGTGTCTCGCCTGCTCCGGGTCTGCTCCCTGCTCTTCGGTGCACCCCCCGCGGTCGACGAGCCCGAGAGGAGCTGAAAGGTGGAGCTGCGCGAGCTGCTCGCCGTCGCGATGTTCGCCGCCTTCATCGGCCTCATCTTCACGGGATTTCCCGTCGCCTGGGTGCTCGGCGGCCTCGCCGTGTTCTTCACCGCGGCGGGCATCATCGCCGAGCGCGACCTGGGCATCTACACGGGGGTCGACTGGAGCTACACCTCTCTCGTCGTCGACCGCATCTGGGACGTGATGGACAACTGGGTGCTCGTCGCGCTGCCCATGTTCATCACCATGGGGCTCTTGCTCGACCGCTCCGGCGTGGCGGCGGAGCTGATGACGAACTTCGCGCGCCTGTTCGGTCGGGTGCGTGGCGGGCTCGCCGTGACGGTCGCCGCCATCGGCATCCTGCTGGCGGCCGCCACCGGGATCATCGGCGCCTCGGTGGTGCTGCTCGCGCTGCTGGGCCTGCCCATCATGCTCGCCCAGGGCTACCGCGGCGAGCTCGCGGCGGGGACCGTGTGCGCGGTCGGGACGCTCGGGATCCTCATTCCCCCGAGCATAATGCTCGTCCTGATGGCGGACCGCCTGGCGATGTCGGTGGGCGACCTCTTCCTGGGCGCGCTGCTTCCGGGTGTGCTCCTCGGGGGCCTCTACATCGCCTACATCCTCGTCTACGCCGCACTGCGCCCGGATGCCGCGCCGGCCCCACGGCATGCACCGCCCGTCGACGCGCGCGTGGTGGTCGACGTGATCCGTGCCGTGCTCCCGGCGGCCGCTCTCATCCTCGCCGTGCTCGGCAGCATCTTCTTCGGCATCGCGACGCCGACCGAGGCCGCGGGCGTCGGCGCCTTCGGCGCCCTGCTCCTCGCCGCCGCCAAGCGCCGCCTGGGCAGGCAGGTCCTGCGCGACGTGCTGCGCGAGACCACGCGCACCAACGGCTACCTGTTCGCGATCTTCCTCGGCGCCACCGCCTATTCGCTCGTGCTGCGGGGGCTCGGAGGAGATCGCCTGATCGAGAGCGCCTTCCTCGCGCTGCCCTTCGGGCCGCACGGCATCGTGATCGCGATCCTCGCGTTCACCTTCCTGCTCGGCTTCTTCCTCGACTGGATCGAGATCACCCTGATCGTGCTCCCCCTGGTGGCGCCGGCGGTGGAGTCCCTGGGGTTCGACCTCGTGTGGTTCACGGTGCTCTTCGCCATGTGCCTGCAGACCTCCTTCCTGACACCGCCGGTCGGCTTCGCCCTCTTCTACCTCAAGGGCGTCGCTCCGAAGGAGATCGAGGTCGCACACATCTATCGCGGCGTGATCCCCTTCATCGTCCTCCAGATCGTCGGACTCGCGATCCTGTTCCGCTGGCCCGCATTGGCGACGTGGCTCCCCGCCCTGGCCTACGGGCGGTAGGAGCCGGGCTTCACGCGCCCGCGGCAGGCGCTCGCTGGCTGTCCCGCGTGATCTGCCTCCAGTGCAGCGGGGAGGTGATCTGGGCCCACCAGGTCATCGGGAAGGCGGACAGGCCCGCGATGCCGATGTCGACGGGCGGCAGGCGATCCCGGGGCAGATAGCGGGTGCCGAACGCGATGTCCCAGAGGATGAGGTTCTGGCCGTAGTTGCGGTTCGACTCCTCGACCAGGCGCGAGTGGTGCCAGCGGTGCAGCTCCGCCATGCTGAAGATCCAGTTGAGCGGGCCGAGGCGCAGCTCGAGGTTGGCGTGCTGGAAGATGCCGTGGATCGCGGCGAAGAGATTCCAGAGCGCGAAGATCTCGATGCCCGCGCCGAGGGCCACGAGCGGCACGAACGCCGCGGCGTTGTTGAGTGCGATGTCGACGAAGTGGAAGCGACTGGCGTTGAGCCAGTAGAGCCGCGGGGCGCTGTGGTGGGTGGCGTGGAAGCGCCACAGGAACTCGCGCTCGTGCTGGAGGCGGTGCACCCAGTACTGGAACAGCTCGCCGATCACGAGGGCCAGCGCGAGCTGGGGGGCGAGGGGCCAGTGGGTCGGCCACAAACCGAGACCGACTCCGCCGGAGAGCCAGGCTCCGAGGCCCGCACCCAGCGCGTTGATGCCGGGCTGGAGCAGGGCACCCACGACGGTGATCGTAACCAGGTGGGACGCGTCGACGCGGACGTCTCCGCGCGAGCGATTCCAGCCCTCCTGGTAGGGGAAGATGCGCTCGAACGCGATCACGATCCCGAAGGCGGGGAGCTGCGCCGCCGCGAACGCGAGCAGCGGGTGGACGCCGCGCTCCATCAGCCCGATGGCGAGCGCGAGGGCGCCGCCGATCACGACGGGGAAGACCGCCCAGGCGAAGACGCGCCGGATCGACGTCGAACGCGCATGCGCGACCTGGCTGATGTCGGACATCCCCGTCCTCTCCGGCGCTCCGGCCGCGCCGTGGCGAGGCGGGAATCCCGGAGCCGGGCCCATGATACAGTCCGGGAGCGCTTCGTCGTCCGTGCTGCGCCGCACGCACCGCGGCTGCGATCCGGCGCCGCAGCATCTTTGCCGCATGCGGGGAGGAAGGGACGTGGCGGACCTGCTCGAGCTGGCCGAGAAGGCCTGGAACGGGGAGCTCGATACCGTCTTCGAGCACCACCCGGTCCACACCCACTACGAGGGATCCTGCGAGCTGGAGCCGGGTCTGCTGGCGCTGAAGGGGATCGCCGGCCACTACGTGATCGATACGGGCGACGGGCTGGTGATGCTCGACGCGGGCTCCCTGCTCGACGTGCAGCGCACCTACGACGAGGTGCGACGCTGGCGTCCCGAGACACCCGTGGTGGCGGCCATCTTCTCCCACCACCACGTGGACCACATCTTCGCCGTCCAGCGCTTCGAAGAGGAGGCCGCCGCGAAGGGCTGGCCGGCTCCACGGGTCTACGCCCACGAGCTCACGCCCGATCACTTCGACCGCTACCAGCGCACGCTCGGCTGGAACACGGCCATCAACCGCCGCCAGTTCGCCATCGACGCGCCCCGCTTCCGCTGGCCCGAGCGCTACCGCTACCCGGACGTGGTGTACCGGGATCGCGCGAGCTTCGGGTGCGGTGCCCTGACCTTCCACATCCATCACGGCCGCGGCGAGACGGACGACCACAGCTGGACCTGGATCCCGGAGCGCGAGATCCTGGCTCCGGGTGACCTCTTCATCTACGCGTTCCCCAACGCGGGAAACCCGCAGAAGGTCCAGCGCTACGTCGGCGACTGGGCCGACGCGCTCGAGCGCATGGCCGGACTCGGCGCGAGGTTGATGCTGCCGGGCCACGGACTCCCCATCCTGGGGGCCGAGCGGATCCGCACGGCGCTCTCCGATACCGCGGCCTGTCTGCGCAGCATCGAGGACCAGACGTTGGCCCTCATGAACGAGGGCCTCTCGCTCGATCAGGTGCTGCACGGCGTGAAGCTCCCGGTCGAGCTGATGCAGAAGCCCTACCTGCGCCCCGTCTACGACGATCCCCGCTTCCTGATCCGCATGGTGTGGCGGCGCTACGGGGGCTGGTGGGACGGCGAGTTCGACAGCCTGCTGCCCGCGCCGAAGTCGGAGCGGGCGGCGGAGTGGATCGCCCTGGCGGGGGGCACGGCGCCGGTCCTCGAACGGGCGCGCGAGCTTTCCGCACTGGGGCGCCACGAGCTCGCCTGCCACCTCGTGGAGGCCGCCGCCCACGCCGCACCCGATGACGCGGCCGTGCACGAGGTGCGCGCCGCCGTATATCGCGCGAGCTCCCGGGTCCAGACCTCCTCGATGGCGCGCAACATCCTCAACCACGCCGCGCTCGCGAGCGGGCAGGGCCGACGCGACCTGGCCGGCGGCTCCGAGGCGGGCTCGCGGGCCGGCGGCCGGACCTGACGCCCCCGGCGCCCCTCCGGACGACAGAGATCGGGGCCGCCGCCCCGGGCGAAGACGGCCGGGCGGTGCATCGGGAACGCGGCGGCGCAGCAGCGGGCGGCGGGACCCGATGCCGAGCGACGCCGCGGGCGCGACGCGGCCCCGCGCCCGCCGTCAGATCCGCGCCGGCGGCGCCTCGAGCCCCGCCACGTCCACGCGCGTGCGGAAGATCGACCCGCCCGCAGCGGCGTCCTCCGTGTTGTCGGCGCTCACCACGTACAGGTCGCGGCGGTCGGCGCCGCCGAAGCACAGGCTCGTCACGGAGCGCGCGGGGACGTCCATCTCGCGGTCGACCCGACCGTCCGGAGCGAAGCGGACCACACAGCCACCGCCGTAGGCGGCGATCCACACGCCGCCCGCTTCGTCGACGGCGAGGCCGTCGGGAAGCCCTCGCGGCGATCGGGCGAAGACGCGGCGGCCGTGACAGCTCCCGTCGTCGGCGACCTCGTGCACGATCACCTGATTGCGCGCCGTGTCGCTGTGGTAGAGCCGGCCTCCGTCGGGGGAGAAGCCGATGCCGTTCGTCAGCTGGACGTCGCCGTAGAGTGCGGTCGCCTTGGCTTCGGCGTCGACGCGGTAGAGCTCGCCGGGACGGCCCTGCTCGGGATCGCCGAAGGGATCGACGCGCAGGCAGCCCACCAGGACGCGCCCCAGGGCGTCGGTGAACAGGTCGTTGAAGCCGCCCGCGTCCTCGAGGTCGAACAGCACGCGCGTGGTGCCTTCGCGAACGTGGCAGACGTTCCTGCCCGAGATCACCAGGCCGCCGTCGACGTGCAGCGCGATGCCGCCCACCCCGCGGCGCCTGGGCACGACGGTCTCGATGCGGCCATCGGGTGCGCGCCGGTACACGCCCCCTCGCTGCACGTCGCTGAAGTACAGCTGCCCCTGTGCGTCGACGCGGGGGCCCTCGATCAGTCCGTAGCCCGTTGCCAGAGTCTCGATCGCCCCGGCCTGCGCCATCGCGGTACCCTCCCGCGCCGAGTCTAACCGAAACGACCGACGCCGATCCGCACTGGTATGATGTCGAAGACCAGGCGCGGATTCCTACGCGATCGGCTCGAGTCGGAGCGCGTGCCGAAGCGAGCGCGTCGTCTCCCTAGACCGTGCGCGCGAGGATTCCGCGCGGCACGGGACGGACGATCCGGGCGCGGCGGGACCCGAGGGGGTCCGGCCGCGGCCGCACGCGTTCCCAGCGGGAGGAGAGACGGGGCGTGACGACTCTGGCCGCGCCGGACGTGCGCGTGAGGCGACTGCCCGTCGTCGGCGTGATGGGATCGGGCTCCCAGGCCCACGCGACGCGTGCCGAGCCCCTCGGTCGCTGGATCGCCGGCCTCGGGGTCCATCTGCTCACGGGCGGCGGCGGCGGCGTGATGGAATCGGTGGGCCGTGCCTTCACGGCGGTGCCCGGACGCCGCGGAATCTCGATCGGCATCCTGCCCGGCGAGGCCGGCGGAGCCCCCGCTGGCTACCCCAATCCCTTCGTCGAGCTGGCCATTCCGACCCACCTGCCCTGGAGCGGGGAGCGCGGCACCGACCCGCTGTCGCGCAACCACATCAACGTGCTCGCGTCCGCCGTGCTGGTCGCGCTCCCGGGCGGGGCGGGAACGGCGAGCGAGGTGCAGCTCGCAGCCCGCTACGCGCGCCCGCTGATCGCCTTCGTCGCGGGCCGCGAAGACATCCCCGGGCTGCCTGGCGGCACACCCGTCGCTCACGCGCTCGACGCCGTGAAGGTCTTCGTCCGCGACGCGCTCGGGGCATCGCTCGCGTGACGCGGTCCGCCGCGCGCATCGAGGTGGAGTACTGCACCGGCTGCCGCTGGCTGCTGCGCGCCGCCTGGGTGGCCCAGGAGCTCCTCACCACCTTCGAGGCGGAGATCGGCGAGCTGTCCCTCGTGCCGGGCGACGGCGGGATCTTCGAGGTGCGCGTCGAGGGCGAGACGATCTGGTCGCGCGCCGACGAGGGGCGTTTCCCGGAGCTGCGCGAGCTCAAGCAGCGGGTGCGCGATCGCATCGCCCCGGGGAAGGATCTGGGACACTCGGAGCGTCCCGCGACAGCCGGGTAGCGGTTCAGCGCGGGCCGCCGGCGAGGTCGACGCCCTCGTGGCGCAGCAGCCAACGCTTGCGATCGAGGCCGCCGGCGTAGCCCCCGAGGCTGCGGTCCGCGGACACGATCCGGTGGCAGGGGATGACGAGCGCGACGGGATTGCGCGCGTTGGCCGCGCCGATGGCCCGGGCGGCGGTCGGCCGGCCGATCGCCGCGGCGATCTCGGCGTAGCTGCGCGTCGTTCCGCTCGGCACGTCGCGCAGTGCCCGCCACACCTGCTGCTGGAACGGCGTCCCGCCGGGATCGACCGGCATCCTCGCCAACGCATCGAGGTCTCCGGCCAGATACTCGCAGAGCCGCGCGCCGTGGCCGCCGGGGTCGGTTGCCGGGCGCGGGTGCGCGCCCGATCCGAAGCGGCGGCGGAGTCGCTCGCGCAGGCGGGCCTCGCGGTCCGCGAAGTCGAGCGCGCAAAGGAACTGCGTATAGGCGGAAGGGAAGCGTTTAACCCCGCCTGCTAAAGCCCGGCTCAGCCGCTCAGCCCTCTCCTCGAATTCCACCCGGGCGGTCAACCGGCGCATCAGGGATTTTAGGATTTCGATGATCTCCTCTGGGTCCCGATCCTTCAAGATCTGGGTAGAGTCAACGTTGTCCACCCATAAGATGGTAGCCTGCTTGCGCTGGTGTTCGAGATGTGCTCCCGCTTCCAGCATTGCC
>Ga0209536_100016806_pt1 | contig 10390 bp, 9 predicted proteins | sample DeeMarSeWOR28_12_FD_187461 | JGI IMG/M metagenome (GOLD analysis project Ga0209536, IMG submission 187461) | Marine sediment microbial communities from White Oak River estuary, North Carolina - WOR-2-8_12 (SPAdes) (version 2) | ecosystem: Environmental > Aquatic > Marine > Intertidal zone >... | reverse complement strand
GTAGGGCTGTGAGCGCCCCTGACAGGCTCAAGGTGGTAGAGCCAAGAGTAGCGATTACGGCGGAAATAGGAATTCGTGACAATAACAAAACAGGCAAAATTCTCCCGACGGCACGATTCTATCCGGTAACGAAGTGGCCCCATGAGGGAACGGTGATTCGCGAGTCCGTAAGCCCGCTTTCAGCATTCAGCCCCCCAATCGGGACGGACTTCAGCGTCTGCTCCCTGGCGCAGATAGGGCGCTCGAGTCCACAACGTCGCGCCTGGGAAATCGCCAAACCACCGGCCCAACCCGCTCCAGCTCACGTCCGGGCTCTCCGGGTTTCTTGCCGTAGCGCAGCAGTTGGATCACGTCCGAGCTGACGCGCGGGTTGGTCGTGAAGTAGGAGTGGCCGAAGGCGTCGGTGCGTCTGCCCTCGAAGACAATGATGTCCACCTTGTCGAACGGCGCGAGATAGCGCTGCGCGCCCTCCGGCACGTCTTCTGCGCGAATGTTGCCGACGCGCGTCCGGCTGCGGAAGAGAATGCGGGAGACGAGCAGGGCCCGATCCTGGGGCGAGGAATAAACGGTGAGCCTGCCGCGCAACGCGCGAGGCAGCCGTTGACTGGGCCAGGCCGAGTACATGTCCGGATCGGAGAACCCCGCCGTAATGTCCTGGGCGAACAGCTCCACATCGATGTCCGGCGAGAACAACACGATGTTATCGATCTTCAGGACGTCTCTGGGCTCCTTGCCCGCGGCGATTACCTCGGTGAAGAGGCTGCGCACGGTGCTCATCAGGACCGCCGTGCCGCGGCTGTGTGCGAGCAGATGCACGCCCTCTAACCCCGGCGTGGACACCACCCAGCGGAGCATTTTCCGCAGGTGATTCTCGGCGTAGCGTGCCGACTCCGTCGTGCTCGTGTATGCGGTGAGGAAATTGCCCGAGTACGACGCGGGCCAGGTGAAAAAGGCGCACACCGACTCGCGACCGAGGAAATGGCAAAGCTCGGCGGCCGTAAAGGCGGCGGTGGCGAAGGTCTCGTTGAAGCCGTGCACGTAGAGAATGACTTCCTTGTTTTTCGAGCGCGCCAGTCGCTGTCGAAGCTCGTCACGGAACGTCCGCTTCGCCGCTTGGTGTTGCCGCATCACCGCCGCGTCGCGATAGGCTCCGTCGACTCGCAGGTCCAACGCGTAGGGCTCCCGCGGGAACCTGCCGATCTCCGTAACCTTGCCCAGGGACAGATCCAAGTCACGGGTTCGCTCCGCCGACCGGCTCTCCCGCTCCAGGGTGTCCCAAGCTACATTCGGACCGATCTGCACTCGCGCCGAACCGAAGGCAATAGACGCGGATCTGGTCTCGCCGTACGGCAGCGCGCTCTCCGGGCTGGTCTCCGGAGCGCGGTCAGTGATGTACAGCAGATCCACGTCCGTGCTGCCGAAGCGGTCGCCCTCGGGTTGCGCGACGACGGGAATGGCGCTTGGCTCCTGATATAACACCGGTGTGGGCATCAGCTGCCGTGGCTTGCTGGCGCACCCGGTGATCAGCAGCGCTGCTGCCAGCAAAGCGAATTGCCAATCTCGAACTCTTCTCACGACGATGCCCTCCGACCATCCGCAGCCCGTTGCTGCGAAAGGATACCACCGCCCGTCAGACCGCGAGGATCATGTCCAGATGCTCGATTACCAGTGCCTTTAGCGCCTCATCCAAAAGTTCAGTAGCCATAGTCAGGCTGCCTGGGGCCGATCCTCAAGATTTGCTTATCGCCAGCGCGGGTAACAGATCGGCGGGGTGTAGGCCCCGCTCCAGCGTGGTCATCGGAACCTCGCGCGACATCTGGACACCGAAGCGCATGGCATCTTCGGCCGTCCAAGGCGGCTTCGGGATCTCGACGACGCGCGACGTAGAAGGCGCGGGCCACGGGATCGAAGTCCGGATCCGTCCACACCGCTATTAGCTCGGGATCACCAATGTTCTTGCTCCTGGTCGCGCGCGCTCAAGATGTGACTCGAGCGTCCGGTCTCCGGTGTAAACCTGCCTCGGCATTCCCCGGCCCCGGTCAGGGACTCATAACCGGGATAACGGATATACGTTCGTGGGCTTGAACGGCGGCTCCTGGGACGGAACCGCTGATCGAGGAAACGGGCCGACCTCCGGCAGATCTAGGGCAGGTCTACGCTGGAAGCTGCCACTGTTCTCTGTCAGGGTATATGCGAGTAAAAAAGCTGTTCCGACGGCACGCCTCACGGATTTGAACGTCCGCAGTTGTGCGAACACCGGCCAGCGGCGTTCACTGGAAACCGAAATCACAAGTTCGCGTTAAGCATCAAATCGTCGGATACGATCGCAAGACGAGGACGCAGGTCTACCGTCGAAGCTGCCGTGACTGCTTTACTCGGTAGAGGCAATATCAATCGTGACAGAATGAGTGTCTGCACACGAAAAGGTGACGTGGAAGCTCGGTCGTTGTCTTCATACGCGGAACACCGTTCCGGTGTCTACGGGGTAGCGCGCGCTCATCACCCCGGCGGAGCTTTTCGCACTGCTACCCAGTGCAAGATGCGTTGATATGTGCGACCGCAAATATCCGAGTCGATTACTCGACTATACTGAGGTCTCAACAAGCGCTTCGAAATCGGGAAGTCCGACCACCAAAGAGGAAAATAAGTATGGACGCGCTATCACCAAACGCTATCGAGACCCTCAAAGCGCGCATGCGCGGGCCGGTCATCTTGCCCGAAGATCCTGGATATGACGATGCACGAAGCATCTGGAACGCCATGATCGACAAGCGGCCCGGGGCGATCGCCCAGTGCACCGGCGTGGCCGACGTTATGCACGCGGTGCAGGTCGCCATGGACTATGGTCTGCTGGTCTCGGTTCGCAGCGGCGGACACAACATTGCCGGTAGCGCCCTGTGCGACGATGGCCTGACGATCGATCTTTCGCGCATGAAGTCCGTACGCATCGATCCGGATGCACGGCTCGCCTACGTGGAGCCGGGGGCGACTCTAGGGGACTTCGACCATGAGGCCCAAGCCTTCGGTTTGGCAACTTCCTTGGGGATCAATTCGACCACCGGGGTCGCCGGGTTGACCCTCGGCGGCGGTTTCGGCTGGCTCACGCGTAAGCACGGCCTCACCGTGGACAACCTGATCGCGGCGGAGGTGGTGACCGCGGATGGGCAGCGCGTGCGCGCCGGTGAAGAGGAGAACGCGGACCTCTTCTGGGCGATCCGCGGCGGGGGCGGTAATTTCGGTATCGTGACCCAGTTTGTCTTCCGGCTTCACCCCGTGGGTCCGGAGGTACTGAGCGGGCTGATCGTCTACCCCTTTGAGCAAGCCAGGTCCGTGCTGAGCCAGTACCGTGAGTATGTCGAGACCATCCCGGACGATCTGTGTGTCTGGGCAGTCCTGCGCAAGGCACCGCCGCTGCCGTTTCTCCCCGAGGCGGTGCACGGACGGGAGGTGGTCGTCTTCGCCTTCATGCACAGTGGCGATCTGGCCGAGGGCGAACGGCTGATCGAACCGGTCCGGCATTTTGGCGAAGCCTATGGCGAGCATATCGGCCCCGCCCCCTATGCCGGATGGCAACAGGGCTTCGACCCGTTGTTGACACCGGGGGCGCGCAATTACTGGAAGTCACACAACTTCGCGGAGCTTAGCGACGAGGCCATTGACACCGTCATTGAGTACACCGGCAAGCTGCCCTCGCCCCAGTGCGAGATCTTCATCGCATTGCTTGGGGGAGAGGCGAATCGCGTCGCGGAGGACGCCACCGCCTACGCGCACCGGAACGTGAAGTTCGTGATGAACGTGCACGGTCGGTGGGATGAGCCGGCGCAAGACGAGGAATGTGTCTCCTGGAGCCGCGACTTCTTCGAGGCGGCCAGGCCGTTCGCCATGGGCGGTGTCTACGTCAACTTCATGACCGAGGAGGAAACCGACCGCATCGGCGCAGCCTACGGGCCCAACTACGAGCGGCTGGCGCGAATCAAGCAGAAGTACGACCCGGGCAACCTCTTTCACCTGAATCAGAACATCAGGCCCGCAGCCTGATCGGACATCGCCAGGGAGGCGAATCCCTCATGATGCTCGGTCGTGACCAGTCCGGGCTGCGGGCAGCGAGCCTCACCGCCGTAGCCTTGGTGGCCTTCGCCGCCAACTCGCTCTTGTGCCGCCTTGCGCTCGGCGACGAACAGATTGATGCGGCCAGTTACACCAGTCTGCGACTCTTATCCGGCGCCGCAACCCTGTGGGTCATCCTGGCTTTTTCCGGGCATTCCCGCAGCGATAAGAAGGGTGGTAGTTGGGTATCTGCAGCGATGCTGTTCCTCTATGCCGCCGCCTTTTCCTTCGCCTATCTCACGCTGGATGCAGGAACCGGCGCTCTGATTTTGTTCGGCGCTGTTCAAGCCACCATGATCCTGGCTGGCTTCATAGAAGGTCAGCGCCCACATCTGTTGGAGTGGGTAGGTCTGGTCGGCGCCTTCGCCGGACTCGTTTACCTGGTTTTCCCTGGAATCAGCGCCCCTGCTCCTTTCGGTTCCTTGCTCATGACGGTTGCCGGGATCGCCTGGGGCATCTACTCGCTACGAGGTCGCGGCTCCGGTAATCCCTCCGCGGTGACTGCTGCAAACTTCGCGCGCGCCTTGCCGTTCGCCTTTGTCGTCAGCCTGCTCTTCCTGCCGGATTTCCAGATCACTGTCCGTGGCGCATGGCTCGCGGTGGCGTCCGGGGCGGTGGCCTCGGGAATGGGTTACGTCGTTTGGTACGCGGCGCTCAAGGGACTGACCACGACGCGCGCAGCAGTCGTGCAACTCTCGGTCCCAGTGCTTGCCGCAATCGGCGGCGTACTCTTTCTTGCCGAAGCGATCACCCATCGGTTGGTCCTGTCGAGCGCCATTATCCTGGGTGGTATTGCCTTGGCGATTTGGGGAAGGGACTACGCGGCGCGCATCAGCGTGCAAACGTCCGACGGCGAAGGAGAACTTCATGACGGTTACGAATAGACAGTCCGGCACCAATGTCCACGAGGTCGCCAACGGCATCTATCGCATCAACACACCGGTAGAAATCGCAGGCGCAGGGGGATTTTCGTTCAACCAGTACCTCGTCGCCGCTGACGAACCCCTGCTCTTCCATACGGGCCTGCGAAGGATGTTTCCGCTTGTGAGAGACGCAGTTGCGAGCATCCTGCCAGTTGAGAATCTGCGGTATATCGCGTTTTCCCACGTCGAGGCCGACGAGTGCGGCTCGCTCAATGAGTGGCTCACCGCCGCTCCCCATTCTGTACCACTGTGCGGAACCGTTGCCGCGATGGTGTCGATCAACGACCTCGCAGACCGCGCACCAACTGCGCTCGCCGACGGTGAGCAGTTAGAGCTCGGCTCCCACTCCATGCGTTGGTTCGATACGCCACATCTGCCGCATGCGTGGGAATGCGGTTTCTTGGTGGAAGAAGGAACTCGCACCTTGCTTTGCGGCGACTTGTTTACGCAGGGAGGAGCGAATCTGCCGCCCATCACTGAGACGGATATTCTCGAACCGAGCGAGGCTTTCCGCCAGGCAATGGACTATTTCTCACATACCAGCAAGGCCCGAGACATGCTTGAGAAGCTAGCGTCCGCGGATCCGACGACGCTCGCTTGCATGCACGGTAGTGCGTGGAGTGGCAATGGGGCAATGCTTCTGCGCTCGCTGGCTGACCGGCTCGTATAACGTAGTCTGCTAGCGGCGGGGTTACGCTGGAAGCTGACCTTGCTGAGATCGGCATGATCGGAGACGAACCTCCTTTGTCGACATCCCGATTGCCGTGGTTCAACGGCAGCAATCGGGCGCAGGCAGGGAGCAGAACTTGCCTCCCTCAGCTATTCCGACGCGCTCAGCCGTGGCAGGTCTCGGTCGGACCCCGTCACTCGGCGCTGACACGCAGAATCAAACCCCTTGCCAACACACTCCAGCTTTTGGCGGTGCGGGATCGGAAATGCGAAGTAGAATTGCCGATAAAGTATTACACGAGGATTTAAGGCTGCGACACGACGAATCTCGCGCTAAGTGGCGCCCTCGAAGTGCCCCGAAAATTGTGCGGGACCCCAAGGCAATCGCTTTGTCCAGTGCTGCTTCATCGTCGCCGACTGGCAGGGCGACACAAACCTTCGCTGAGGCATGCAGTCGGGATCATTACCCTGCCAGAGGGGTCTACCCGAAAAGCCTCGGCGCGCCTCTAGCCCCTCGCAGGTGCTTATCTACCTTGCCGCTCGCACCGAGGGAGCCTGCCGCATGAGCACCACCATAAAGGGACCAGTGCTTGTCGTGGAGGACGACGCCAACATCGCCTCCCTGGTGGCAACCTATCTTCGTCGGGAGGGCTTTGAGGTTCTGGTGGCCAGCGACGGCGAAGAGGCGCTGCACCTCGCGCGCCAAGTGCGCCTCGGCTTCGTGATCCTCGACCTCATGCTCCCCAATGTCGACGGCTGGGAGGTGTGTCGGCGAATCCGGCGCGGCTCAGATGTGCCGATTCTCATGCTCACGGCCCGCGGCGACGAGACCGACCGCATTCGGGGCTTTTCCCTGGACGCGGACGACTATGTGGTGAAACCCTTCAGCCCCCGGGAGCTGATGGAACGGGTGAAGGCCATCCTGCGTCGGACGGCCACTCAGGCACGCAAGCCGCGCGAGACGTTGACCTGGGGAAGCCTGGTCCTGGACCCCGAAGGCCACACGGTAAGCCTGTGTGGTGCCCCCCTGGCCCTGACCCCTTCTGAGTATCGCCTGCTGCATGCGCTGCTGGAGGCACCGGGACGGGTGTACTCACGCGACGAGCTGCTCGATCGGATGCATGATCGCGGCGAGGTGGTCATCGACCGGGTGGTGGACGTGCACATGGGCAAGCTGCGCCAGAAGATCGAGCCCGAACCGAGCCGGCCTCGCTACCTGCTGACGGTGCGCGGAGCCGGCTACAAGCTGGCGCCCATGGGACCGGAGTGAGAGGCCATGGGTAGCCGTCTGCTCTGGAAAATCCTCGCCGTCAACGTGCCCCTCCTGGTGCTCGTGCTGGCGCTGGTGTGGCTGACGGTGGATACGCTGGCGGCAAGCTACTTCAGCGAGCTGATGACCCGCTACCACATCTCCCCAGATGAGACGCACCAGATGTTCCTGGATGCGGTACATCGCTATCTGGTGTGGACGGTCGCTGGTGCCTTGACCTTGGCCGTGGGTCTGAGTTTCCTACTTACCCGGCGCATGCTGCGGCCCCTGTCCGAAGTGGCGGAGATGACCGGTAAGGTCGCCGCCGGTGACTACAAGGCGCGCGTGCCGGTGCGGGGTGCCGACGAAGTAGCGGGGTTGGCAGAAGCCTTCAACCGCATGGCCGACAGTCTGGAGCAGGTGGAGAGCTTGCGAAAGAGCCTGGTGGCAGACGTAGCCCACGAGCTTCGCACCCCGTTGACCAGCGTGCGGGGCTATCTGGAGGCCCTGGCTGACGGCGTGCTGCCGCCAGAGAAGAGCACCTTCGACATGCTCCAGAACGAGGTTCAGCGCCTGGTGAAGCTCTCCGACGACCTGCTGGAGTTGGCCCGCGCCGACGCTGCGCGTGCCTACCTGCGCCTCGAGCCGGTCGACCTGAAGGCGCTTACAGGGCAGGCGCTAGGGCTACACGAAGCCCGTTTCCGGGACAAGGGAATCGCGGTGCATACGAAATTCGCACAGGAGGCCCGAAGCGCTACCGCGGATCCAGACAAGCTTTTGCAGGCGCTCGGCAACTTGGTAGAGAACGCCTGGCGTTACACGCCCGGCGGAGGGAGTCTCGACATCCAGGCCGAAGCCGTGCCGGAGGGTGTGCGCCTGAGCTTTACCAACGACGCGGAGCCCATCGAGGAGTCGGACCTACCACTCCTCTTCGAACGCTTCTACCGCCCCGACAAGTCCCGCTCACGGCAGCAGGGCGGCGCGGGCATCGGGCTGTCGGTGGTCAAAGAGCTGCTGGAGGCGCACGGGGGCCGCGTGCAGGCCTCCCAGACCAACGGGCGTCTCAGCATCCACCTGACGCTGCCGCGCTGAACAGTCTTTACACAGTCTTTACGTCCCTTTTATCGGTCTTTTACCTGGTGCTCCTAGGCTTGTCACCGTGGCGCCATTTCAGGCGCGCATGCGATTGGTAAGAGCTATCACAGGAGGCAACCATGAGATTCACACACGTGTTGATTCTGACGGCTGCGGCCGCGATCCTGACGCCGACCTCGGCCGTCATGGCCAGTGCGCCGAGCTTCGGATCCCAGCTTTACGCAGACGGGGAGTCCTGGGGGACCAAGGGCACGACGGTTCTGCCCGCCCCCAATGAACACAACCTGCAGTCCTTCGATATCCTGTACGTGATCAAGAACAGCAACAACCCGGCGGGTCAGCTCCCGGTGGCCGAGGCCGCGCCCGGTAATCCTGATTACAACGGTGGACGTTGGTTCACTCACACCGCCGAGTGGACCGAGGAGGCTTTCAACGGCTACGTGCCGGTGCTCAAGTCCGCCGCCGAGGTGGAGCACTACGCTGACATGGGGCTGCTGATCATCACTCCCGGCTCCTTCCCCGGCGGCCCCAACGTCTACTTCCAGTGTCCGTTGCTGCCGGACAAGAGCCAGCGGTAGCACGCTCGCGCAGCCGCCCGTACAGGGCGGCTGAAGCTTCTTTTCTCCAATGCATAGTTTCCCGACGCCTGGCCTGAATCAATTACCCCATTCCCGACGCCCTCCACGCGAGCTTTCGGCGAGGAGCAGGCACCGAAGCGCGCGGATTGCCCCTGAGCCGTCGAGAACTGGGGAAGTCACGGATATCGGGGACTCCCAAAGTGTTGGAGCATTTCATTCACTTGTCGTTTCAACTTGTGCGAGACGCGTAATGTTGGCCGTGAAACCGAACGGGTGTTCCTCCGGTCCGAAGCGGTAATCTGACAATGGGCGGGATCGTCTCGGCGCTCCTGCGCGCCTTACCTATGAAACGTTGCATTGACGAGAGTGGTAAACCGAATGAAAAGACGCCATTTCATTCTCGCCTTGGGCGGCCTGGTCGCAGGCTCTTCAGTCCTTTCTCGGGTATCAGCCCGCAACGGTGATCAAACCATGACCAATGGACGCGCGGTCGCACACAGTGACGAGGAATGGCGACGGCGTTTGAGCGAGGAGCAGTATCGCGTCCTCCGCAAGGAGGGCACCGAACCGCCCTGGACCAGTCCCCTGAACGACGAGAAGCGGTCCGGTACCTACGTGTGTGCCGGTTGCGAGCAGCCGCTGTTCACCTCCGACATGAAATTCGACAGCGGGACTGGCTGGCCGAGCTTCTTCGATGTCATCGATGGCGCGATCGGAACCAAGCGGGACTTCAAGCTGATTCTGCCCCGCACCGAATACCACTGCTCTCGCTGCGGTGGGCACCAGGGCCACGTCTTCAAGGACGGTCCCCGTCCGACGGGCCTTCGTTACTGCAACAATGGCGTGGCCTTGAACTTCGTCCCCGATTGATTGGCTTACCGCGGCGTGGGGGGTCCCGCATTTCCCGCAACGTTGGGTATACAGCATGCCAATCCGGTCGCTCACGCGCACCGAAGAATAAGCCTTCCCAGGTGTTCCCTATGACATCGGCCAGATCTAGCTTAACCTTCGTGACGGTGGCTATCCTTACCGCGGCGGCGCTAACAGCCTGCGGGAATGAGAACAAGAATTCCGCGGGCACTGATGGTCCGACCGTCCCGATCCGCATGCCCACGGTGGTAGAGACCATCGTACTGGGTATGGGCTGTTTCTGGGGGGCGGAAAAGCGCATGGCGGCACTGCCAGGAGTCGTCGACGTCGTCAGCGGCTACGCGGGCGGCAACTACGAAGATCCCAGCTACCGGAAGCTCTTCAAAACCGAGAGGCTTGAGAATGTGCGCAACCATGCCGAGGTGGTGCAGGTTACCTTCGACCCCAAAGAAACATCGGTACGCCAGATTTTGGCTGGATTCTGGGAAAACCATGATCCGACGCAGGGAGACCGACAAGGTAACGACGTCGGGTCGAACTATCGCAGCGCGATTTTTTACACGTCTTCGGAACAACGAAACGCAGCCCTGACGAGCCGCGACGTCTACCAAGGGGTGTTGACCGCTGCAGGCTATGGAAAGATCACCACCGAGATTGCGCCCCTCCAGGTCTTCTACCCCGCTGAAGACAACCACCAAGACTATCTGACTAAGAACCCGAACGGTTACTGTGGACTAGGAGGCACCGGGGTAAAATTCCCCAATAGAGCGCAAAGCTCCGTTGCGCGATAACCTCGTCACGCCAGCGACACCACTCCGAGGACCGATCGTCGCAGCACATCGATTCGAGCCGTATGATCCCAGTCCATCGCACAGCATCCCGCTGAACGCCGCCCGCTT
>Ga0209536_100016805_pt1 | contig 10390 bp, 7 predicted proteins | sample DeeMarSeWOR28_12_FD_187461 | JGI IMG/M metagenome (GOLD analysis project Ga0209536, IMG submission 187461) | Marine sediment microbial communities from White Oak River estuary, North Carolina - WOR-2-8_12 (SPAdes) (version 2) | ecosystem: Environmental > Aquatic > Marine > Intertidal zone >... | reverse complement strand
TGGAGAAATTTCTAACTTTAGACAGCAATGAAAAGCCTATTGGATCCATTCTGGTCGATGGCCACACCAACGCCCTGATCATCCAGGCTATACGGGCGGATATGAAAAACATTCTTGGTGTCATTGACCAGCTCGACAAGCCCACCCCCCAGGTCCTGATCGAGGCCCACATCGTAGAAGCCAACAAAGATGTTGCCCGTGAACTCGGTGTTCAATGGGGTGGACTGGCTAAAGTCGGCCTCAACAGCGGCGTGGGTTTCGGTACCGGCGCTAACAATAACGTCCTGGGCGGCGGCATCAGCGATGCCGTCGACCCTAGCTCGGGGCTGGTGGTCGACATGCCCGCCCAGGCGCTGAGCGGTATTGCACCATTTACACTGGGATTGGTCTACCAGAATATCGGAGACGTCCTGCTGTCGGTGCAATTGTCGGCCTTGCAGGAGCAAGGCAAGCTGAATATTCTGTCAAGCCCTTCGATTACAACCCTGGACAACCAGACGGCCTCGATCGAAAGCGGTCAGGATGTGCCCTTCCAGACTGTGGAAGACGGCGAGGTCAATGTAGAATATAAAAAAGCCACACTGCGGCTTGTGGTAACCCCGCATGTCATCGATGATAAAACGCTTAAAATGTATATCAAAGTGAACAAGGATGAACCCGATTTTAACAATACCGTGCTGGGTAACCCCACCATTATTACCAAAAACGCTGAAACCAACGTCATCCAGTTTGATGGCCAGACGATTGTGATCGGCGGCTTGAACAAGGAAACTTCGACTGAATCCCGATCAGGAACACCATTTTTTGAGGATATTCCCGGGCTGGGCTACCTGTTTAAGAAAAAAGGCAGTGCCAATCTCATGGAAGATCTGCTGATTTTCATTACCCCGCATATCCTGCAGGCACCAACCGGCGGCTGATACATGGATAAAGTGGCCGGCAGGATAGTTGATTTGCTTGAAAGAACCGTAAGTTGTTTACATAACCGCTCAATTTCAGGGTAGAAGCCATGCCAAAAATAGGATTTTGGTTCAACCCGCCAAGGCGGACAGGGATCGAGGCGGCGCCGAGTTTATAACCGCAGGCATACTCGAGTATTTCGAGGATTTGAAACGAGGCACCAACAAAGATACTTGCCCGCCTCAGGAGGATTGGGCCAAAAGACATTTTTGAGATCGCTTCTAAAAAGTTAGCCTGCCTGCAAAGGCCAGCTCACAGCTGCATCCTCACCTGGTCAACTTTTCGGAAGTGCTTAAGATACCTACTAAGCCGATATAGAAAAAATGGATTATTTTAGTGTTCTCAATTTAAATAAAGAACCGTTTTCGAATTCACCGGACCCCGAATTTTTCTACCATTCCGGGGAACATGTGGATTGCCTGCAGAAACTGGAACTTTCGCTGTTGCTGCGACGGGGATTGAATGTCATCATCGGTGAGGTGGGTATTGGAAAAACCACGCTGTGCCGGCAGCTTATACGGCGATTTTCCAAAAGAGAAGAAGTTGAAACGCATCTGATTCTGGACCCGCATTTTGTAGACGCCAATGAATTTTTAATCACCGTGGCCAGCATGTTTACCGGAAAGAAGCCCTTAAAAGGCAGCAACAACTGGCAGGTCAAGGAGTATATCAAACAATACCTCTATAAATCCGGTGTAGAAGAGGGAAAAACCATCGTTCTGATCATCGATGAAGGTCAAAAAATCCCAGTTTTCTGCCTGGAAATCCTGCGGGAATTTTTAAATTATGAAACCAATGAGTTTAAATTACTGCAAATCGTAATTTTCGCTCAAACAGAGTTCGAAAAAACAATTCAAAAACACCCCAATTTTGCCGACCGGATAAACCTCTACCATCATCTGCGACCCCTGAACTTTCGCGACACGCGTAAAATGATCAAGTTTCGGCTCGAGCAATCAAGAGGTTCGCGCAGAAAGTTGGACCTATTCACCCTCCCGGCGCTGGCGGCCATTTATCGGGCCACAGGCGGATTTCCCCGGAAAATCATTAATCTCTGCCACCAGGCTATCCTGGCAATGATTATTCAGAATCGACCCAGCGTCGGCTATTTCCTGATTCGCAGCTGCGTGCGCAGGTTGTTCCACAATGAACCCAGACGCAAAAACAGACTGCTGGTAACGGCCGTGACATCAATATGCATTGCAGCCATTCTGGCTTTCCTCGTGATTTCAAATCCTTTAAGGATACATCTTCCCTGGGGTCTAACAGATATAAAGACTGCTTTTTCCAGCATTAAAAAGATTTCGGATTCCACTGAAGATCAATCCGTGGGCACCATCAACGCAAAATCCCAGAACCAGGCGCCACTTGCAGCAGTTCAACTTTCAGCCCCCTCTGAAACCCCATCGGCGCCCGAACCTGTGACGGCTGAAGCTGTGGCCCCGGTGCCTGAACCGGTGCTGGAGGTAAAAACCGAAAAACAGGAGGTGCCGGAGTCGAAAATTGTGGCGGCTGTCGAACCCCAGCCGGGAATCGTGGAGGATTCAACGCCGGCTGAAGAGACCTACACTGAAGTGTTAGGCCGTCTGACCCTGAAGCGCAATGACTCACTGTCCAGGATTATCCAGAAAGTATATGGCAGCTATAACAGCCGATATTTCAAATCGTTAATACTGGCCAATCCCCGTATTGACGACCCGGACCGGGTGGATGTCGGACAATCCATAGATTTACCGGCGATACCGGCTGAGGTCAAGCCGCTGGCACGGCAGGCCTGGTGGGTTCAAATTATAGAAAAAGACTCCCTGGAAGATGCATTCGATTTTATACGCTCGCATCCGCAGGAAAATTATCCGGTACGTTTGATACCGTATTGGTCCCGCCAGGCGGGCATGATTTTTGCGGTGGTTTTAAAAGGTTATTTCTCCGATGAGGAAAGGGCCCGGCGGCAGCTAAGAGAATTGCCGCCGGACATATCCGCTCAGGGTGAAGTAATATCCCTGTGGAACGAGAATACTGTTTTTTTTGCAAACCCCTTCTCGGGGGGCAAGAATAATTGAAAAAAGAATTAGATGGGATTTTATATAAAATATCATATATTTATAAATAAAGCCGATGATCTCTGAAGGATTCAAGTGAAATGCACAAGAATTGAAGAGATCTGTAGGTTTGGCAAAAAATATATACGCTGATCTTTATTTTCGATTACTTAAAAGTAGGAAAAATGAAATATGAAGGCTCCCAGGGATCAAATGAATCAAGTTGAAGAAAAGTTAAGGGCGCTGATAAAACTGCTCGACTACGAACACTTGAACCCTTGACCCCTTGAATCCTGGAATCCTAAAAATGATTTCAAAAAAATAGAGAGATAAAAAATTGAGAACAAAAAAGAAACTCGGTGAAATTCTGGTTGAAGGTGGTCTTCTCACCCAGGAGCAATTGGAAAAAGCCCTGCCTCATCAAAAAAAGAGCAAATTAAAATTGGGCCAGTTCCTGGTGCGTGAAGGATACGTCAGCGAGGCTCAAATCGTTGATCTGGTGTCCAATCAGCTGCGCCTGCAGAAATACCGGCCGGATAAATTTACCCTCGATGTGGATCTCGGACAACTACTGCCGGCTGAAATTGCACACAAAAGCCAGGCGGCTCCGCTCAAAAAAAACGGAATGCTGCTCACCGTTGCTATGACCGACCCTCTTGACATTAATGCGTTAGACACCATCGAGGTTTATACCAACTGTGAAGTCGAAGCGGTGATATGCACCGAACAGCATCTCAACCACCTGCTCTCCAGCCTTTACGGCACGTACGCCGGTATCGGGGAGGTGCTGGAAGACATGGAAGAGATGCAGATCGACAAAGCAGCCGAAAAACCCCCCAGCATGGAAGATGTCGAAGTGAGTTCCCTGCAGGGCATGGCGGAAGAAGCACCCGTGGTGCGCCTGGTCAACTCGATACTTTCCCAGGGCGTGCGCGAAGGCGCCAGTGATGTCCACATCAGTCCAGAGAAAAATTTTGTTCAGGTCAGATTCAGGGTGGATGGAAAACTCCATGAAGTGCCCGCTCCACCGAAGTCTATGTTTTTGCCGATTATCTCGCGTTTAAAAATTCTGGCCAATATGGATATTGCTGTTTCCAGAATTCCCCAGGATGGCAGATTCACCGTCAAAATGAAAAATAAGGATATCAATATCCGTGCTTCTACGATTCCATCTATTTATGGGGAAAACATGGTACTGCGTCTGCTGGATACCAGCAACAGCATCTATTCCCTCGAAAGGCTGGGCATGTCTGAGCAGGACCGTGTCAAGCTTGAGAACATGATTTCCAAGCCCTATGGCATGGTGCTGAGCACCGGTCCGACCGGAAGCGGGAAAAGTACCAGCCTGTATTCCATTTTAAAAAAGATCAACCAGCCCGACATCAATATTATTACCGTGGAAGACCCGGTCGAGTATCGGATTGAGAAGATACGACAAGTCCAGCTCAACCGTAAAGCCGGGATGACATTTGCCAGCGGTCTGAGATCCATCCTTCGCCAGGACCCGGATGTCATAATGGTTGGAGAAATCCGTGATTTTGAAACCGCAACCCTGGCTGTGCAGGCCGCCCTGACCGGCCACCGGGTATTGAGCACCCTTCACACCAATGATGCCGCCGGAGCAATCACCCGCTTTATCGATATGGGCATCGAACCATTCCTGGTGTCTTCGGTCATGCTGGTCTCCTTTGCTCAACGGCTGGTTAGAATGATCTGCCCCAATTGCAAAGCCCCGTTTACGCCATCGACCGAGGCTTTGAAAACCTGGGGAATCACCAATACCCAAAATGCTGAATTTATAAAGGGCAGGGGCTGTTTCAATTGCATGCATACCGGCTATAAAGGCAGAACCGGCATATACGAGGTTTTGATTATCGATGACGAAATAAAAGATTTGATTTTAAAACGAAATTCATCCCATGAAATTGCGCGGGCTGCCTCCGCCTCCGGAAATTTTACCACGCTTAAAGAAAATGCGGCTGAAAAAGTGATCCACGGCATAACAACCCTGGAGGAAGCGGCATCCGCGGTGCTGCTTTAGGATTTGGTATTGGGCTCTAATTTAATGGGAAATTGGACGCGGATTTCCACAGATTTTGAGGATCTCTGATAGCTTTCCTCATTTTGCTGATGAAAATGAGGAAAAATCAATCCATTGAATCTGTGTTTATCTGTGTCCCTATGGTTGCCAACTCAGAATCCAATCCTTTTTTTAACCGGGCATTTTGACCGCAACCGATAAAAAAAATTCTGAAAACAAAACATCTTAAACCCAGATTGATACAGAGATAATTATGGCAAAATTTTCTTATGAGGCCATCACTGAAACCGGAGGCACGACATCCGGTGTGATAGAGGCGGATTCCGCTGAACTTGCCAGCAGCATGCTGGCCTCCCGGGGTTTCATACCTACCCGGGTCGCAACAAAGCGATCGGGCTTTGGCGAGGTTCAATTTTCAGGCTTTCTCGAGGCGCTGCGGCCGATCAAGGCACCTGAACTGATTCTTTTCACCAAGCAGTTCAACACCATGATCCGCGCCGGTGTTTCGATGATGAGCCTGCTGAAGGTACTGGAAGAGCAGACCGAAAATCCCCGGCTCCAAAAAATCCTTGGCGCCATGCATCAGGATATCAAGGAAGGCGCAAGTCTTCATGAAGCCTTTCGTAAACACCCGGGGGTATTCTCACCCCTTTACTGCAGCATGATCAGGGCCGGTGAAACCAGCGGTGCCCTCAACGATGTGTTAGACCGTTTGATCTACATCATAGAGCATGAGCACAAGGTCAAATCCGACATACGATCTGCGCTGATGTATCCTCTTTTTGTGGTCTCGTTTTTGTTCGTCGCATTTATCATTCTATTGACTGCCGTCATCCCTAAATTCGTCAATGTTTTTAAAGGCGCCGGGCTGACATTGCCCCTGCCTACCCAGATCTGTATGCTCATGTATCAGTTCCTGTCTAATTTCTGGTATTTGATAATCGCCGGCATTTTAGTCGCCGGCATATTTTTGTTCTATTATCTGAAAACCGACCAGGGCAAGTTAGTCAAAGACACCTTTTTTATGAAAATACCGATCATCGGCCCTGTTTTCGTCAAGAGCGCTATATCACGGTTTGCCAGTATTTTTTCCATCCTGCAGGCCAGCGGCGTCGATATTCTCGAATCCATGGATATTTTAAGCGGCACGATCGGCAACGCCGCCATCGCCAATCAGTTGCTGGGTATCAAGGGCCGCCTGGCGGAAGGACATGGCATTTCCGGGCCGCTTAGCCAGGCCAGATACTTTACCCCGATGATCATCAATATGGTTGCTGTCGGTGAAGAATCTGGAAATCTGGAAGAAATGCTCAGGGATGTTGCCGAACATTATGACACCGAGGTTGAATATTCCACCAAGAAGTTGTCTGAGGCCATTGTACCGATTTTGACCATTGGTCTGGCAGCTGTGGTCGGCTTTTTTGCACTGGCCATATTCCTACCCATGTGGGACTTGACACTGATGACTAAATAAAATTTCTGTTTGTTTGGCAACCACAAAAATTTCCATCAGGATAGACCAAACCCGAAACACCAAATAAACAAAAACAAGATCAGGATGAAACACTCCCGTTTTTATATTAGCCTGTATATAATTATTCCATTTATTTTCACAGGCCTTACGATTCTGGCCGCGATCATATCTTTCCGCCTGACCAAATACGGGCTGTCGCTTAAAACGGATCCAACCCGGCTGGTTTTCTGGTTTATTGTGGTGATGAGCATCGTCGCTTTTTCATCCGGTTTTGCACTGGTCAAATTTATCCTCAAACCGGTTGAAAATTTCGTAAAAAATGCAAAGAAACTGGCCTCTTTACCCGACGCGAAGCCCGAAAAAAAAACAGATTGGTCCGTGGACAAGCTGGAACAATTCAGCAACGTGTTTGATCAGGTTACCTCAGTGCTCAGTCGAATCGACGCCAGACATTTTTTCCCAAAAATCATCGGGGAAAGTCTGGCGATGCGGGGTCTTTTAAGCTTGATCAAAAGGGTTTCTCCAACGGATTCGACCGTTCTGATTCTCGGCGAAAGCGGCACCGGAAAGGAGCTGGTGGCCACAAGCATCTTTGAAAACAGCCTGCGAAAGGACAAGCCTTTCATCAAGCTCAACTGTGCCGCCATCCCCGAAGAATTGCTGGAAAGTGAACTTTTCGGCCATGAAAAAGGGGCATTTACCGGAGCGACGAAGTTTAAGCCCGGGAAATTCGATATGGCCCACAAGGGGACCATTTTTCTGGATGAGATCGGAGATATGCCCATAAGTCTGCAGGCAAAAATTTTACGGGTCATTCAGGAAAAAGAATTTTACCGTGTCGGGGGCAGCAAGACCATTCGCGTGGATGTCCGCTTTATCGCATCGACCAATAAAAATCTCGATAGAATGGTTGAGGAAGGAGAATTTCGCGAAGACCTCTATTTTCGTCTCAACGTGTTTACCCTGCACCTTCCGCCATTGAGGGAAAGAAGGGAGGACATCCCCCTTCTGGTCGATTATTTTTTGGAAAAACTGCCCAAATCTATTGAAATTTCGTCGGTGGCCTTGCAGATGCTCATGGTCTATGCCTGGCCCGGAAATATCCGCGAGTTACAAAATACCATCGAAAGCGCGGCGGTTATCGCCGAAAACGGGTTTATCGAACCGGCCCAACTGCCCGGCAAAATAACAGGGGCCTTTAACAGCAATCCGACCGAGCTCAGGTTGCCGACCAACGCTTCTTTGGATGATCGCCTGCGTGAGATCGAAAAAAGCATGATCATTGAAGCCTTGCGCAAGACCGGCGGCATCCAGGTGCGCGCTACCGAGCTGTTGGGCATTAACCAACGCAGTCTATGGCATCGAATAAAGAAACATAATATCGACGTCCGCGGCATCAAAAACAACGATATCTGAAGGCTGGGCCTGTACTGGGCTACAATATTTGTAGATTTTGACATATCTAGCCAGATCTGATATAGAAAAATTTGCTTCTGATTTCTTTTATCTAATTGATATTTTAATCAAAATTGAATGTATAGATAATAAAATGAATATATGGCACTGTTTGTGCATGTTTATTATGCTAAGTCCCGGCAAATATGGCATTTATTCATCACCATAATCGTAAAACATTGGTTCACAATTTTTTGGAGGTTGTTCTGGATTATTATAAATTTCCTTTATAGGGCATATACAGAAAGGAAGGGAGCGATAATTATGAAGAATCGAAAAATTTTGCAAAATCAAGAGGGTTTCACGCTGGTTGAAATTATTGCAGTGCTGATTATCCTGGGTATTTTGGCCGCAGTGGCCGTACCCCGCTACATTGACCTGGAGGCCAACGCTAAACAGCGCGCAATCGATGCAGCCGTCTCGGAGCTCAATGGCCGCGAGAGTCTTACGTGGGCAGACCACAAAATATCCTCCTCCGGCTATCAGGGCGATGGAGCAATAACAGGAGCGTCTGCCTATGGGGGGCTGCGTACCGTTGATTACAGTTTGGGCGGCGAATATAGCTGGCCAAACGGGTTGCCACCTGCAGCTACTGATCTCGAGTTTAAAGGTGTTGTCGCAGGGTTGCAGCGTGCACCATCGACCACATCGCAGCCGGCCGTCTGGAGCAGGCCATAAATCATAGTGATTAAATCTGGATCTTCTAAAGTAATGGCATCCCTGGCGGTCGACAGAAGCGGATTTACGCTGGTCGAAATCATAGCCGTTTTGATCATACTCAGCGTACTGGCTTCCATGGCAATACCCCGTTACATCAGTCTGGAGGAAGGTGCCAAGCAAAGGGCTCTGGAAGCCGGAATAGCCGAGCTCAACGGCCGTGAAAGCCTTACATGGTCAAACGTCAAGATTTCCGTCACCGGCTGGGAGGATGATGCCTCGCTTTGGCTGCTGATCCGCGACAATCTGAACCTTGAAGGCAAATACAACTGGGAGAACGGGCCCACCGAAACCGGTGGTATACTCTCATTCGATCAAAGCCCACCGCTTGCATTGACCAGAAACGAATCAACATTTGATCACCCGGCCACCTGGACCAAATAGACAGATCTTTAGATAAACCGTGGATACGAAAAGAGTGACGATGCGCGTCACTCTTTTTTTTACCCTGAACCGCGATAAATGACAGCTTATAGCGCTTGTCATCAGAGTGTCCCGATAAATGGATGGGTAGCATGAGTTATTGTGGCAAAAATATCTTTCTCCAACCGATACGTTTTTTTGACAATCAGCAGACATTCATCTGAAATTTTTACGCCCTTGCCCTTATGGCTTTTTGTGTTATATTCTTTTTTCGGTGTTTGGTGTTTTGGTATTTTGGTGTTTGGTATGCGATAGGTGAAAGGAAGGACTCATGAAAATTGCGGTTAGCGGCAAGGGGGGGGTCGGTAAAACGACATTTTCCGCCCTGATGATTCGAACCCTGAATGACCAGGGCAAAAGGGTTCTGGCCATCGATGCAGATCCGGATGCAAATCTGGCGGCCGGTCTCGGCATCAAGGATGCCGATAAAATTGTTCCGATATCTGAAATGAAAGAACTGGTATTTGAAAGAACCGGCGCCCAGCCGGGGAGTATTGGCGGATTTTTCAAGCTCAACCCCACCGTAGATGATCTGCCGGACGCCGTTTCGACAACCATGGATAATATCAAATTGATGCGTCTTGGCGGTGTCAAAAAGGGCGGTGCGGGCTGCATCTGTCCGGAGAGTACCCTGCTCAGAGCCCTGGTCATGCATATTGTGCTGGTCAGAGACGAAGTGGTGGTCATGGATATGGAAGCCGGCATCGAGCATCTTGGCAGAGCCACTGCCAAGGCTGTCGACAAGCTCATCGTTGTGGTGGAGCCTGGACGGCGCAGTATTGAGACTGCCGAGCATATACGGCGGCTGGCGCAGGAGATCGGGCTGAACCACATTTCGGTGGTGGGAAACAAGATTCGCAATGTCAATGACGAACAATTTCTCAAAAAGCATTTACACGATTTTGAGTTCCTGGGTTTTTTGCCTTACGATGACGCACTGATCGAGGCCGACCTCAACGGCATTTCACCCTATGACATAGACTGCCCCTCCAAAGAAAAGGTCAAGGCCCTGGTTTCCGGACTTTAACACCAAATATCGGCTGGCAGTGACCAACAGCCAGAGGCCGGTAGTCGGTGGTCCGTTGTTAAAAGTCAGTTGTCAGTGGTCCGTTATAAAAAGTCAGTTGTCAGTCGTCCGTTGTCCGTTATCAAAAGTCAGTTGTCAGTAGTCCGTTGTCCGTCGCTAAAAAATGCTATGGACAACGGACAACCAGCTACGGACTCCAGAATACGGCAGACGACGGAAGATTCACTTCGGGCATAGCTGAGTTTTTCCCAATT
>Ga0209536_100016804_pt1 | contig 10391 bp, 7 predicted proteins | sample DeeMarSeWOR28_12_FD_187461 | JGI IMG/M metagenome (GOLD analysis project Ga0209536, IMG submission 187461) | Marine sediment microbial communities from White Oak River estuary, North Carolina - WOR-2-8_12 (SPAdes) (version 2) | ecosystem: Environmental > Aquatic > Marine > Intertidal zone >... | reverse complement strand
TCATAGTATCGGTGAAAGTCACTGCCGGAAGGGCGATTTCAGGATTCGGGGCGATCTTCGTATTGAAGAGCCAATGGGACCATTCCTCACCCATCCGTTTTCTCACGTTTTCATGGCCCAGAATAAGAACGCCGTTCTGCCCAAAAATCTCATTACTTCCGGTGTGATCGAAGTGAAAATGGGTGTTCAGGACGAAGCGGATCTCTCCCGCCTGGATGGAGGCCACGGCGTCGCGGATCCTCCGGGTCAACGGCGCGAACTGATCGTCGATGAGGAAGACACCGTCCGCGCCGCTCGATACGCCGACGTTGCCACCGCGACCGATCAGCATGTGGACGCCCGGCGCCACCTCGATCGTCTCGATCCGCACGTCGTCCATGGGGTCCCGGGCGAACGCCGCGTTCGCGAGGAGCCCGGCGGCGGCCAGGAGGCACGAGGCGAGGGCCGCGCGCGGCGGCTTCGGCACGCCCATCAGCGGCGCGCGAGCGGCGCCACGACGTGCTCCGCAAAGGACTCGAGGAGCGCCTCGTCGTCGCCCTGGATCACCACGTAGCTGATTCCGGTCTCCTCCCGCCGCTTCTCGAGCACGTCGCGGATCTCCTGGGCGGAGCCGGTCAGGAAGAGCGGACAGTGGGCCACCTCGTCGGCCGTCATGCCGCTCGCCCCGCCGATCGATTCGCGCAGCGGCTTCGGATCGTCCGTGATCGCCACCACGAAGGTCAGGCTGGTGAGCTCGATGTCGTCGGGCTTGCGGCCTGCCTTCGCCGCGGCCTCGCGAACCCAGCCCACCTTCTCGCGCACCCGCTCCGGTGACAGATCGGCGGGGGTCTCGGGGAGCACGCGTCCGGCGGGGATCGTGGGGTTGATGCCGACGATGTCCGCGTGGCGCCCGGCCAGGGCCAGCAGCTTCGGGCCGCCGCCGCCGATCAGGATGCGGGGCGCGTCGCCTTCGGGCAGATTCGCGGCGCGCGCGATCGCGTCGATGTGGTAGTGCTCGCCCTCGAAGCTCGTGCGCTCCCGGCTCCACATCGAGCGGATGATCTGGATCGCCTCTTCCAGCCGCGCGATGCGCACGCCGGGCCGGTCGTACGGCATGCCGGCCTCGCGGTAGTCCGTCTCCATCCAGCCCGCCCCGATCCCGAACTCGTGACGACCGCCGGACAGCAGGTGCAGGGTCGCCGACGCCTTCGCGAGCACCACCGGATGCCGGTAGTCGACGTCGTAGACGAGCGAGCCCACCACGAGGCTCTCGGTGCAGGCGGCGGCCGCCGCGAGCGCCGTCACCGGCTCCCACTGGGTGCCGAAGTGATCGGGCCAGAAGACCGAGGCGTAGCCCAGCGCCTCGATGTGGCGCAGTCGCTCCCGCCAGCCTGCAGCGGGCAGCTCGACCAGCTGGACACCGAAGCGGAAGGGTCGGGGCATGGGCGTCCTCCTCGTGGCGGAGCCGCAGTGTACACCGCAGGCCCGACGAGGTGGAGAAAGGGGACAGGCGAAGGGCGCGACGATATGCTCCGGGCCGCCGTGCGCGAGATCCCCGGACCGTACGACCCGGCACAGATGCGGCGCTTCCTCGACACCTTCCTGTACCGCGAGGAGGCCTTCCTGGTGGACGAGGTCGTCAGCCTCGACCGGGAGGCGCGACGCATCGAGGCGCGCATGGACACCGAGCGCCCGCTCCCCTTCGCGTCGGCGCAGAGGGTGGGGCCGGGCCATCCGGCCCACGTCTCCGCCGCCGAGCTGCTCATGCTGACGGGCAACCTGGGCTGCCTGCACGCCTGGTTCTTCCACGGCTGTCGCTGGGACGAGGGCTGGACCGGATTCGGCAACCGGATCCATCGCGCCGACTTCAAGAGACTCGCGCGCCTGGGCCCACCGCTCGCGCTCACGTCGGTCGAGACCCGCACGCGGGTGGGGCCCCGGCGCGTGGTCATCCGCTATGCGTTCCGCTTCACCCAGTCGGGGGAGGTCGTCTACCTGAGCGATCAGACGGCGATGTTCTTCAAGGACTCGGATCTCTCCTGAGTCCGACGGGCCGCGCCGGAGCCGCTGCGACGATGCGCCGGAAGGGTGCACGGAAGAGCCAGGCGAAGGCCGTCAGCTGCTGAAGGCGCCGCCGCGCCCGGAACCGAACGGGTCACGGCGACTTCCCACTCGATGTCCCGCGGCCCGGTCCATCCGGGTACGGCTCGGATACACTGCCGGCGGCCCATGCGGAGAAGAGCCCTCACGGTCGGTCTCGCGGGGGCGGGGGTGCTGCTGGTCGCCGCCGTCCTGGGGATCGCCTATCTGGCAGGCGGCCCCGACTTCGCTCCCACGCCCACGAGCTGCGGGGCCCGAGGCGAGTCGTTCGAGGTGCGCTGCGTGGACGACGTGCCGTACCTGCTCGTCGACGGCCTGCCCTTCCCGACCGACTTCGACGGCGTCGATCACCCGGTGCAGGCGCTCGGCGGCACCTGGAAGATGCGCGTGGATCCGGAAGACGTCGGCGTGGCGCAGGAGTGGTTCCGCGACGACCTGGCGCGCGACGCGTGGCGCGACGTGCAGGTGCCGTCGACGTTCAACACCGCGCAGAGCGACCTGCGCGACTACGACGGCCCGGTCTGGTACGCGCTTCGCTTCCGCGCGAGTCCCCGGCCGTCGGACGAGCACTTCGCGCGCCTGGCCTTCCAGGGGATCCTGCTGCGCAGCAGCGTCTGGCTCAACGGCGAGCGCGCGGGCAGCCGCGAAGGCGGCTACACGCCGCTCTATCTGGACGTGACCGAATGGCTGCGCAGCGATGCGGAGAACACGCTCGTGGTCCGGGTCGACAACCGGCCGACCTGGACGTCGCTTCCGCCGCGCCTCTCGAACCACCACCGCCCGGGCTGGGCCGCCTACGGCGGGATCACCCGCGACGTCCTCCTGGAATGGCTGCCCGCGCAGTACGTCTTCAAGGCCCGCGCCCACACGCGCTTCCTCGAGGACGGTCGCGCCGAGCTCGCCCTCCAGGTGCTGTCCCGCCTGCGGGGCGAAGGGCCTCCCTTCCGGCTCTCGGTGCGCGTGAACGATCCGGCGGGCGAGGTCGTCGGCGACACCTGGGTCTCCGATCCCGGCTCCACGGGCACCGACGACGTGATCCTGCACGACTTCCGATTCGTGGTGCGCAGCCCGCGACCCTATCGGCCCGACGACCCCGCCCTGTACCGGGTGGCGATCTCGATCGAGGACCGCGACTCGAAGCACTCGGTTTCCTTCCTGACGGGGCTGCGGGAGGTGCGAGTGCGCGACGGAGGCCTGTACCTCAACGGCGAGCCGCTGTTCCTGCGAGGCATCGCGATGCACGAGGACGACCCGGTCCACGGGGCGACGCGGCCCCAGGCGATCGTGGATCGGGACCTGCAGCTCGTCCGGGAGCTCGACGCCAACCATCTGCGCCTCTCGCACTATCCCCACGATCTTCGCACCCTGCGGACTGCCAGGAGCCTGGGCATCCTGCTCTCCGAAGAGATCCCGTTCTATCAGGTGGGCACCGGCCTCCTGCAGACGCCGCGGGATCTCCCCTTCGACCGCTTCGGACTCCGTCAGCTCACCGACCCGACCCTCCTCTCGAATGCGCAGCGACAGCTCATCGAGATGATCGAACGCGACGCGAACAATCCCGCGCTGGTGCTCTGGGGAGTCGCCAACGAGTCGTACTCCTTCGGCGAGCAGGCCGGTCGCGTGCACGAGTGGCTCGCCGAAGTCGCACGCGCCTTCGACTCCACGCGGCCGGTCACCATGGCGGAGCTCACCACCTCGATACCCGCCCTCGACTCCAGGCGCACGGCGTCCGCACACATGGACGTCGTCTCCGTGAACCTCTACTACGGCTGGTACTACGGCGAGATCTCGGACGCCGGACCGGCCCTCGACGCGCTGCACGCGCGCTTTCCGGACAAGCCCATCCTCGTCTCGGAGTTCGGGGCGGGCGCCGCACTGGGAAGGACCGATGCGGACGGGGTGTGGCGGGCCGAGCGGGTGTTCGCGAACCGCACCTACTCCGAGTCCTACCAGGCGAGACTCGTCGGGGAGATCCTCGCGCAGGCGCGCGCGCGCGATTTCGTGGCCGGGGTATCACCCTGGGTGTTCGCCGACTTCCTGTGTCCCTGGTTCCCGAGCAATCCCGTACCCGGCTTCAACGTGAAGGGCCTGCTCTCGCGAATGCGCGAGCCCAAGGAGGCCTTCCGGCTCTTGCAACGCCGCTACGGCGAGATCCGTCGGGCGGAGCCGTAGCGACGCCGCCGGGACCCCGGTCACCCCCGAGGCCGCTCCGGGGCGAGGCTGCGCAGATGCAGGACGCCGAACAGGAACGTCTGGACGAGGTGCGCCCCGAGAGATCCCCCGGCCCGGCGCAGACGCGGCAGGAAGACCACGCACTCGATCGCGTGAACCACGACCATGATCCAGAAGACGCCCCCCGCCGCGACCGCCGCCTGCGTCCCGGAAGCGAAGAGCACGACGGCGACGGAGGCGACCCACAGGGCCGCCACGGCAGTCCTTCCCATGCTCCCTCCCGGATCTCGACAGTCGCGGCGCGGGCGGCGCGGGCCGCCAGAGACCTCGGCGCCGTCCGACGCAGACCGGCCCCGGCGGGATCGGACCCTACGCGGGACGCTCGTGGACGAGAACGCTCTGGCGACCTTCGAAACGCACGCGGATCTTGCCCGGTCCGGCGATGCCCTGGACGACACCCTCCCCGAGCACGGGGTGGGCGATGCGATCGCCCGCCGTGAACTGTCCGGTGACCGCGTAGGGAACCACCGGGCGGGAGAGGTCCGGCTCCACGATGACCTCCGCGGGCGCACTCGGCCTGGGACGCGGCCTGGCCCGCGGCTTCACGCGTCCGGCACCGTACTCCCAGGCGGGACCGAGCCGCGGCCCGCCGGTGAGCAGCGGACCCTTCTCGTCGTAGGTCCAGCCCGGCTCGCCCTCGAGGTGCAGGGAGAGGTAGCGGACGCCGACGCCGACCTCGACCTCGATCTCCCGCGCGAGGCGCTCCATCTCCTTGATCCACGCCGCTCCCTTCTGGGCCTCGCGCTTGCGCGAGAGCTCCCAGTAGCGGGGACTGGCCAGCAGGATCAGCAGCGGCGGCTCGTCGGAGGCCTTGCGGCCGACGCGCTCGTCGATCTCGTCGGAAACGTCGGAGCGGCACGCCTCCGCGATGGCGACGTAGGCGAGGCCCTGCAGCAGGGCGCGGAGCGGCGTGTCGCCGACACCGATGCGCGTGGCTCCCGGCTCGGCGAAGCGAAGCTCCGCGACGGTGAGCCGATCCCCGGCCGCGAGTGCGAGAAGATCGACGCGCTCGATCCCCTTCGTGGCGGGATCGTCCGCCGGACCCGGCTTGACACGGACCTTGTAGTCGATCGGCAGCAGCTCGCCTTCGTCTCCCGGCAGCACCAGCCCCGCGCCCGTCTCGCGACAGTGACGCACCAGCGCCGCACCCAGGTGCTCCTCGTCGCGGTTGCGCCGGCGCTCGGATGCGGGCTTTCCGCCGCGCGTCACGAGGTAGCGGCGACCCGCGTCGTGCAGGCGCGGAGCGTTCGCCTTCTCCTCCTCGAAGTCGGCGCGCAATCCCTCGCCGCCGAGCTGTGCCGCCTTGGCGCGAAAGCTGGCGGCACGGCGGACGTCTCGATCGTTGGCGAGCGCGATCAGCGGATGGCTCACGTGGGTTCCCCAGGGCAGTGCGACGGGCGCGCGAAGCAGGCGCGCCCGAGGGCGGTGCGGGCCGCACGATGGCAGCCCGCGCGAAGGCTATCACATCACCGGGAGCCGCGCGGCGCACGGGGTATCATGGGAAGTCCCCGGCGGGAGACCCCTTGACACCTGTGGATCCGTCGCGCCTCGCGAAGGCGCTCCGATTCGCGCTCCAGGCACACGGCGGACAGACCCGCAAGGGCTCCGACGTCCCCTACGCGAGCCACCTGCTCCAGGCCTGCGGACTCGTCCTGGAGCACGGTGGAGACGAGGACCAGGCGGTGGCCGGACTGCTCCACGACGTGCTCGAGGACTGCGAGGGCGTCGACGCGGAGATGCTGTCCGTGCGATTCGGGGAAGACGTCGCGCGCATGGTGCAGAGCCTGACGGACGTGCTCGAGGGCGACTCACCCGGGCAGAAATCGGACTGGCTCACCCGCAAGCGCGCCTACCTGGCCCACCTGGTCGAAGCCGATCTGCGCACGCGGCTCGTGGCCGGGTGCGACAAGCTCCACAACCTCCGCTCCACCGTCGCGGACCTCCAACACGATGGTCCCTCGACGTTGGAGCGCTTCACCGCCACGCCCGAACAGATCCGCTGGTACTACGAATCCCTCCGCGGCGCGCTGGGACCGGATCTGCCCGCTCGCCTGGTTGCGGAGTTCGACGCTCTGCTCGCCGAGCTGCGACGCCACGTGCCGAACGCATCGCCGGATGCCCAGGACGCACGATGAGCCTCCGCTGTACTCGCGGGCCCGCAAGCGCAAGCGAGCGAACGCGAGCGCGCAGCGCGGCGAAGCCGCGCGGAGCTGGGGTGGACCGGGCTCTGCCCGGGCCGGGCCCACAAGTCACGAGGCCTCGCCGACCCGGGACGCGAGACCGAGGCTGTGGCGCAGCTGCTTCGCACCGACCTGGCGACGCAGCCGCGCGAGAGCCGCACCCTCGATCTGCCGGACCCGCTCGCGCGAGATGCCGAGCCGTTTGCCGATCTCGCCGAGGGTGACGGAGTCGCCGTCGCTCCCGAGACCGAAGCGCCAGTCGAGGATCTTGCGCTCGCGAGGCGACAGCGAGCCGAGCAGGCCCGCGACGACGTTGCGAACCTGCTCGCGGTCGATGTCCTCGATCGGATCGCGCGCGTGCTCGTCGGGCAACGCGTCTTCGAGCGTCACCGCCTCGAGCCCGGACACCGGCGCATGGATCGAGCGCACCGGCGCCATCGTGGCCTCCACCGAGTCCACCTGCTCGAGCGAGAGGCTCATCTCCTCCGCCATCTCGACGGGCTCCGGGTCGCGACCCAGGCGCCGCGAGAGGTCCTCCTCGGCGTGGCGGTAGCGCACCTGGAGCTCGCAGATGTGGGAGGGGACTCGAACGGTGCGCCGCTGGTTCTGGATCGCACGGATCAGTGCCTGCTGGATCCACCACACCGCGTAGGTCGAGAACATGAAGCCGCGGTCGGGATCGAACTTCTCGATCGCACGGATCAGGCCGAGATTGCCCTCCTGGATCAGGTCCGTCAGGGGCACGCCCATCTTGCGGAACCTGCGCGCGCACTTGACCACCAGACGCAGATTGTGGTGGGCGAGAGTCCTCACCGCGTCGTGATACAGCTCGAGCGATCGGGCCGCGCGCGTCAGCTCCTCGCGTCCGGCTGCGCTGTGCAGACCCAGCCGCCGACGCTCGTCCTGGCCGGCGCCGCGGCGACCCGACCGCGCGCGCGCGCGCAGGACGTTGTGGATGTCGAGCAGGACGTCGAACGAGAGCTCCGCGGCCTCCAGACACCCGGCCACCTCGGCGCGGGGGATCGGATCCCGTTCGTGCAGGGCGGAGAGCCGTCCGAGGTGCTCGTCGATGTGGCGGCTCCAGTCCTTCCCGCTGCCGTCCCGGTAGTGGATGGAGAGTGCCGCGGTCACGAGGCCGGCGCTGCGTCGCGCCTCCCAGCGCTCGAGCACGAGCAGTGCCGTGCCCGGGATCGCAAAGAGGGCCTCGCAGAAGACGCGCTGATGTTCCCGCATCTCGTGCGCCAGCTCACAGACCTGCTCGCGATCGAGCAGGGGGATGTCCTGAATCGACTGCATGTAGACCTGATGGGCGTCCCCTGCGTCGGCTGCGCGATCTGCGCGAGCCTTGCGCCTGGGAGTGGGCTTCGAGAGGCGCCTCGTCGGCCGCTCCGGACCGCTACGCCCCGTCCCTTGGGGAGTGCCCCCATCCGCCGTTTGCGTTACGAAAGTTTGTTCGCGGACGTTCGCGTGCAGGTCCGTCACGATCGTGCAGCCCTCCGCCCCATCGAGAGTTTGGACGTCGGGGGACGCGGATCCGTTCCAGTGGCGGCCGGGTGCGGGTCGAGCGGGATTCGGCGCGTCTTCAGCGGCGCGGCGGGGGGTGGGGAAGATCGGCCGCGCGAGCTCGCGGACGGCTCGGTCGCCCGGCTGGAGAGCATGGCCGAGCTCGCGCTCGGCCGCGCACACGCCTAGTCGCCGTCCGCCTGGAGCAGGGCCAGGGGCCGCTCCCGCAGCACCGAGCGCGCGGCGACGCGGCCGGTGAGGACGCAGAGGAGTGGGACCGCGGTCAGCACGAGCAGCAGGGGCGGCCACGAGACCGTCCACGGCGCGTCCAGGACGAACGCCGCGAGCACCCGGGACGCCGCCAGGCCCAGGGCGCAGCCGGCCAGGGCGGCCAGAAGCCCCAGCAGCCCGAACTCGAGATCCAGCATGTGGCGGATGCGCGAGAAGTCCGCCCCCAGCACCTTGAGCAGGTTCGTCTCCCAACGTCGGGCCCGGGCCTGATCCCGCGCAATCGCGAAGACGAGGAGCAATCCCACGACGACGGCGAGCGCCCCGGTCGAGGTGATGGCCCAATGCAGCTGGACCACCAGTCCCACCAGGCGCTCGACCGCCCTCGTCACGTCGATGGCGGAGACGTTGGGGAAGGCATCGACGATGGAGGCCTGCAGCAGCAGCCGATCGTCGCCCGGGAGCCGGGGCACCGAGGCGAGGTAGGTCGCGGGCGCGCCCTCGAGCACGCCCGGGTTGAAGGCGACGAAGAAGTTCGGCTGGAAGCTGTTCCAGCGGACCTCGCGCAGGTTGACGACGCGGCCCTCGACGGGCACGCCCTGGACGTCGAAGGCGAGCGTGTCGCCCAGCCCCACGCCGAGGCGCTCGGCGAAGTTCTCCTCGAGCGAGATCTCCGGGGGGCCTCCGGATGCCGGGTCGTGGGCACCGGAGAACGGTCTGCCCGCGCGCATGCGCTCGGAATCGGTGAGGTCCGCGCGCCATGTGAGGTTGTGGCGCCTCGCACGGAGCCGACGCGCCTCGGCGGCACCGCCCGCGGTCCGTCCGGGGCGCGGCTCGCCGGATGGCTCCTCGCGCAGCGACTCGCCGTTGTGCGCTGTGAGACGGGCGCGGACCATGGGCGAGAGGCGCTGCAGTGCGGCGCCGCGCTCGTTCACGTGGCGTTCCAGCGGCTCCACCTGCTCGGGCTGGATGTCGAACAGGAACAGGCTCGGGAGCGTCGACTCCTCGGGCGTCTCGAGCTCGCGCGCCAGGGCGGCGCGCATCTGCGGCGGGATGGTCGCGAGCAGGGTGCAGAGCGCCAGGGCGACGAAGCCCGACACGGTGCTCGCCCGACTTCGAGCGAGTTCGCGCAGCGCCAGCCGGGCGGCGAGCGGTCGACGCAGGGGCAGCGCGCCGAGGCCGCGCAGGCCCGCGACGGCGAGCAGCAGCAGTGCGGCAAGTGCGACCGCGAAGACGGCGATGAACGCGCTGCCGACCGACCAGCTGCCGGTGCGCCAGACCGCCATCAGCCAGAACAGGGCCAGTGCCGGCAGGAGCAGCAGCGCGTCGCGGGGGCCGCGCCCGAGCGCCGGCTGGGCGTGCTCGGCGAACAGCTCCGCCGGCCTCAGACTGCGCAGCCGGGCGACGAGCGGCAGGCACGCGGATGCGCTGGCGATCGCGGAGAGCAGCAGGACCAGGGCTACGGCCTGCCAGCCGACGCGCGGCTGGAAGTCCGGCGGCACGAAGCCGCCGGCCAGCCGGGTCAGGGCGGGCAGCAGCAGCGCCGCGAACCCGCAGGCGAAGAGCGACGCCGCGAGACTCAGCAGAGCGACCTGCACGAAGAAGACGAGCTGCGCTCCGCCGCGCGTGGTTCCGAGGCTCAGGAGCACCGCCACGTCCCGAACCCTGCGGGAGAGGAAGGAGCGGAACAGGTGGCCCGCGCCCAGCCCGGCCAGGAAGATCGCGATCAGCGCCACCAGGCCCAGGTGGTCGCTGACCGACGCGTAGGCGCGGGCGAGGTCTCGCGTGGCCTCTCGGTGGGAACGGACGGCGATCGCGGGGTCCGTCGCGCGCAGGCGCATGCTTCGCGCGAGGGCGTCGGGGTCGGCGCCCGGCGGCAGGCGGTACAGGCGTCGGTACTGGACGCGGCTGCCGGTGGCCACCAGGCCCGTCCGCGGGAGCTCCGCCAGGGCGATGTAGATGCGTGGCGCGATGGAGAACCCGCTGCTGCCGCGGCTCCCGTCGCGCGCGACGACGTCCTGGATGCGGAACGTCGCCGAGCCGATGCGCAGCTCGTCGCCGAGACCCACGCCGAGCTGCGTGAGCAGTGGCGGGTCGACCCAGGCTCCCGCAGCGCCCTGCAGAGCGGCCTTCTGCTCCGGTCCCGCAGGGCCCGCGCCTTCGAGCACG
>Ga0209536_100016802_pt1 | contig 10391 bp, 7 predicted proteins | sample DeeMarSeWOR28_12_FD_187461 | JGI IMG/M metagenome (GOLD analysis project Ga0209536, IMG submission 187461) | Marine sediment microbial communities from White Oak River estuary, North Carolina - WOR-2-8_12 (SPAdes) (version 2) | ecosystem: Environmental > Aquatic > Marine > Intertidal zone >... | reverse complement strand
GCGGTGTCATTGACGATCAGTTTTATGTTCATGGATATCCAAATATGATGATTGTTGATGGATCAGCCATGCAGGGAAATCCAGGAGTAAATCCCAGTTTTTCAATCCTGGCAATGGCAGAATATGCCATGACTCATATACCAGAGAAGCCTGGTAATACGATGACCTCTTTAGAGAACCTAGTACATTCATCCCCTAAAGCATAACAGATGAATAAACAAGACTTGATTGAATTGAATCAAAAACAAGAAAAGTTTTTCCATTCAGGCAAAACCCTTGATGTCCGATTCAGATTAGAATCTCTCAGGACGATTAAAAGCTTGATTAATAAGTATGAAAACAAATTATTTGAAGCCCTTCGTGAAGATCTTGGTAAATCTCCTTTTGAATCCTATGCCAGCGAAACAGGTATGACAATACAGGAAATAAACCTGATATTAAGAAATTTAAAGCGCTGGGCAAGACCAAGAAAGGCATATACACCCCTGGTTCATTTCATTGCTAAAAGTTACTATCAATATGAACCCTTTGGAAGGGTGCTGATTATATCACCATGGAATTATCCTTTCCAGTTGCTTATGGTCCCTTTGATAGGAGCTGTTTCAGCCGGGAATTGTATTCTTGCCAAGCCTTCAAGACATGCTGTTCATACTACAACTGTTTTGCAAGAAATGATGAACGAAGCTTTTAATCCCGAATACATACACATTCTTCGCGGAAGCAAGGAAGTAAATGAATCATTATTATACGAGAAATATGATTATATCTTTTTCACAGGAAGCACCCATGTGGCTACTCATGTGATGAAATCAGCATCCCATACATTGACTCCCATTTCTCTCGAGCTGGGAGGTAAAAATCCAACAATCGTGACAAAAGATGCAAACATTAAACTGGCTGCAAAAAGAATCCTTTGGGGGAAATTATTAAATGGTGGCCAGTCATGTGTAGCAACCGATTATGTTTTGGTTCATGCCGAAATGAAATCTGAATTGATTGAAGAGATGAAAAAATACCTTCACAAATCTTATGGAAATGATCCGGAACAAAGTGAAGATTTTTGCAGGATAATTAACAAGGAGAACACAGAAAGAATCAAAAATTACATTGATCCTGATAAGATAATAACCGGGGGAAAGGTGGACGTGGAAAAGCGGTATGTTGCCCCGACTATAATAGATGAACCAGAACTGGATAAACCCATTATGCATGAGGAAATTTTTGGTCCTGTTTTACCGGTTATAGGTTACACGGACCTGGATGAAGCCATACAAATGATTGTTGACCGTCCAAAACCTCTGGCACTATATATTTTCAGCACATCAAAAAATAACCAGCAGAAGATCATCCGTAAAACACAATCGGGAACATTATGCATCAATGAAACCGTTGTACACTTTATTAATCCTTATTTGCCATTTGGGGGAATTGGCAAAAGCGGCATGGGCAGATATCATGGAAAATTTAGTTTTGAGACATTCAGCTATAAAAGACCAGTCTTAAAAAAATCAAACCTTATTGATATTCCCGTGAGATATCCTCCATATAGTAAAAATAAACTTAGAGTGATCCGGTATTTTGTCCGTTAACGTCCCGCTTAATTGTGTTACCTTTGCACCGGAATGCAATACAATGGAATGGTCATAAAATCGACTGGTAACCTGTATACCGTGTTAACCTCAGAGAACAAAACGGTTCCGTGTAAGATTACCGGAAGGTATCGCCTTGAGGGACTAAAAAGCACAAGTCCAATTGTTGTCGGTGACCGGGTTCAGTTTGAATTGGCACAAGGAGACCAGATTGGCAGAATATCTGAGGTACAGGAGAGAAAAAACTATATCATAAGAAAATCCTCTAATTTGTCGAAAACCTATCAGGTTATTGCTGCCAACATTGACCAGCTGATGCTTATAATAACGGTCGAATATCCGAAGACATTTCCTGAATTTATTGACCGGTATCTTGTGTCTGCAGAAGCTTATGATATCCCTGCAATATTATACTTTAACAAAATTGATCTGTACAATTCGGCACAAAAAGCCTACATGAATGAATTAATAAAAATCTATACCGATATTGGTTATCCATGTTTTCAAATCTCGGCTTTGGAAAAAACTGGACTGAAACAGATTAAAGAAACAATAAAAAATAAAATATCCCTTATCGCAGGTAATTCAGGTGTGGGAAAATCAACCCTGATCAACGCAATTGATCCTACATTGGATCTTACCGTTAGAGAAATTTCTGATTATCATAAAAAGGGAAAGCACACCACAACATTTGTTGAGATGTTTCAGGTTGCTACAGGTGGATACCTTATTGATTCTCCTGGAATAAAAGGATTTGGACTGATTGATATGGAAAATGAACCACTTTTTCATTATTTCCCTGAATTTTTCAGGCTTTCTGAAAAATGCAAATACTACAACTGCCTTCATGTGAATGAACCGGAATGCGCAATACAGCATGCTCTCGAAGAAGGGAGGATCAGCACCTCACGTTATGCAAGCTATTTAAGCCTTCTGCATGAACAAAAAGAAGCAGAAAAATACAGAAAATAGGATTGACAGGATTTGAAAAATACTACTGAATGTTTTAAATTTCAATTTTCTTATTCTAAATTAGCTGAAAGCAAAAGATTATACTCCAGAATGTATCAGGGTTCTTACTAATAACTGAATTTGATTTTTCATTTCAATTGACCTGAAGTCAGAAAACAATGTACAAAACATTTATCATCATACTGGTTAGTGTTTTTGCCTTCATAGCGGTGAATACCATTTTCTACATTAATATTTACAACAAACAAATCCGTTTTCAAACAGAACTATTATCCCGTCAAATCCGTATTTGTGGCAATACCATTGAACAGAACGGGTTAAACTTTGAGAATGAAGTGAATTTTATCCTCTTTTCAGATGATATAACAAAACTTTTCTATGATCCAAGTATAAAGGAAATCGGATCAAAAAATCTTGAACTTTTTTATTCTAAATATGATAAGCTTATCAATAAGATTACAATATATGATAATCAGAACAACGTATTCAGCCTGATACTGGACAGAAGAAATAATTTTGTTTCTGACTATTATGAAGCTCAGCGCCAGGAGCCCCTGCGGGAAAGAGACCAATTAGTTAATGAAAATGGCAGAACCTATTTCTCTATTCCTATCTTCCTTGACAATGAAGTCCATTCAAACATCATCATTGACCTTAATTTCCATCGATATATCCAGACTGTCCTGGATCAATATAAACTTGAAAATACGATCTGGCAATGGCTCATTGAGGAGGATGGAGAAATTGCTTCAACATTCGATAACGAAATTGAAATATCACCATCAATAGTCAGGAGAATTGCAGAAGACATTTCGGAAGGAATGGAGGGATCGGTTTCACATACGATGGATGTTGACGGTGAATCTACCAAGGTGGTTTCGGTTTATTTTCCATCGCGTTTGGTCCGACAAAATTATGGTATTGTTTTTTCCATAAAGACAGATCTTTTTCTTCGTGCAATAATCCGGAAAACAGTTATTATTACTATCGCCAGTATTTTACTGATGGTTTTGATCCTCTACATTCTTTTCCGGGTAATAAAAGTCAAAACCATTGAAGCAAAAAAACATGAAATTTCAGGACATGCCCTTTATCATTCTATCAATGATTTGCCCATAGGCGTGCTGATAATTAATTCCGACAACACCATCAGGATCATAAATAGTGCAGCCCGGCGTCTTCTGTTTATAAGTGAAACTGAAGACTATACCAACAAGGATGCTGGAATTCTTAAACTTGATGAATTATCTGGATCAGATCATGATTTTTATGAAAAAGCTTTTGGAGAAGGCGTGGTAATCAGGACAAAAGATGAGACACAGGATCATATTCTTTTCAAACAACATTATACTGCCCAACTTAAAGGTGATGAAGCCAGTATATTTATTTTTATAGATCTTACCAAGTTTGAGCAAGCCAGGAAACTTGACGATGTTGCACATCAAACAAAATCATTGTTGCTCAAAAACATGAGCAATGAGATATCTGTTCCACTGGATGACTTAAAAAATACCATTGCAGATTTGGAAAAACATAAATCTTCAGATACAATCAAATCTGAGATTGGTGTTATCAAACGTTCTGCTGAACTGCTTGAAAACCTCATCAAAACCGCTATCGAATTCTCACGATTAGAAGCCGGAAAGAGTATGCAAGAAGAAATTCCTTTCAGTTTCAACGATGAGATAAACCATGCAATTGAACCATTCAGGAATGTTGCCGGCGAAAAGAACATCAGTATTATAACTAAAATCAGAAACGATATACCGGATAAACTCGTAGGAGATCCTTTCCGCATCAGGCAAGTCATCTCCAATCTTCTTGAAAATGCTCTTGATACTACAGAAAAAGGCCGTATCCTGGTCAGTGCCGAATTCATTGAACATCACAAAGACCTCATTAAAATTAAAGTACAGGTTGAAGATACGGGATCCGGATATTCCGGTGAAGTTATTGATGATTCAATCGATTTTTCATTTGACCAGTCGCTAAAAGATCAATATGAAGAAACTGAAATAAGGCTTGCCATTGCAAAGCAACATATTGAATTGATGAAGGGAAGTATTTGGATTGAAAGTCCTTCTTCTATTTCAGAACATCCGGATGCTCCTGGAACAAAATGTTCTTTTATTTTTGAAGTGGTTCCGGATGTTATAAACAATAAGGGACTGGATTTTAGCAATATTAGTACATTCAACGAAATCAATTGTCTCTTTCTTAGCCAGATCAATGATCCTGAAGAAACATGTTGTGAATTATTCGAAAAGATCGGTGTTTCTGTAAAGCAACGGATTTATAGTGACAGTAATCTGGATTCAATTATAGAATCTCTTAAAGAAAGGGTGTCTAAGATTCATATCTTATTTATTCTGGATAAGGAAGAATCGGGAGGATTTAATCTCGTTGCCGCCATACATGAAAATAATCTATCGGATAAATTCTTGATCATCATAGTAAGCTATAATAACCTTCCGGATAATCAACTGAAAGTAAAGAAATATTTAATTGATAATTATCTGGTTATTCCATTTGAGAGTTTTGAATATGTTAAAATTATAAAAGACTGGTTCCCGGCTATCCCTTCTGAAGCTTTCAACGATATCCCAAAGGGTATCAAGATTAAATCTGACTTATCCATTTTACTTGCAGAAGATAACCAGCTGAACCGTAAGGTTGGACAAACATTGTTCAAAGGTCTTGGTTTCGAAATTGACACTGCAGAAAACGGGAATGAAGTGTTGGAAAAGGTTAAGAACAATTCTTATGACATAATATTTATGGATCTTCTGATGCCAGGGAAAGATGGGTTAGAAACGGCTGCAGAACTTCGTAAAATGAAAATTGATGTTCCCATTATTGCCCTGACTGCAGTAGAATCAAATGAAACAAAAAAATCAGCCAAAGAAGCTGGTATCAATGACTATATCACCAAACCCGCCTCTGCCGAAACCATAAGGGAAATTTTATTAAAACTATTTGCTGAACCAGGTTAGTATCTTTTTTTGCCAATCCTGATGGAATATTTTGAAAGAAATGTATCATTGAGAGATCTTCAGTTAATGTTAATTCCATAATATTGGTAATCAATCATATCCAAAATCCGGATTACTGAACAAGTACATGTTATCATACAGCAATTGATATGTTCGGTGAGATTGACATAAAACGATTCCTGAAAAAATCTGACTTTGTCCCGGTATTTGATGTTCGTTCACCAAAAGAATACAACAAAGGCCATATACCGGGTGCAATTAACTTTCCTCTTTTTGATAATGAGGAGCGAACATTAATAGGAACTACCTACAAAAAGAAAGGTCGCGATGCTGCAATTGAAAAGGGTTTTGAAATAACGACTCCTAAACTGTCGGAGTGGATAGCCAAGGCAAGGGAATTTTCCGATCAGAATGAATTTCTTATTCATTGCTGGCGAGGAGGATTGCGCAGCAAGAGCCTGGCCTGGTTGTTTGATGTATCAGGCATACAAACTAACATTTTATCCGGAGGATATAAATCATACAGAAGATACATTCTCGATCAATTTAATAATCCACTACATATACTGGTCATTGGAGGAATGACAGGTAGTGGTAAAACAGAAGTTCTCCGTGCACTGGAGATATCAGGTCAGCAGGTATTGGATCTTGAAAAAATAGCACACCACAAAGGATCAGCCTTTGGTGGGATTGGAGAAAAAGATCAAAATACGAATGAACAGTTTGAAAACAATCTGTTTAAAGTTATTAATAAGCTGAATAAACAAAAAACCATCTGGATTGAAGACGAAAGCAGAAAAATTGGTAGCAACTATATACCCTTAGGTATTTTTAGTCAAATCCGTGAATCACCAACGATTTGTCTTGATTTGAATCGGGAAATGAGAATAGAAAGACTTATTAACGATTATGCATCTTATGTTCCCGATCAAATCGTGGAAGGAATTATGAAAATATCAAAACGCTTGGGGGGATTAAACACCAAGTTGGCACTTGAAGCCCTTGATAATAAAGATTTTTACAGAGTTGCTGATATTGTCCTGATATACTATGATAAAACCTATACGTACAATCTCCTGCAACGTGATCCAAAAAAAATCCACTACCTTAAAATCAGGGAATTTAATTCAGCTATCATGGCAAATCAAGCGATAGAGCTTGCCAGAACGAGTAAACTATTAATCGAATAGGAGTATTTTTTATTTCTGAAATTAATCTATTTTTGTACAGATTAAATTATCGCATATTATGTCAGGAAACAGAATTATAGAAACAATGGGGTCTATCGCAAAAGTTGAAAAAGTTGAGACCCTGACGAGCAATATTCTTGAGAACACACTTGTCCTGGATGAAATAGAACCATTCCCGGGTTATCATGGAGCCAATCTACCCACCGGATATAATCCAACTACTGTTTACCTTGCAACTAAGAAGAAGTTAAGTGATATCAAGATTATCCGGCTTACACAAAAGATTAAAAAATATTTCAAGCATGAGTTCGATGGAACCGCATCCACGGTCTGTGTAAACAATGATTATTTCAACTGCATCAGGATAAGAAATATTAAAAATTACAATATTATCCCTGAGTTGCAGAAATGTTACATGCATGAAGGAGTTAAGTTCCTTAAGAAAAAATCGATCTCAGGTGATGGGATCATTGAGGTAAAAAAACAATTTGAGCTGGAAGAACTGCAAGATGGGATCTATAAGGATCTTGAAGATCCTTTGATGTATTACCTGAAAATACCTGAACATTTGAATTGGCAATTGTTTCTGGAAATGACCATTTCCATAAGAAGGAACATTGATAATTTTAGTTTTGATAGTGCCCTCGGAGTACTCTATCTCAAGGAGATCACAGATGTAATCAGATTATTCGGTAAGGATATGGGCATTGAAGAGTTGAAACAGATCCGTACATTATATCTTGAAGAATTAAAGAAATACTGATTCCGGATCCATTCTTAACAAAATATAGTCACGGTGATTGGGCAGGATATTATTCTGCCTTTTTTTCGTTTTCTAATCTGATCTCGTTCTGAGTCTTCACTTCCCTTACATCAATGACCTTATAAAGTCTATCTGAACGTCTGACAATCTGATCCAGTGCAATGGAAAAATGATCTCCTTTCTTCGTTTTTTGAACCTTCTTATCATCTACCCTGATCTCTTTAACTGTTGTCTGGATTACACCTGTAGTTGGTCCGGTAATCAAAATTTCATCTCCTTCTTTAAGAGTCCCGGTTTCCATCAAAAATTCAGCAACCCGTATGCGGTTAAAATAGTTAATTCCTTTTCCCAGGTAAGTTTTTCTTTTTGTTGCAGCCGATCCATAGATATCACTCCATTCCCCAAGTTGTCTGCCGAGGTAGTATCCATCCCAAAAGCCTCTGTTGAACACCGAGGATAACCTTTGAATCCAATCCTCGATCTTATTTTTCGTATAGTCGTTGTCAACATAAGCCTGAATAGCTTCAGAGTAGCAGGATGTAACCGTTTTGACATACTCGGGTGAACGGGCACGGCCTTCAATTTTCAGAACAGAAACCCCGGCATCTATGATTTGATCAAGGAAAGATATAGTGCACAGATCTTTAGGTGACATGATATACTCCCTGTCAATTTCAAGCTCTTTTCCCGTTTCCTTCTCTGTTACTATATATCCTCGTCTGCAGGCTTGCAGACATTCTCCCCTGTTTGCAGAAGCATCATACTGATGAAGACTCAAATAACACTTACCGGATATGGCCATACACAATGCTCCATGAATGAATAATTCAATCCTGACAAGATTTCCTGAAGGGCCTGTTATGGATTGTTTAATTATCTGTTTCGCAATATCTGAAATTTGACTGAGGTCCAATTCCCTGGCCAGCACTGCTACATCGGCGACTGAAGTATAAAATCTCAGTGATTCAATGTTACTGATATTCAACTGAGTCGATAAATGAACACTTATATTTTCTTCCCTTGCAGCATGAATGACTGCCTGGTCAGATGCAACAATAGCATCAATCCCATTTCTCCTGGCATGATTGATAATCTCTTTAACCTGGGGCAATTCCTTATCGTATATGATAGTATTTAATGTCAGGTAGGTTTTTATATCATGTTCTTTAGCAATCTTTGCTATGTTTGATAGATCCTCAATAGTAAAGTTAAATGATGACCGGGCTCGCATATTCAGTTTTTCAACACCGAAATATACAGCATTGGCTCCACCCTGAATCGCTGCCATAAGCGATTCAAATGACCCGGCCGGGGCAATAAGTTCTATATCCTTTCTATACATGCTCCAAGGGTAAAACGGTACAAAAGTACAGCATTGCTTATTTCAATGCAAAAGAACAATCATTTTGCATTACTTGTTTAACAGGATCCTTATGGTAGTCCCCTTATCCGGATCGGACTGGTGAACAAAGATTTTACCAGAATGGTAGGTTTCAATAATTCTCTTAGCCAGTGAAAGTCCCAAACCCCAACCTCTTTTTTTGGTCGTATATCCGGGCTTGAAAATGGTTTTGAATTTCGATTTTGGAATGCCCTTCCCGCTATCATGAATATCAATGCTTACAAAAGAATCACTGTCTTTAATGTTCAGGGTGATCTCTCCTTTCCCATCTGTCGCATCTATTGCATTTTTGCAAACATTTTCAATGACCCACTCAAATAAAGAAGCATTGATTGGTACAATGACCTTTTCCCTTTCATACTCCAATTTTATTTGTATCTGATCTGAAATCCTTGTCCTTAAATAATTAAGTGATTCCGATAAGATCCCAATAATGTCTTCACTTTCCAACAAGGGCTTAGATCCGATCTTTGAAAATCGTTCTGTAATTTTTTGAAGCCTGTAGATATCATTCTTCAATTCATCCAGGAGACCGTTATCTGGTTGTTTTTCTTTCATCAACTCAGCCCAAGCCATAAGAGATGATGTGGGCGTACCCAGCTGGTGAGCAGTTTCTTTTGATAGTCCAACCCATACCTGGTTTTGTTCCGCTTTCCTTGCAGTACTGAATGCAAAGTAAGCGATGAGAATAAACAAAAGAATGACTCCAAGCTGGACATAGGGATAATAGGTTAACCTTGTAAGCAATGTGGAATTTCTATAATATATGTAATTAACATTTCCCTCTCCAAGGTCCATTTCAATGGGTTCATTTTCAGTTTTCATTTTCTTAAGCTGCCTCGCCATATACTCTGCATTGTCAGTCCTTAAGGAATCAAGATTTCTTGAGGTGATAATGTTTTCATCCTGATCTACCCACATCACTGGAATAGTTTCATTATTAGTTATAACATCCAGTAAAAAACCAAGGTCCTGGTTGGTAAGGTTCACGTCTGCCAGCCGTTGTGTTGCCTCTGCCCAGAGTTCAACCTTCTTGAGTTCTTCCATCGACAAATCATTTACCAGTTGATTGGTATACCAAAGCGAACTAATTCCAATCAAGACTGCAAAAATGAAGAGTAAGAGTTTCCACTGTTGCTTTCTGTAGTAAATGTCCATTCTATTTATTCTTTTTTTTCTTCCTGCCAGATTGATCTTTTATATCCCCGTCATCATCCCATTCAATAATAAATTTTTCTTTGTTCTCACCTTCTTTGCCATCATGAATAGTGTCAACTGGGTGTTCCTCCAAATCCGGCCATTCAAATATAAATGGTTTCCCATTTTCCTGGTTATCCTGAAGTTCAACAATGCTATCTTTTTTGAATAAACCAAACTCTTCTTTTAATATTGTCTTCAATTCTTCCTTTTCTTCAATCATTTTCTTCTTCAAAGAATTGACAGCACCTTTTCTATCATAACTAACCCTGTAATCTTCCGGGG
>Ga0209536_100016801_pt1 | contig 10392 bp, 8 predicted proteins | sample DeeMarSeWOR28_12_FD_187461 | JGI IMG/M metagenome (GOLD analysis project Ga0209536, IMG submission 187461) | Marine sediment microbial communities from White Oak River estuary, North Carolina - WOR-2-8_12 (SPAdes) (version 2) | ecosystem: Environmental > Aquatic > Marine > Intertidal zone >... | reverse complement strand
TCGATATTGCAGCTAGTTCAGTGTTATTATTTCTTGCGTCACCAATCATTATTATTACACTTATTGCGATTTATATAGAAAGTGGGTTGCATGCGCCAGTCTTTTATCGACAAGTACGAGTTGGAGAAGGTGGCAAACCATTTATGCTGTTAAAGTTTCGCAGCATGAGAGTAGATGCAGAAAAAAATGGCTCTGCACAATGGGCAACAAAAAACGATAGTAGAGTTACTAAAGTCGGGAAATTAATCAGGAAGACCCGCATCGATGAGCTGCCTCAAATCTACAACGTACTTAAGGGAGATATGAGTTTTGTGGGCCCTCGCCCTGAACGGCCAAAATTTGTTGTTGAATTAGCAGAAAAAATTCCTTATTACGGAGAAAGGCATCGTGTAAAACCGGGTATTACCGGTTGGGCACAATTACTTTACCCTTACGGGGCATCAGAAAAGGATGCACGAGAAAAATTGCAATATGATATTTATTACATAAAAAATCAAAGTTTATTCCTTGATATTTTAATTCTATTACAAACTGTTGAGGTTATACTATTTGGAAAAGGAGCGAGATGATTGCGCAAAAATAGATTAGACAAAGAAGTATTTTCTTGAAAATATTCAAATATACGTTAAATATGCAAAAACGATTATTCTACAAAACTCAAAATTAGGCGACTTCTTGTATCTGTCTGTTCCAGTTTAAAGTCCCTTAATAATTTCTCAACTAGCTGATTATCATAATGAGATGCTTATATAAACAATACATAATAAATATAGTGAACTAAGCGAGTTTGTATAAAATTATTAGATACTCACCTGTTTAAAATATTTCAAAGACATACCCATATTTCTGTGGTTGATTAACTAGATAAGGCACAAGTTTTGCTTAAGTATTATCTGGAGTTAAGCTAATAATCAGTTAATAGGCATATAAAAAATATGGATTAAATATAATAAATTTATCTTAATAATAAATAACTAGTATAACTTTTTACTCATAGTAAACGAGGATATTTACTAGTACATTATTTGCTACTTTCTTATAAAGAGTCGTATTAATTGCCTTCTAACCAAAGCAATGAAATATGCCAAACATTCCACGGCGTACGATTGACAACATATGATTTGAGGCGCGCGAAGTGATTAACCGTTATTCACAAAAGATATTTGGAACTGTTCTGAATTTATCAATATTGTTATTAATTTTACAAGGTTGTGCGAGTGATTCACAACAAGTAGCACAAAGTGCAAATAGGACCAATGATGCTTCGCCTGCTTATATTATCGGGGCAGGTGATACGCTCAATATTTTCGTATGGGGAAATACGGAGTTAGGTGGTGAAGTTCCAGTTAGACCTGACGGCCGTATAACAACACCTCTAGTAGAAGATGTAATCGCAAGTGGTAAAACACCAACACAGCTTGCAAGAGAAATGGAAATCAAGTTGAGTCGGTTTATCAAAAAGCCGGTTGTGACAATTACTGTCCTTGAATTTGTTGGTCGCTATTCGGAGCAAGTACGTGTTGTAGGCCAGGTAGTTAACCCTCAGTCAATACCCTATCGTGAACATATTACTCTCCTAGATGTTGTTATCGCGGTAGGTGGGTTGACAGAATTTGCAGCAGGAAATAGAGCCACGATTTCAAGGACAATTGGCAATAATCAGCAAACAATAAAAGTTAAATTAGAAGATTTGCTTGAGGATGGCGATACTAGTGCAAACATGCGTATGTATCCTGGAGATGTGTTATTCGTTCCTGAAGCATGGTTCTAAATATTTATAAAGAATATTACATATTTGAATAATATGAATCAGACAGTCACACAAATTCTTGAATATGTCTATGGGATTTGGCGTTTTCGTTGGAAAGCGCTACTTGTTGCTTGGATAATTGCGCCAATCGGGTGGGGCATTGTTGCAGCTCTACCTGATACATATGAATCTACAGCGCAGATCTATGTTGATACAGATACAATACTCAAACCACTACTCAGAGGGATTTCTATAGAAGCTCTTGATACTAGTGAACAGTTCGGTTTGATGTCTAGGGAGTTACTGAATCGGCGAAATTTAGAAAGAATTGCAAAAGAAGTAGGATTTGATGAAAATGCAAATACTCTTTCAGAGAAAGAGGCAGTAATAAGCAAGCTTATTCACAGCATTAACATTGAAGCAACGAGAACACATCGTCCTACACGACCTGAACCACCAAATTTGTATATTTTGACAGCGCATGATAAAGATCCGCAAATTGCGTATGAGATTGTAAAAACCCTGATTGATATTTTTGTAGAGGGATCGTTAGGTAGTTCCCGAGAAGAAACCGATGTCGCACAAAGATTTTTAGAAAACGAAATCAAGGAATATGAACAGAAATTAACTGCTGCAGAAAATCGATTACGTGAATTTAAACGGAAACATATAAAATCTTTACCAGAGCAAGGTACAAGCTATTATCAAAGACTTCAGCTCGCGCAATCTAATTTGGAGAGCATAGAACTAGAGCTTCGTGAACAACAATATCGCAAGAGAGAATTACTTCGCCAATTAAGAGGAACAAATCCATCTACACAGATTGTAACTCAAAATGGAACATTTGCCTTATCACCTGTAGACCAAAGGATTATGACATTACAATCTAGATTGGATGAACTTTTGTTGAAATATACAGAAGAGCATCCGGATGTTGTTGAGGCAAAAAATACTTTAGCAGAAATTAAAAGAGAGAAGCAATCTGAATCAAAGGAAGGCGTGTCAGCAAACAATCCTGTCTATCAGCAAATCAGATTAGCATTAGGAGAAGTTGAAGCAAATATTGCAGCTACTGTAGTAAGACGTAATGAGTATAGAAAACGGGTTCAAGAATTAGAGCGCCTAGTAGAAACATTACCTCAAATTGAAGCAGAATTAAAAGCGTTAAATAGAAATTATGAGATAAATAAAACTAATTATGATGCATTGGTTGCTCGTCGGGAATCTGTTTCTATTGCGGAAAATGTTGAGCAGACTGGAGAACAAGTAAAAATTAAAGTTATTGAGCCGCCGCGTATACCTATAAAACCAGCAGCACCAAATCGACTAGTACTTAGTACAATAGTTTTCTTGTTATCAGCAGGTGCTGGCGTTGGTGTAGCCTTCTTGTTCTCCCAGCTAAAGCCTGTGATTTATTCACGTGATGAACTTCTTAAGATGATTTCTTTACCTGTAATTGGTTTAATTTCTTTCAATCCAACAAGAGAAGTTATCCATAAAAAGAATATGTCGATAATTGGTTATTCAGTGATGTCTGGCATGCTTTTTCTTTCCTATTGTGCAGTCATCATATTTCATATTAAAAATTTAGCATAACTAAAGCGTATTGAAACAATGAGTAGTATTGAAAAAGCCATAGAACGATTGAGAGAGGGCTCAGCAATTGAGAAACAAGTGGAGCAAACTGATCCGGAACAGACATATAATGCTTCAAAATCGAATAACAAGATACATAAGATCGATTTTGATGCTTTAAAAAAACAAGGATTTCTTACCCCAGAAGACATTCAGAGTAAAATATCAGAAGAATATCGGGTTTTAAAACGACCAATACTAAAAAATGCATTTGGTAAAAATACGAGTCCTTCAGAAGAAGGAAACCTGATAATGGTTACAAGCAGTATTCCAGGAGAAGGTAAAACTTTTACCGCCTTGAATTTGGCAATGAGTATTTCTCTTGAAAAAGATACAACTGTTTTGCTGGTTGACTCTGATGTAATTAATCCATCTCTATCAAAAATATTAAATTTACATGACCGTTATGGAATAATAGATTTATTAACAGATACCAGCCTCGAAGTAAGTGACGTAATAGTTAATACAAATATACCGCAACTACGTATCATTCCATCTGGCTTGCCTCATGAACATTCCACTGAGTTATTAGCAAGCGATAAGATGAAAGCTCTTGCGCATGAAATATCAAGACGGTACACAGATCGGGTTATTTTATTTGACAGTCCGCCCTTATTGCTAGCAAGTCAAGCTGCCGTGCTTAGCCAGTTAATGGGGCAAATACTGATTATAGTTGAGGCTGGAGAAACAACAAAAGAAAATATAAAAAGTGCTATAGATCTTCTTGATCATCAAAAAGCAATTGGCCTTGTGTTAAATAAAACACCGAAAGGAAGCAGCGGCAGTTACTATGGGACGTACTATAGTTCAATTGAAAAATAAGTGGAAAATTAAATTGGATATTCAGTCAAAATCCAATTTTAATAGTTTGATATATGGTGTCATTTTTCTTTATCTGGTATTACCAAAAACTACCACTTTTGCAGCACAGTGGGAAATAGAACCATCTATATATTTTGCAGGAACATATATTGATAATGTTTTTCTGACGCCATCTGATACAGAAATAAGTGATTATGTCGGTCAAGTAAATCCAGGAATAGACATTGAGATGAATAGTCAGAGGAGTAATCTTGACCTGGCTTATGAAATGCAAAATATATTCTATTCTGATTTGAGTGAATTTGATGACACATATCATTACTTGAATACAAGAGGGGATGTTCAATTATTGCCAGATTTATTCTTCGTAGAAGCCACTCTTGGACACACGCAACAACCTATAAGTAGGGACGCTGGGATTCCCGTTGATAATATTACATTAAGTGCTAATCGCACAAATCTAGACCTTGCATCAGTTAGTCCATTCTTTCGAACACAGTTTGGTCGTAGTCTAGTAGGTGAACTGCGTTATAGGAAAGCATGGTTAAATTATGATGCAGTAGAACTTTCAGACTCGGAAGAGCAGCAAGTTATAGCACTACTAGATAGTCCTCCTACCTCAGGACGTCGCTTATTATGGAGTTTGATTTATGATTATCGTTTAATTGAGCCTGAAACAAACTTGGACAGTCGTCTTGAGAGAAGTAATTTAGAAATAGATTATAGTTTAACTCGGCAATTAGGCATTCTGGCTGGAGGCGGTTATGAGCATAATGAATATGACGAAATCAACGCAACAAGGGTGGAAGATGGGCCGGTTTGGTATATTGGTTTTAGATGGAGTGCAAGTCATGCTAACACCTTAACATGCCGCATTGGAGAGCGATTTTTTGGTAGAACAGCAAATATAGAATTTTTACGAACATCTCGACGGTGGACTTTAGGTGCCAGTTATGACGAGGAATTTCGAACGGCTACGGATATATTACTCAATAATCAAGAGTTGGGAGATGTAACTGACCCAATCCTTCGCCCAGGCGACCCCTTGCCTTCAAGCGATGTGTTTCTTGAAAAGCGAACGGAACTAACCGCAACACGCGATTACAGCAAAACAATACTGGATATAACCTTATATTATCGTGATAGAGAAAATCAGCAAACCGGTGAAGATGAATTAATCTATGGAGGAGAATTAGGTATAGATTGGCAATTTCTCCCTAGAACAAAGTTGGAAATGAACTTTACTGCTGAACATTACACCTTTCCTGAAGGTGTTCGTGAAGATAATATACAAATAGTTAATATGCTAATAGAACATTCGTTAACAAGAGATATTACTACTGGCTTAGGGTATCAACAGAATCGGCGTGATTCTACGAACATTAGTAGCGAGTATACCCAAAATCAGCTAACTGTTAACTTCGAAATAATATTTTAGGTCAACAAATGTATGAATCATTTTACAAATTGAATGACACGCCATTCAAATTAATTCCAAATTTGAAATATTATTATTTTGGGAAAAGCCAGCAGCGAGCACTGACATATTTGAAGTATGGAATAACACAAGGTGAAGGCTTTATTGTTATTACGGGTGAAGTAGGTACTGGTAAAACAACATTAATACAATGCCTGCTAAATGATCTAAAAAACAGTGATATTGCTATTGCAGAAGTAGCAGCAGCAAATCTTGATGCAAAAAAAATACTTCCAATGATTTGCGCAGCATTTGGTATTTCATACGAAAAAAAGAGTGATGTAACTCTATTAAAAGAACTCAAAAAATTATTACTCAAATATATTGAAAGAAATACACCAATTTCACTAATAATAGATGAAGCGCAAACGTTAACCGATTCGGCACTTGAAGAACTCAGAATACTTTCGAATCTGCAAGTAAATAATAAAGCATTAATACAAATTATTTTAGTCGGACAAAACGAACTTAGACAAACTCTGGCTTCTAACAAATATGAACATATAAGACAGAGGATAATAGCTTCTTATGAAATGGAAGCCCTAAGCGAACAGGAAACGAGAGCTTACATAGAATATCGTCTTGAAAAAGCAGGTTGGGATGGTGACCCTGAATTTGAAGAAGAGATATTTCTCGATATTTACGATTGGTCTAATGGCATTCCTAGAAAAATAAATACCTTGTGTAATCGAATACTATTATATGGTTTTGTAGAGAATATACATAAAATAAACGTATCCGATGTCAAATCGGTTGTAAATGAATTGAATTGCGAAACATCTAATTCTATTAAAGGCGATCCAGATTTATTACAAGCCAATAAAGATTATGATGAATCTCAATTAGGTTTTTATTCTCAAATAGAATGGAGAATCAAAATACTTGAGAGAAAAATAGACCGCCATGATCAGGTATTGAATACATATCTAAACGATAACAAAATTGAAGAGTTGAGTCATACAAAGAATTAATTACCATTCCAATAAGAGAAAAATAATACATTGCTAAAAAAGAAAATGAATACTAACGAGAAGATCATTGTTACTTTTGTAAAACACAAGGTATTACTGGATAGTCTGTACCATGAAAAATGAAAATCATATCAATAATGCATTGACTGTGGATGTGGAAGACTATTTTCATGTTTCAGCTTTCTCAAAGTATATAGATATAAATAAATGGGATAATATTAAAACACGTGTTGAAAATAATACGGCACGTCTTCTTGAATTATTTGCAAAACACGAGATTAAGGCGACATTTTTTGTATTAGGATGGGTGGCAAATAAATACCCAAAATTGATAAAGCGTATCAGTGAAGAAGAGCACGAAATTGCATGTCATGGTTACAGTCATCAGTTAGTGTATGAACAAGAACCTGAGATATTCAGAAGTGAAACTATAAGATCTAAAAATATACTAGAAGATTTAATTCAAAAACCAGTAATAGGGTATCGCGCTGCAAGCTACTCAATCATAAATGAGTCATTATGGGCATTAGATATTTTAGCTGAGTTGGGCTTTAAATATGATTCTAGTATATTCCCGATAAGACATGACAGGTACGGATTGCCTGATGCCCCTAAGTATCCTTATCGACTAAAAACACCAGCTGGCTTTAATATAGTCGAATTCCCACTCTCTACTGTTAAATTATTCGGTTATACACTACCAATTGCTGGGGGAGGTTATTTTAGATTATTCCCCTACTTTGTTAGCGAGAGAGGATTAAAAAGTATAAACAAGAATAATAAACCATTTATTTTTTATCTCCACCCATGGGAAATCGATCCAGGACAACCAAGAATTTCTGCAAATTTCATTTCAAGAATAAGACATTACACTAATCTTGATAAATGCGAAATGCGATTAACAAAATTAATAGAGACATTTAATTTTACAACAGCAAATAATGTGCTCACTGAAATAGGTATGCTTAAATAGTATTTATCGATTAATTGCTTAATTTAGATGGATTGACCACTTGATCAATATAAAGGCATTTATATGTGTGGTATTGCAGGAATCTTAGGGTTCCAATCTGGGTTGCATGTTAATAAACATCAACTAGAGAAAATGATCGGAATGCTTCAACATCGCGGGCCGGATGGTGTTGGATATTTTACTTCTAATAATATTGGTTTAGGACATGCGAGATTAAGTATTATTGATATAGAAGGGGGACGGCAACCAATACACAATGAAGATAAAACAGTATGGGTGATATTTAATGGTGAAATATTTAATTATATAGAATTGCGAAAAACTCTGGAATCAAAAGGACATATTTTTTATACAAAAACGGATACAGAGGTTATCGTCCACTTATATGAGCAATATGGTGAAAAATTTGTTAAACATTTAAATGGGCAATTTGCGATTGCATTGTGGGATGATAAGAAAAAGCGATTGATACTCGTGAGAGATAGAGTGGGAATATTGCCGTTATTTTATAAGTGTGAGAAAGATCGTCTACTATTTTCATCTGAAATAAAAGCAATTTTAGCAGCATGTGCACATTCTCCAAAATTAAACTCTGATGCTCTCGATCAAATATTGACGTTTTGGTCACCAATAAGCCCAGAAACCATATTTGATGATGTGTATGAAGTATCTCCGGGTGAACTAATTATTATCGATAATTCTATTTTAAAAAAACGAAAATACTGGGATTGGGAATTTCCAGAAAATGACGATTATAACCAAAGTAATGAAGATGAACTAGCAGAATCTCTACATGATTTATTGTTAGATGCAACTAGGATTAGACTGAGATCAGATGTTCCGGTTGGCGCATATTTATCAGGAGGATTAGATTCTTCCGTACTAACATCACTAATTCATAATTATTCTGATGCACCACTACGTACTTTTTCTATAGGATTCAAAGATAAAAGTTTTGATGAAAGTATATATCAAAGACAAATGATTGAGTATCTTGGTGCTACCCATAGTAATGTTGAATGTACTGATACTGATATCGCCCGAGATTTCTTATCTACAATATGGCACACGGAATCGCCAATTATACGAACTGCACCTGTGCCAATGGGTATCTTGTCAAAATTAGTAAAGAATGAAAACTACAAAGTAGTCCTTACCGGAGAAGGTTCAGATGAAGTACTAGGTGGTTATGACATATTCAAAGAGGCAAAAATAAGACAATTTTGGGCAAAAAACCCAGAATCACATTGGCGACCTTTATTATTAAAGCGTCTTTATCCTTATTTGGATCTTTCGAAAAGCCAGGGATTGACCTATATGAAAAGTTTTTTTGGTGCTGCACTAGATAACCCTGATTTATCATACTTTTCACACATTCCAAGATGGGAAACAACGGCAAAGTGTAAAGAGTTTTTTGCTGACGATATAAAGGAACAGTTACGAAATAATGCAATTGATTTATTTAGCAAAATATTACCTGATAAATTAAAAGATTGGGCACCATTTAATCGGGCGCAATATATTGAAGCAAAGTCACTCATGAGCGGTTATCTTTTATGCTCTCAAGGGGATCGAATGTTAATGAAAAATTCTGTAGAAGGACGCTTTCCTTTCTTGGACCACAGGGTTATAGAATTTGCTAATAAAATGCACCCAAAACTTAAAATGAAAGTATTAAATGAGAAATATTTATTGAAAAAGTCTATGAAAAACTATATTCCAGAAACAATTATAAAACGATACAAACAACCTTATCGGGCCCCGGATATACCAGGATTTTTTTCGAAAGAATCATTTCAGTATGTAAAAGAATTATTAAGCCATCAGAAAATAAATGATTACGGTTATTTTTCAACAGATAAAGTAATGCATTTGATAAAAAAAATAGAACGAGGAAGGGTAATCAGTCAGAAAGACAATATGGCATTTATTAGTATTTTATCAACTCAGGTATGGCATTATCATTTTATTGAAAATTTTTCACAGAATTTCAATTTTAATAAAAGAAATAGTCTAACTTTGTTAAAAGAGCATGTATTAGGAGTTTAAGATGTCTGCAGAACAACAAATCAGAAACTACGTTTTAGAAAATTATCTATTCACTGATGAACAGGCTGCTTTAGATAATAATGATTCTTTTCTTGAAAAAGGTATCCTAGATTCAACTGGGATACTCGAAGTCATTTACTTCCTTGAAGATGAATTCCAAATAAAAGTAGAAGATGAAGATATGGTTCCAGAGAATCTTGATTCAATAAATCGAATAGTAGCCTATCTTGATAAAAAAATGAATAATCATGGTTAGGCAATGCAAATGACACTGTCTCTGGTACATATGTTGCATCGAAGTGTTAAACGTTACCCTAATTCGGAAGCGTTAGTTTATAAGGCGCATCGCATTAGTTATAAGAATTTATGGGACAGCATTATAGCTATTGCAAGTTTTTTGAAAAATGACGGACTTAATCAGGGTGATCGTGTTGCAATTTTTGTAGAGAATTCACCAGAATATGTAGAGGCATATTACGGAATCTTGATAGCTGGAGGTGTAGCTGTTGGTCTGAATACAGCGGCAAAAGCTAGAGACATAAATAATTTAATAAGACATTGTGATGCAAAATACTTAATCTCTCATAGCACTCTTGCAGAGACAGGAAAGATAATCCAAAATCTTGAAAAAGAAATTAATGTTATATTAATTGGTGAATTAGCGCATTATGATATTAAAAATCGTCTAAACGCATGGGATAGTGTGATTCGATCA
>Ga0209536_100016799_pt1 | contig 10392 bp, 8 predicted proteins | sample DeeMarSeWOR28_12_FD_187461 | JGI IMG/M metagenome (GOLD analysis project Ga0209536, IMG submission 187461) | Marine sediment microbial communities from White Oak River estuary, North Carolina - WOR-2-8_12 (SPAdes) (version 2) | ecosystem: Environmental > Aquatic > Marine > Intertidal zone >... | reverse complement strand
GTTCAGCAACATCCGTTAAGGATTTAATTTTGCCGGTCAGTCGATGGCCATAAACAAAAACGATGATGCCGATGAGCAGCAGCGTCCCGCCAAGGACGGCCCAGCTAATCAGTCGCGCTTTTTCGGTCAACATCCTCGCTTGCGTTTCCAGCAACTTGATCGGTCCGGTGAATTCATCCAGGTAGGTCGTCGCTGCAATCACAAATCGGGTTCCGGCTACCGGAGTGCATACCATAAATTTATCGCGAAACTTTCCGTCCTTATCCTGCCAGGTATAATAGCCCTGGGAGCGTTTGCCTCCCTTAACCCCGGCAAATATTGTCCAAAAACCCGGAAAATTGCGTCCCAATGACGTTTTGAGTGTTGACATGTCAATACCGACTATTTTGGGGTTCACATGCGCCCAGGTGCGCCATACATCATCGGATCCCGGCATTTCATAAAGGGCGGTATATCCGGTTAAGCCCACTTTCTGGACAGCCAGGGTTTTAAAGCCCATATCATTCATAAAATCGGCTTTCGTAAGTTCGGGATGAGCCAGGAGATAGAGCCGGCATTGAATGGCAACCGCAGTTGACAAATCTGCAATTTTATCCTCCGCCATTTGGTTGACGATCTTGGTGCTTTCTTTAGTGAGAAGCCCGGACATCTGCTCGAGTTGCCGTAAATACAACAAGCTCGCTCCGATCATGAGTGCCAGCGGAACAACGAGAAAAAGCAGAAGCATTTTGGTACGCAAATTAAAGACTCCCGCCTTGCGAACCGGCTTCACCTTTACCCGTTCGGCTGCGACGCGGTCGACCTCAATAGCAGGCTCAATCGCGGGTGTCTGTTTTTCAACGGTTTCAGTGACAGTTTCTGTAGCGGCCAAATCCGCTGCCGCTTCTGTCGGCGAATCAGACGTTGGTTTTGTAACCATGATCATGTGTGTGCACACGCGGCATTTAAACCGCGCAGCGCTGCCTTTGATTTTGGTAACATCAATCCGGTATTTTTTTCCACATTCCTCACAGATGACGATCATAGTTGAACTCCTCTGGGCAAAACGCGATTTTAACTTTAAGCCATCTCAAAAATACATCTAACTCTCAATAATCCGCCTGTGGCGGATAAAAAGCCTCCTTAAAATAGATGCTCATCCCGCCTGCGGCGGGACTGCGCTTTTTCATCGGCCTGCGCTTGTTGAGCACATCAAATTTTTAAGAATCAGAAGCGAAATCCCGCCGATAATGGCGGGGCTGAACACCTTAAATTAAAAAGATCAGATGCGAAGTCCCGCTAGTTAGCGGGGTTCTTCAGCGTTAGCTCCTATTTTTAAGATGACGTGGAGTTTCCATTCGGGCGGCTGAAAAATATTACCTCAGACGACTACATATCCTTTTTCCTTGATCTTACTTGCCATCATTTCGAGAAACACATCTTTTTTTTCCTTGCGTCTGATCTCACGGGCTAAATTGTCGACCAGCTCAACCACCCGGTGCGCCGGGAAGCGAGTTATTTCATGCCCCAAATAATGAATCTCATCTTCAATCAGCACCTGAGCAACCGGCCCGATCGCCAGCGCCAAATGGGCGGCCATGTATTCGATAAAATCCTGGTCCAATGCAACAATCTCTTTGTCTACTTTTTCAACCAGCCCATTTTGCATCAGCTTGGCGATAATTTCCCGGATGGTGCTCATATTCAGGCCGGTCCTTTGAGCGACCATGCTTAACGCCGCTTTGCCGTCTAATTCCATGAAAACGGCCAGCATTTGCCGATCCAGCGGGAATTTGCCAATGTCATCACGAACGATACGTTTAAAGACTGTTGAGGACATTTCGCTTGACGCAAAATCCATAATGCGACCTCATCAGTACAGTTTTCAGCTAAAGGTTCAGTTAAAAGATTTTAAGGATCCGGCTGACGATGAATTCCGCTTCTAGTCTCGAGCCATCAAGGGCAAATAGGTTGCGAGCGAATGGTTACTTTGATTTTTGGATTCGTTTTAATTCCTGCCTCAAAGCGCTTAATTCAGAATGAATAAATTGCTTAAGATCTTCAACCGCTTCAGCCAAAGTTGCGTGTGGTTTAGCTGCGGTTGACTCGGGAACCCGCTTTTTTTCGGCAGCTATCATAGAGTCTCGATCGGGACGTATATCCGTTGTCTGCTTTTTACGTGTTCTTTCATCAGGTTCATCTTTGTAAAGAAGTTTGGCTTTCCCTTTGCGAACTTCGGCAGCCTTTTTCTTCGAAACCTTGTTGCGCAGTTGCTTGTATTTATCCATCTCGATTCGAAGAATCTTTATCTTTTCAGACTCCGCCAGGTCTTTGGTTGAAACGATACTTTCCAGGTGTGAAAAAACCGAATTCAGAACTTTAAAGGTCTTGGGGTGAGCGTTGCCGCGATTGGTTTTGATATATTCTCCCAAGGAGCCTAAAAGCTGTAAAAACATCAATATGATTTTTTCATTTTTATAGGTATTCTTCAGGTTCGCTATTTGAGAAAGAAAAGCGCTTAATACTTCGTCGGTAATTTCCCAGTCGATGGAGAGAACCATACTTTTCAGCTCGGCGAGGGGATCGTCAGCCGCAGCAGGTTCTTTGGCCTTTTCGTTGAGAACCAAATCTTCTAAGTCGAAAACTTCCTCAGCTGCTGCTGACTGATTTTGATCTCGAGATTTATTTTCAGCTTCATCTGCTTCATTAGCTGTTAAAGCGCTGCTTTCACCGGACGAGGCATCACCTTCTCCAAAAAGGTCGTCAAGACGTTTTGCAATCTCAGCGTCTAACTTTTCGTCCTTTTTTCTATTAACCAATTTATTCCCTCCTATTTCAAATCCCTTTTTATTGACGCTACCGTCATTGATATAATTTTTTTCAGGGTCATCACAACATTGGTACCTTTCAGGGCACTGGCTTCAAAAGATGGTCGCTTAAGCTGACTGTTGAGATCTTTTTCAAGGACATCCGTGGAAAGCAATGGGATGCCCTGTTCCTTTAAATCAATTTTGTTGTACTGCAATACGCACGGAATCTTAAAGATACTTTTTTTATAATTTGAAAGGTTTTCCTGCAGATTTTTTAGAGAAAGAATATTTTTTTCGCGGCGGACCGCCATGGCATCGGCAACAAAAACGATGCCATCAACACCTCTGAGAACCAGCCGGCGGGTGGCGTTATATTTAACTTGGCCGGGTACAGTATAGAGCTGAATTTTAACATCATATCCATTGATCACGCCAATATCAAAAGGCAAGAAATCAAAGAAGAGTGTGCGGTCTCCATGGGTTTTGACGGTGACCATCTCAGTATTGATGCGATTCCGGAACTTTTTATATATATATTCCAGGTTCGTGGTCTTACCGCCTCGACCGGGGCCGTAATAGACAATTTTTACCTGAATTTCCTTATTTTTTAAATTTACAAATGCCATGCTAAAAATGTTAGCAGAAATCTATCCACACGCCTTTAACACAGATGTCGATTAACAAAGGGTTTAAAGCGACAGGAGGGGTTCCAATATGGTTTTTAACTGCTCAACTGAATCAGCCACCTTCAGCCTTAAAAAGCCCAGAGAGATATCATTGCCGAAGATCGTAATCAGTAAAAATTCTGTCGTAATTTTGTTAAAATGAATATTTTCCTTTTTACCCTTATGAAACAGCAATGAAAACTCACTTTCGCCGATGATTTTGGCCATCGCGCTCACAGCACCAAAATTGCCGGCAGCCAGGGCCGCCAATGAATAAATATCGTGCTGTTTTTCTCCATTATCCAAATTGGAGATGATATTGCCGGCCATATCGATTAGAAAAACGCAGCGAACCCCGTTGTTAATGAGGTCTTGCATTAAGATCTCCTCTATTCTGTCGAGCTGTTTCTGACCAAGCGTGTATGACAATTTGCCCTCCTGAAAAGTATATTAAGCGATTTATTTAATTAACTCGCCGGCAAAATGTTGCCGATCCTTTGCATTCAGAACCGCTGTTAAAATAAAGACATGGCGAACACGCGAAAAGCGTTACCTAACGGTCAACACTGCTTGGGCGCTCGCGCCAACTTCACCAAAAATAAAACAGCACTCTTTGCCCGTCTGCGTTTAGCTCAGCACGAATGTCAACGGATTGTAAATAATCTCAGGGACTTCCTAGTATTTAAATTTCTACTGCCTTAAGTTCGGTATCTTAAAAAAAAACTTTAATATCTTAGCGGATTTCCCCTGTCACTCAATGAAGCTGAAAAATCTGCACAGGACCCTTATGCTTCTTAAATTACAAAAAAAACACTATTTTAGCAAGCTAAATCTTTGGGTTCTTAGGGTTTTGGAACCGGTCGTCTTACGGCTTTTGATCCGAAGGTTCTTTGATTTCATGTGCGTCGGATAAATCCATTGCAATTAAAACTTCGCCTGCAGCCTGGGTAGAAATCTTCAAATTCGGATAGCGTTTTTTGAAAACTTGTATCATCGCCCTATTTTCTCGTAAGACCGACGCTGAAAAATGCGTATAATCGTTTTCCTTGGCTATCTTTTCAAGCACCGCGAGAAGATATGAGGCGATTCCCATACCCTGGAAGTCCTCCCGAACGACAAATGCAACCTCGGCCCATCGGTCTTTTTCATAGGCATAGGTACCGATCGCAATAATCTCCTTGTGGCCCTTTTGCAGAACGAGACCGATGATCGACATGTTTTTATGGTAATCCACGCTGGCCCAGTGTTTCTGAACCACCTCGTGGGAAAAAGATCGCATGCGATAAAAAAAGCGCATATAAATGGTCTTTTCCTGCAGGGAATAAAAGAAATTACGATAGGCAAACTCATCCGAAGGCAACAGCGGGCGAAATTCAACTGTTTTCCCATTCTTCAGTTTTAGAGTGCTTTTATAATCTTCAAGGAAAAGCAGATCTTCGGTAGAAGGCGGCAGTTGGTCCGCAAAAATATAATGGCGCTTCTTCGCCACATCAATGAGCTGCTCACGAAATTTTGGATGTGCAATTTGGGCCAGTTCCATGACCCGCTGAGAAATACCTTTTCCCTGAAGTTCGGCGATGCCGTATTCGGTGACAACAAAGTTGACGTCCCCCCGGGTGGTGGCCACACCGGCGCCCTCACTCAAATGCGACGCAATTCGCGAAACCGAACCGTTTTGGGCTGTTGACGGTAAAGCGATAATCGAAAATCCGCCCCTGGACATCGAGCTTCCCCTTAAAAAATCGACCTGATCCCCGATACCGCTAAAAAACAGGTATCCCATGGAATCCGAACAAACCTGACCGGTTAAATCCACCTCAAGCGCCGAACTGATGGATACCAAATGATCATTGCGCGCGATTACGGTAGGATCATTCACGAACTCAGATGATCGAAAATAAAATGCTGGATTGTTGTCGACGTACTGATAAAGTTTTTCTGTACCCATGCAAAGCGACGTGACAACTCTGCCCGGAAGCAATGTTTTTTTCTTGTTGGTAATCACATTTTTCTCAAATAACGGCAACAATCCATCGGTAATGAGCTGGGTGTGAAGTCCCAGATCCTTTTTGTTATCCAAATACTGCAAAATGGCATAGGGAAGACGGCCGAAACCGATTTGAAGCGTGGCTCCGTCATCAATTAACTGGGAGATAAAATGCCCGATCCGCTGGGCGACTTGAATATCTTTTACAGCCGGAACACTCTCCACCAGGGGCTCTTCAAAAGGCACCAGCCAGTCGATTTCATCAACATGGACGAAGCTGTCGCCCCAGGTTCGAGGCATGCGCGGATTCACCTGCGCGATGACCAAACCGGCATTTTCCAATCCCGACCGGGTAATATCCACAGAAACGCCCAGGCTGCAATAGCCGAATTTATCAGGCGGACTCACCTGAACCAGAGCAACATCGAGCCGAATCCGCCCACTGGCGAAAAGCCGGGGAATTTGGGACAAGTACGCCGGAATATAATCAATTTTTCCTTCAAATGCCGCTTTGCGCATGCTGGCGCTGATAAAAAAAAGCTTCAGCAAAAATCTTCGCCGAAAAGATTCATCGTCAATATACTGCGAAAAAGTCGATGAGAGCATTTGATAGACCAAAATATCCTGGATCGTTGAATCATTGATCATGGCCTTAATCAGATGCTGGGGTTCGCCGCACCCAGTGCCGATGAAAACTCGACTTCCACTTTTAATTCGCGATACAGCCTCTTGTGCATTGACGACTTTATCCGGACACAGACGTTTCAAATTCATTTCAACCCACCGCTCTATGTTTATTTTAAATTTAATCAAATGATCATTAAGTTATTAGAATACCGATAATAATACGAATTGATCATAAATCAACTGAATTAAGAATTTAGCACAAATGGTTCAGCCTGAAGCGCGTCCAACAATGATTTGTTTTCTGGTGAAAAAGACATTATACTATGGAGGAGATTAATCAATACCTCAAGAATGGGAAATCAGCAACCATGAAATCTTTGAGGCAAAAAGGCATTTATCGACCCTTTGAACGCTTGAAGGTTCTGTTGGAAAATGAGTATTCTGTCCTTAAAAATAGCGCTGCTGAACAGGCTTCAGAATCGTCTGATGACGAAACAGATGCACAGGATGACCGCGCGCTTTTTGAAAAAGCCATGGCGGATGTCGAACGAATTTCTCAAAACATTTGTGCCGAACTAAATTACCCAAAATGCCCAGTTTCGGAGACCAATGAGACAGATGATACTGAAGCGCTACTGCGTCTGGAGAGACTGGTTGAGACCGGCAAAGGGTTTGTGGTCGCAGATACCGCCGAATATGTCGAGGGAATCGGCTATAACGTAAATCGCGAAGTTGCCAAGCGCCTGCACAAGGGAGAATTCTCCCTCCAGGGACATATCGATTTGCATGGTCTCACGGTGGAACATGCGCAGCAGGTTTTTGAACATTTCTTAAAGGAAAGCATTGCCACGGGCAAAAGAATGGTTTTAATCGTTCACGGACGGGGTCTTTCTTCACCGGGTGCGCCGGTTTTGAAGTCGAAAGTGATTGAATGGCTCACCTCCGGCTCATGGCGCAAGTGGGTAATGGCATTTACCAGCGCGCGATTATGCGACGGGGGAGCTGGAGCCACTTATGTGCTTTTAAGAAAACGCCCGGCAACCAGACGATTTAAAAAGAGTCGCAAATGAAACGGCAATTGAATATCAGCCGCTGAAAAAATAACTTGACAATAACCTGATTGACCATTAAATACAGCAGTTTTAAATTTCCAATGTCTAATCGCCCCCATCACGCTTGACGGCAGTTGGGGGTTTTTCATCCAGATGATAAGGAAGGCTAAATGAAAAAAGATATTCATAAAGTCAGAAATATCGGTATCAGTGCCCATATCGACTCGGGGAAAACGACACTGACCGAACGCATTCTCTATTACACCAAGCGCATCCATACCATGCACGATGTGAAAGGCAAAGACGGCGTGGGAGCCACCATGGATTCCATGGAGCTGGAAAAGGAGCGGGGCATTACGATTGCTTCGGCCGCCACCTATTGTGAATGGCTGAGCCATGAAATAAATATTATCGACACACCCGGCCACGTTGATTTCACCATTGAAGTGGAACGTTCATTGAGAGTTTTGGACGGGGCCGTACTGGTCCTTTGCGGTGTGGCCGGGGTGCAATCCCAGTCCATTACCGTCGACCAACAAATGAAGCGCTATAAAGTGCCCTGCATCGCCTTTGTTAACAAATGCGACCGCAGCGGCGCCCACCCGCTGCGCGTTGTCCAGCAGCTCAAGGAAAAACTGGGACACAATGCCGTGGCCATGCAGTTGCCCATAGGTTTGGAAGCAGATTTCCAGGGCGTGATTGACCTTGTTTCGATGAAGGCAATTTATTTTGACGGCGAAAAAGGCGAAACGCTTCGTATGGAAGAAATTCCCCCCGATCTAATGCAAAGCGCTCAGGACCACCGTGAAATCCTTATCGATCAGGCTTCTCTATTTTCCGATGAATTAACCGAGGCCATTTTAGAAGAAAAGGCGGTCTCCGAAGAAATGATTATCGCCGGCATTCGTCAGGGTGTTATCCGTCGCCAACTGACGCCGGTTTTTATCGGATCCGCATATAAAAACAAGGGCATCCAGCCTCTTTTAGACGCTGTAACTCAGCTTTTGCCCTGCCCGCTTGATGTTGAAAATCAGGCTCTGGACATGAATAACGCCGAACAACCGATTGTTCTTTCCAACACCACTGACAAACCGCTGGTGGCTCTGGCTTTTAAGCTGGAAGACGGACCTTATGGCCAGCTGACTTATATCCGTGTCTATCAGGGCTCGCTGACCAAGGGGGATGCCATTGTTAATGTTCGTACCAGAAAAAAAGTTAAGGTGGGCCGAGTTATCCGTATGCATGCCGATCAGCTGGAGGATATCGAGTCGATTCCTGCCGGTTATATCGGGGCATTATTCGGAATTGACTGCGCCTCCGGGGACAGCTTCGTCGCACCTGGAATGAGTTTGACCATGACTTCCATGTATGTGCCTGATCCGGTAATATCTTTGGCCATATTTCCCAAAGACACCAAATCCGAGACCAACGTATCCAAGGCTCTCGCACGGTTTACCAAAGAAGACCCAACATTTAAGGCCCGGGTCAACGAGGAAACCGGAGATACGATTATTTCCGGCATGGGTGAACTTCATCTGGATGTCTACCTTGAAAGAATGCGTCGCGAATATCAGGCCGAGGTGACCACCAGTCCGCCGCGGGTCGCCTACCGGGAAACCATTACTCAAAAAGCGGAGTTCAACTATCTTCATAAAAAACAAACCGGTGGTGCCGGACAATTTGCAAGGGTTGCCGGTTACATGGAGCCGGTTCAACATGAAGATCTTGTTTTCGAAAATCAAGTTGTGGGCGGATCCATCCCCACTCAATTCATAGCGGCCTGTGAAAAGGGATTCAAGAAATCCATGCATAAGGGACCCAAAATGGAATTCCCCATTACCGGTGTCCGAATTGTGCTCAACGACGGTGCTTCACATCAAGTAGATTCTTCCGATATGGCTTTTCAGGCAGCAGCCCGCGGTGCATTCCTGCAGGGATATGCGAAAGCCAAATCCGTTATTCAAGAGCCGATCATGAAAGTGGTGGTGGAAACACCCACCGAGTTTCAGGGAGCGGTAATGACCACCCTAACTCAGCGGCGGGGGATGATCGTCGGCTCTCAGGACGAGGGACCTTTCAGCGTAATCGAAGCTCAGGTCCCGCTTGCTGAGATGTTTGGCTATTCCACTGATTTAAGATCAGTGACCAAAGGCCAGGCACAATTCACAATGGAATTTTTAGTATATCGGCAGGTACCGCAATCCATTGCCGAGGAGCTGGTCAAAAAAACGGCGGCGGAAAAAAAGAATGTTGCGTAAGAAAGTTGCGGGGTGCGAGTTGCGGGTTAATGCTTTAAATGGCTGAAACGAAACGCTTCAAAAATAAGAATCTTCTTATTGATACCCAAAGACTGTTTGAATTCGGAGGTGAACCATTTCCTTTTAAGGAACCCGAATTTAAGAAAAAGATATCAGCAAAACAAACAGGCAATATCTGCTATATTAGAGAAAGGAATATCCGCATGCTGAAAAATGAATTCATACTCAAAAATCCGTTGCGGCGCATGGGTTATAAAAGCGATGATATCCTTCAGACCGGCGAATTCGGGGCGGTAATGGCTCGTGCCGGTGTGGGTAAAACGGCGTTTTTAGTTCAGCTGGCCTTACACAGCATGCTTAGAGAAAAAAATGTCCTGCATGTCAGTCTGAACAACCCGGTAAAGAAAGTCAGCCTCTCCTACAGAGAAGTTTTTAACCGCATTACCGCGCAATATGAAATTCACCAGACCAGCCAGCTGTGGGACACAGTTCTGCCGCATCGGTTCATCATGACCTTCCGCGTCGAAGGGTTCAGCGTACCGAAACTTGAAGAGAGACTCACGGATCTGATTGAACAGGATATATTTAAACCCGACACGATGATCATCGATAACATCCCTTTTGATGACTCGGTCCGTAAAGACCTCACGGTTTTAAAAAAGCTTGCATTACGTCAGGGAATACGTGTGTGGTTTTCCGTTCGAACCCACCGCCACGAAGAACCCGGTTTGGATGGACTCCCCATTCAGCTGAGTCAGGTTGCCGAGCTGTTCGAAGTGGCCATCCATCTGGTGCCGAAGGGAAAACAAATTCAAATAGAGGCTTTTAAAGGTCCCGGTTCAGAAGCGGATTTTCCGGATTTACTTCTGGATCCGGCGACCATGCTGATTACCGATCAAAGCTAAAAAAAGCTTGCAACAAAATGATGTCGCAAGCTTTTTTAATCTGGAGGCGGCAGTCGGAGTCGAACCGACGAATTGCGGTTTTGCAGACCGCATTCAAGTAGCTGTAAGC
>Ga0209536_100016798_pt1 | contig 10393 bp, 7 predicted proteins | sample DeeMarSeWOR28_12_FD_187461 | JGI IMG/M metagenome (GOLD analysis project Ga0209536, IMG submission 187461) | Marine sediment microbial communities from White Oak River estuary, North Carolina - WOR-2-8_12 (SPAdes) (version 2) | ecosystem: Environmental > Aquatic > Marine > Intertidal zone >... | reverse complement strand
CTGAATTTAATGCTGTATCAACCTGTACCTCCAACTCAAGTATGAAATCACCATATATCTTCTTTGTGCAAAGAAACGAATTGGGTGTGTTCGCAACTGCTGTTCCTGTAATGACCCCATCAGAAGAGAGGTCATATGCGGCCTCACCTCCTTTCTGAATAAAATCATCCAGGTTTTCACCATTGAACAGATCTGTCCAGTTTGCCACCGGCTGAGGTTCTGAGCAGGAGATCATAAAAAGGATTGAAATACAAAACAGAAATAATAAATAAAGTTTGTTCATTAGAAATAATTTTAATTGTTATAAAAACTTCAAATAATTTATCGCGGTGTTTCTTTGTGTCTTAATTATCCACCATATCCTCCTGAGGCTGAGAGGGTGGGCTTTGTGATGCTTGGTTTTTCGTAAATTCAATATCTCATAAATTTTTCACCAATTCTTTCAGCCACTCCCTCAGTTCATTCCCCAGGTCTTTCCGTTTCAATCCATAGATAATATTTGTCTTCAGAAAGTCCAGTTTATTACCAATATCGTACCTGACACCATCGAACTTCAATGCATACATGTCGTGCTCTTTCAGCATCAATTGCATAGCATCAGTTAATTGGATCTCATTGTTGATACCTGGCTTAACCCTGCTCAGATATGTGAATATCTCAGGAGTGAAAATATAGCGGCTGGCAATAGCAAGATTTGAAGGAGCTTTCTCAACAGCTGGTTTTTCAATAAATTTCTCAACAGCATAAACATTTGGTTTGATCTCCTTACCACCTATGACACCATAGCGACCTACCAGATTTTTATCAACCTCTTCAAGAGCAACAACCGATTTTTTGTATCGATTATAAACTTTCATTAGCTGTTTCGTTACAGAGCCTTGCTCGCCTTCAATCAATGTGTCACCAAGCAAGACAGCAAATGGTTCATTGTTCACATGATGATAAGCATACCTGATTGCATCACCAAGACCGTTCAGTTCTTTCTGCCAGACAAAATGGATATCTGCAAGTTGGGTTATATTGCGGATTTTTTCAAGTTCCCTGAATTTTCTTTTTGCCTCAAGCTGCTGCTCAAGTTCGATGCTCCTGTCGAAATGTTCTTCTATCGATCTTTTGCCCTTACCAATTATCATAAGGATATCTGTCATTCCAGCTTCCACAGCCTCCTCAACCACATATTGAATGGTAGGAGTATCAACTATTGGTAACATCTCCTTAGGCTGTGATTTAGTTACGGGTAAAAATCTTGTGCCAAATCCTGCTGCAGGAATTACTGCTTTTTTAATCATAGTCTGTTCTTTGATCTATAACACCTGAGGTTTTATTACCTCTATTTTTTTTTCATTCAGAGTCCGGACCAATGCCGAATACATTTCTTCATCTTTATATGATCCGATAATAGCACCGCCAGATCCGGTAAATTTAGCACTGGCTCCAACACTCCTTGCCAATTCAACCATTTGTATGTTTTTCTGGCTTATGTTCATTACAGATCTGCGGATGTCAAAGTTGGTATCAATATATTGAGATAGCCGGTCCAGGTCGGAATGAATCAAGGCTTCCCTGCCTTTCTCTGTTAATTCAGCCCATTTTCTTATCGCGTCAAGGACCTCCTTGTCATTAAAATGAAACCGTTCCCTGAAGTCATTATGCATAACTTCGGATCCTTGAGACAGATCAGTACGATAGGCAATATAGAGATTCCTAAAAAGTGCCCGGTCAAGGATATGATAATCTCCATAATTCTGTTTATCCATAATATCCTTATTGAAATCCATAAACACAGGCGATTCAAAGGCCTGTACAACACGGTCCTGTAAACCTGCAGCAATCTGAAGCTCATCTACTTCAACCGATAGTACCAGGTTAGCCATTATGGGCCTGTCGATCTCAACATTATAAAAGCATTTTAGTGCTTTCATGCAGGCTGTAATGATAGCACTCGACCCCGCAAGTCCGAGCTTATATGGAATATCTGAACGATAACGGATCGTAAAATTCTTATTGCTCAGAGCCAGGGAATTCTCAACACAATAGGTATAAAATTTCTTTACAGCAGCCTTTAATAGCCTGATTCCACCATAATATCCAAACAACTGAACATCATCAGCCAGTTCATGGATACTGTTAAAGACATTGGAATCATATTCGGCTGGTAATATTTCCAGTTCAGGAGTTTCATATAAGACCACCTCAGCACAAAAATTAGAAAAAGGAAATGCGATGGTTTTGCCATAATATCCATCCGAAGGATTTCCGAGCAGTGCAGCCCGCGGATAAGATTTTTCTCGAATGATCAATTTGAAAAGTGTTTATTTCCGGTTTCGAAATGTAATAACAAAAATAGCATAAACTTGTGTTTATTATTAATGTATTTGTTATATAGTGGTATGAAGAATTGATTCCTCAGGAATGAATTAAATGAATTAATTATCAAATCGAAATATCCTGGCCTTCCAGATACCTAATTTGCCCAAAAAATATGCAACTGAGACAGATAGTACACCTAATCCGTACTTAAGACTTCGTTTAAAATTGATAGAGGATGCCTCTTCAAAATATTTTGTAGGACAGGTGATCTCCGCTATCTCATAGCCAGCCCAACAAATCTGTGCAAGTATCTGGTTATCAAAAATAAAATCATCCGAATTATGATTGTAGTCAATCTTTTTAAGAACTTCAGCTGAAAAGGCCCGGTACCCGGTATGGTATTCCGATAATTTTTGATTCATCAGGATATTCTGGAACAGTGTCAGCACCCGGTTAAAAAAATATTTATAATACGGCATGCCACCCCGTAATGCTCCGTTGCCAAGTATCCGTGAACCCAACACCACATGGTATACATCCTGGGCAATAAGATAACACATGGAATGTATCAGCTTGGGTGTATATTGATAATCAGGATGAAGCATCACAACAATATCCGCCCCCAATTCGAGTGCTTTTTTATAACACGATTTCTGATTCCCACCATAACCCTTATTTTCCTGATGCTCAATAATATGATTAATACCCAGTTCCCTGGCCAGACCAACCGTATTGTCATCACTTTTATCATCTACCAGGATTACCAGATCAACAATATCAAAAGGAATCTCTTTATAGGTTGATTCCAGCGTTTTTTCTGCATTGAATGCAGGTAAAACGACAGCTACTGTATTATTATTGATCATCCGAATTTTCTTTAATGTTATCCTGTTCCGGTTCCCTTATAAGAAATGCAAATCCGTTTTTTGAATAGTACTCCTTAAGATCAGGATACTGTTCCATGTACCTCTTAACTGACCTGTTCCGTAATATGAAATAAGCCGTTTTATCAATATCTCCCTTTAACAACCAATCTGCATCGTTTGCTTTTTCATTCTCCGGTGGTTCCCTGTTGGTATAGAAATAATGAGCATAACTTTTCATGCCCAGGGTTTCAACATAGCACTCTTCATCTTGCCTTTCTTTACAGAATTCGATCAGGGCATTCTGGCTGTACCCTTCAATTCGTGGTGTTATGAATAATATGGACAGAAGAGTATAAAGGGTTGTATTCAAAAAAAGCATAGAGTATCCATAATTTTTTCTCTTCCTGACCATCAACAATGACAGAATTATACCCACAAGAAACAAAAATCCAATTGCAGATTCCCAACCTGACCAGTGAACATCTGCCTGTAAATTACCTAATGCGAATTCATCCTTTATCCAGCCTTCGCGAATGATCCAATCTTTGTTAATGAGAAGGAGTGGAAGAGCTATGCTCATACTTGCATAAAGGGTTCCAATAACTCCATATACCCAATTCAACCAGAGAAAGTTACGAATTCGATTCCGAATTATCTTACTAACCACATATGCGCCTAAGTAGGTCAAAGGGAAATAACACAATGAAGAATAATGAACAATTTTTGTTTTAACAATAGAAAAGACAACTAAGACAACGAGGAACAGCATGATCATCCAGTATTTAAATCTTTTTTGAGGGGATTCATCATAATAGCTCCTGCGGAATCCCTTAAGAGCGAAAATAGAAGCCGGGAATACACCAAACAGAAGGATCACTATATGATACAAGAAGAATCCTCCATGTCCGGCATCCTGTGTTCTCAATAACCTGATCTGGTAGGTTATGAAATCTGAAATGATCTTCTCATTCCCAATCATTATCTGAATAATAAACCATATCCCCCCCACGAATCCCATTACAAGGACATACACTAAAATTTCCCAGATATTGATCTTAAGCCGGAATCGGTTTATCATCCAATACACTCCTACTGTTAATCCGAATAGTAAAACAGCAACGGGTCCTTTTGTTAATACTGCAAGTCCAATCATACATGCTGACAGGATTACTCTCCTCCATCTTTGTGCTCGTTGGGTTGTTTCAAGGAGATAAATAAATTGGAGCAATCCAAGAAAAATAAAGAGGTTAAACCATGGATCGATGATACCTGATTTGAAATAGAAAAAAGGTAAAATAGAGCCCAGATAGACAATTATCCATAAAATACCAAATGAATGATCATAGACCTTTCTTCCACTCCGGTACAATACAAGCATTGTAAGTATACCGCATATGGCATTGGGGAATCGTGCAGCAAATTCATTGATTCCAAATAATTTCATTGAAACCACTTGCATCCAGTTAAAAAGAGGTGGTTTTTCCCAGAAAGGCTGAAAATCAATTCTGACTGTCAGGTAATCTCCCGTGACAATCATTTCCCTGGCAGATTCAGCAAAATTGATCTCATCCCAGTCAAACAGGTGCAATCCTCCCAGAAATGGGATAAACAACAGAATCCCAGCGATAATAATGATCAATTCCGTTATGAGCGGTCTTTTGGGCATAGCATTATTTCCTTTTTCTAAAAAGTGCTGAAAACGACAGATCGATCCAAACCCAGTTTACTTTCTGAAAATACCAATAAAAAATCAATGCTGCTAATAATCCAATCAAAGAACCTGCAAAAATATCCCCAAGAAAATGCTGTGAAAGGTAAACTCTTGAGTAGGCCACCACACAAGCAAGGATAAAGCAGCCCCATTTCAAAAGTCTATCCCTGATAATAAAGGCCAAGCTAAAAAAAAGGGCAAACGCCGTGGCAGAGTGTCCGGATGGAAAACTATGATGATGATGCAGGTCAATACCCGGTACGAAATAGAGCTCCTCCATTTCTTTGAAGACAAAGGCGGGTCTCTTCATCTCAGAAAATACAAACCTTTTTAGAAGTTGAACAACAATACCTGAACCTAAAAATGAGGTCAGCAAGACAGATGCCCACCTGAAACGGATAAATCCGAAAAGAATGATGACAAGAGCTACCAAAATCCCATTCCCACCATGTGTTATATTAGCGAAAAAAAAATCTGAGAAGGGAGAGTGGAAACGGTTCAGGAAAAGATGGAGCTCAGTTTTTGAATAGAATAAATGCAATATAATGCCTGCCATAAGAAGCAGGCCATAAAAGATTAAAATTATCTTGTTTTCCTTAATTATCCTGATCATTAGATATGAAACTTAATACTGTTTCTCTGTGAACCTCATCTTCTTCCCTGTGTAACCCTTCCTGCCATGTGAAATGCTACAAAGATCCAAATTTCACTATGGTGTCCCATCCTCTATTCATTTTACCTTTCACTCCAACAATTTAAATCCATCCTTCTTCCCTTTATCTATAGCCGGAATACCCTTTTCCATCCATTCAGGTGCAGGTTCATCTTTCAGGTAATGATCAAAAAACTGCATCATCCTGATGCTCAAATCAATCCTGTTAGGCCATTTTGTGAGGTTATGCTGTTCATCGTTGTATACAAGCAGCCATGATGGCTTATCAAGACGCCTCAGGGCAACAAAAAACTCTATTCCCTGGTACCATGGAACAGCTCCGTCCTTGTCATTGTGCATGATTAATACCGGAGTTTCAATCTTGGGGACATGGAACAAGGGAGAATTTTCGAGATATAGGTTTGTTCTTTCCCATAGGGTCCCTCCTATCCTGCTTTGAGATTCTTCATACTGGAACATCCTGCTTTTCCCTGAGCCCCAGCGAATGCCACCATAAGCACTGGTCATATTTGACACAGGTGCTCCCGACATGGCAGCCGCATATAGGTTTGTTTGTGTTATCAAATAAGCAACCTGGTATCCTCCCCAGCTTTGGCCCTGGATAGCCATCCGGTCAATATTGATGAAAGGATAGGTATTTGCCATAGCCATAGTTCCACTGACAACAGCATTATAGGCGCTTTGACCAGGATATCCGATTTTATAGTTAATATCAGGAACAAAAACGATATAGCCGTTGCTTACGCAATACGGAATATTGATTGTAGAACTGCTGGGCCTGGGAACACTATGCTGGTATAATGTAGAGGATCTTTTTTCATAGAAGTAGACCAGCATCGGATATTTCTTACCCGGATCAAGATTCTCAGGAGTATAAAGAATGCCATCCAACTGTTCATTATCAAACGATATCCAGTGAACCAGTTTAGCATCTCCCCATAAATATTCGCCAGCCTGTGGATTCGTGTTGGAGATCTTACGCTGATCTTTAATATTCACATCGCTACAATACAGTTCCGGGTATACCTTAAAGGAGCCCTTTCTCCAGATAATTTTTTCTGCATTCTTTGCTTTGACTGGAGATGAATAATACCATTTTCCATAGACCATCTGAACCGGATCATCTGATAATAACGCACTGGCCTGGAAAAATCCTGTTTCTTTGGTCTTTTCACTTAGTCCATGCAGAAACATTGGTTTCCCCGGATCAATGAAATATTCATCCCTGTCGATCCTTTGATACCGGAATCTAATTTCGTTTTTTCTTCCAAATTCATTCGTAAGGTTAAGGGGAATATTATTCCCCGCCACGTCAATTTTCCAGATATCGAACCTGTCGTAAATCAGCACAAAACGATCTTCATCTGTCCATCCTGCCCGGCCATGCGGATATGGAGCAAAAGCCATGTCGAATTTTTCATTATAGAAATTGACCGGGATATCCCGTGTAAGAGAGATGAGTTTGTCTTCTTTAATATCGTGTGCGTACCAGCTGCTGTCGGTTGTTTCATACCACATCAGGTATTTCCCATGAGGTGACAATTGAATGTTATATGATTTCTTTTTCAAAATCAGCTCTTTTTCACCGGTATTTAAATCAATAATATAAACATCCATAAACCTCTCTGAATCCCATGAACTTTGCCTATCATAAGGTAAACTTGTAAGACCAAGGGCCACATCACCATTGCCTTTGTGCAAGGTCCTTACAGTCCTTACCAATGTATCTGCCAATTGGATAAACCTTTCCTTTTCAATGTGATATACAGCCAGATAGGTTTTTTTCTCTTCATTTTTTAGCTGAACTTTCTGTTGGGTTTGAAGCAGATCATCCTTCCAGTTCCACACATCTACTTTTGGTTTTTCTTCATCGAGAAGTGTATCCTCCTCCTCTTTGATGATCTTGTGTGCAGTCCCAAGGTAAACTTTCATTCCGTCACCTGAAAACCAGATCTTTCCATTCCTGCTTGCGCCCCATTCGGCTGGCATACCAAGTGTTAAGGTATCAACAATTTTTCTTGTTTTTTGCTTATAGGAATTCCAGTAATATACATCCAAGCCCACTTCTTTGGCTGTATCCTGATGATGCTGAAATGCCATCTGGGTACCTGGTTCATCAAGGGTGATATTTTGAATCCGTCCAATGGATTCGAAAATTTCCCTGTTGTCCTCAGGTTCGGTAGTAAAAAAGGAAACCGTACTTACTGGTATTGTATCATGGTTTTCCTGCACAAATCCAATGGCTTGTCCCTGTAAAGACATAGCATAAGCTGTGACATGTTCATATAGGTGAGATTTTTTTGTTACCGGATTTATAATGATTAGATCCGATCCCCTGCTTATGCTGTCGGGTTTTTCATTTGCTATGGAATCATTTTTTGATATTTTTTCATCAGTGGTATCTGGGATTTCAAAATGATGAAATGCCATCCAGGAGGAGCCATCCGGGGCAACTTTATACGATTGAACATCCGGAAATTTCATGATCTCCCCTGAGGATATTATCCAAATTCCAAGCGAATCCCGGGGCATTTCATCCTTCTTTTTTTTATCCTTTTTCGCTTGCCGGATAACCAAGTGCTGTGGTTTAATCTTAAAAACAAGGAAGTCTGAATGAAAAGAAAAGGATTGACCGGTCCCCCTTGATATGGAATCTTTCTCACCTGATTCTATATTAACAAGATATAAAAATCCGTCACCCTGTTGTGGACGAATTTCGTAGGAAATCCACTTCCCATCTGGTGAGATAATTGAATTTCTAATGTCTTTCCAGGATTCGTATACCGTATGATCCAATGGTTTTTTACTGGATTGACCATAATGCGATGGAATAGCGAAGGCAATAAAAATTAAGGTAAACAGGAGGCTGTACAATGTTTTTTGGCGCATAATTTAAGTTTATGAAAGAATACAGATCAAAGATAATATTTTATCAGTTTTCGGTTTTCAGTTTTCGGTTTTCAGTTTTCGGTTACTGGGTTTATGTTCTCTGTGTTACTCAATTTTTAACTCTGTGAAACTCTGTGCCCTATTAAATCAAAAATACAAGCCATCAGCTAAATGGCTTGGATTGGGGAAGATGTTAACCATATTTTTAATACATTTAAACCCGTTAAAATTCTTATAATTTCATTCAGGATGAGTCAAAAATCAGCAACAGAGGCATTTTGTGAAAGATATGGAGAATCTTCCAATCCATACCAGATATATTTTGCACCCGGGAGGGTAAATTTAATTGGTGAACATACAGATTACAATGGAGGATATGTATTCCCCTGTGCACTGAATTTTGGCACCTACCTGGTTTTACGGACAAATGATACAGAAGAGATGCGGATGGCCACAACCAACTTCCCGTATGCTAAATCGGTTTCCCTGGACAAAATCAAAAAGCACAACGGTAGCTGGATCAACTACCCAATGGGGGTCATGGACCAGTTTCAGAAACGCGGCTTTGAACTTAAAGGAATGGATCTGATGTATTCGGGGACCATCCCCAACGCGGCGGGTTTATCTTCCTCAGCAAGCATAGAAATGGTTACAGCGGTTGCCATAAATGAGATGCTTGGCCTGGGTCTGGATATGATTGATCTGATAAAACTTTCTCAGAGAGCTGAAAATGAATTTGTAGGAGTCAACTGTGGTATTATGGATCAATTTGCATCCGGAATGGGCAAAAAGGATCATGCTATTTTCATTAATTGTGATACCCTGGATTACAAAACCATTCCAATGAATACCGGAGATTATAAAATCTTAATCTCCAATACCAATAAACGCAGGGGACTCGCTGATTCAAAATATAATGAACGCCGGGCACAATGTGAACATGCTGTTGAATTCCTTTCACAAGCCGGTCAAATATCTTTTCTTGGAGAACTGACACAGGAACAATTTAACAGCCGGCTGTATACCATCTCAGATGATACTATTCTGCGCCGTGCACGTCATGTTGTATCGGAGAACAACAGGGTATTACTGGCCATACAGGCCTTGAAAAAAAATGATCTTGTTACATTTGGTACACTGATGAATGCATCCCATGATTCTCTCCGGGATGATTATGAAGTTACAGGATTTGAACTCGATACCCTGGTAGAGGAGGCCAGAAAGGTAGATGGTGTTTTGGGATCAAGAATGACAGGTGCTGGATTTGGGGGATGTACAGTTAGCCTGGTTCATAATGATGCAACAGATGAGTTCATTAAAGAAGTTGGTCCACCCTACAAGGCAAAAACCGGTCTCCAGCCCGACTTCTATATCGCTGAGGCGGGCGATGGTGCCAGACGCCTGGAATAGATTAATCTGTCACAATTAATTGAACGCTTTGCAGGTCACTTAGCCTGGATGAAGGGCCAACCATCAATGTAAAGGTTCCGGGTTCCATGATGTATTCTCTTTTTTCAAGATCATAGAATTCAAGTTTCTCAGGTGTAATCTCAAATCCGACAGTTTTTGTTTCTCCTGCCTCCAGTGAGATACGCTCGAATCCTTTTAATTCACGTAATGGTCTGATATCCGTACTTTCATCGTCATGGATATATACTTGTACCACTTCTTCGCCTGGGATACTACCAGTATTCGTAATATTCACCTCCAGCGTTGCAGACTCTCCCTGGCTGATTTCACTCTGATCCAGAACCGGTTCACTATATTCAAAGGAAGTATAGCTTAAACCAAAACCAAATGGATATAACGGTTCTTTTTTGAAATAACGGTAAGTCTTACCTTCCATATTATAGTCCTTAAATGGAGGAAGATCATCAACAGACTTATAAAAGGTTACTGGTAATCGGCCTGCCGGGTTGTAGTCACCAAATATAATATCCGCAA
>Ga0209536_100016797_pt1 | contig 10393 bp, 8 predicted proteins | sample DeeMarSeWOR28_12_FD_187461 | JGI IMG/M metagenome (GOLD analysis project Ga0209536, IMG submission 187461) | Marine sediment microbial communities from White Oak River estuary, North Carolina - WOR-2-8_12 (SPAdes) (version 2) | ecosystem: Environmental > Aquatic > Marine > Intertidal zone >... | reverse complement strand
GACCGACCCCGAACGCAGTGACGGTTACTCGGGCTATTTACGCACCTGCCACAACGACAAGGTCCAGGGTGCAATTGCGGCTAATTTTGCCTTTAGAGAGAAGGGTCTCAAAAGCGCGGCTACCATTCATGACGGCAGTGTCTACGCCGAACAGCTGGCCCAGGTGTTTGCCAAAACCTTTAAAGAATTGGGCGGCGAAATTACCGCCATGGAAGCCGTTTCCCCCAACGATACCGACATGCGCCCGGTTTTGACCAAGATCGCCACCGGCAAGCCGCAGATCATCTACTATCCGATCTTTATTGCCGAAGGCGGATTTATTACGCGCCAGGCCAAAGAAGTGTCCGGTTTGGAAAAGGTAATGCTGATGGGCGCCGACGGTATGTTCTCGCCGGATTTTTACAAAGCAGCCGGTACTGCCGCCGTGGGGATGTTCCATTCCAGCCCCGATTTTTCAGCATTTGCGGGGGGCTATCAAGAGTTTCTGAAGACCCACCAGAAAAAATACGGTGAAAAACCCATCGCGCCGTTCCACGCCCACGCCTATGACGCCACCATGATGGTCCTGAATGCGATCGACAAAGTGGCCGTCAAAGAAGGCGGGAACCTTTATATCGGGCGCAAGGCGCTGCGGGATGCCCTTTACGCCACCTCACAGATGAAAGGGCTGACCGGCACGATCACCTGTGACCAGTACGGCGACTGCGCCGATCCGAAAATCGCAGTTTATCAGACCGCGGCAGAAAACGTGAAGAAACTGCAGATGCCGACCAAGCCCTACTGGAAACCTTATTAATTTTTATCGATCAATGCCGGCTTCTATCGAAGCCGGCTTTTTCGCTTTTTCTTTAATGCTGCATGAGAGCCGGGTATGCGAATGATACCCGGCTCTCCCTGCAAAATAGGGTATCCTTCCCGACCGTTTGCCGCACCTCAACGCAGGCAACATTTCCCGCTGCGGGAAAACGCACCTTATCAAAAGGCAAACATCAGGCTCGCAAGGATTGAGAAGGACAAGGACTATGCTGCAACGAATTCGCGAACGGATATCACCCACCGACGTGGTGATGTGGCTGATCGGCGGCGGGCTGCTGTTCCTGATTATCTGGGGCTCGATCGCCACCCTGATCAAAGGGACCTATACCACCCGACACTGGATCGATTTCGTCATCTTCGGCCTGGCCCAGGGCAGTGTGTATGCGCTGATCGCCACCGGTTATACCATGGTTTACGGCGTGTTGCGCATGATCAACTTTGCGCACGGCGAAGTCTTCATGAGCGGACCCTATACGGCCTATTTTGTGGCGGCCTATTTTTACCGCAATGACTTTCTGGAGGCCCAGCCCATTCTCTGCCTGGGGGTCATCTTCCTCGTATCCATGGCCGTATCCGTCACGATTGCTTTTTTTCTGGAACGGATTGCCTACCGGCCCCTCAGAGGCGCACCGCGGCTGATCCCGCTGATCACCGCCATCGGGGCCTCTTTTTTTCTGCAGTACCTGTTTCGGGGGCTCTATGGTTCCAGCTTCCAGGCGTATCCGGACATCGCGATGCTGGAAGGCCATTGGATAATTGGCGGTATCCGTATTCTCAAATTTCAGGCCGTGGTCATCGTGGCCGCCGTCGTGCTGATGTTCGCCCTGTACTCCTTTGTCATGAAAAGCCGCATCGGCAAGGCCATTCGGTCCGTCTCCGAGGACAAGGAAGCCTCGGCCCTGATGGGAATCGACGTGGACAAAATGATATCCATGACTTTTGTTGTCGGGGGCGCCGCCGCCGGTGCGGCCGGGGTGCTGTACGCCATCATGTTCAAGCAGGTGCATTTTTTCATGGGCTTCATCCCCGGCATCAAAGCCTTTACCGCCGCAGTTCTGGGCGGCATCGGCAACATCCCGGGCGCAATGCTGGGCGGCATCTTCCTCGGCCTGGTCGAATCCGTCGGCCCCAGCCTGTTTCTGGATGGTCTGGGTATCGTGGCACCCTATCAGCTCAAGGACGCGATTGCCTTTACGATGCTGGTGATGGTGCTGATTTTCCGCCCGACCGGAATTCTCGGCGAACGATTGGCCGTTAAGAAAGCTTAGTCAACTCTTCTGAAGTCAGAAAGGACGTTTTTGACAAAATGAATCAGGATCAATCTCCCTGGCGGAATGCGTTCAACATCGGGCTGATCGGTGCCCTGGTTGCGGTGATGCTCGCTCTAATCGGCATGGTCGAGTCCTTTAACAAGCGCGATATTATTTACCAAATTGTTACCATGGGCAACATCCTGCTGCTGCTCAACGCCGTATTTCTATCCTACCTGGCGGCTAAAAATGCAGAGCGGGACCAGACCGTGTTGGTCTTCGGCACCGCCATTCTCACCGGCGTGATGACGGCGGCCGGCATTGCGCTGCTGGTTACCATCGGCAAGCTCATCAACTTGCGAATGATGTTTATCAATGCCTCACCGGTGCTCTATCAGATATTGACATTTTATTACGGCCCCAAGCTCGGCATCCCCTTGCTGCTGTTCAGCGGCGCCCTGAGCGGTCTTTTTGCCGGCCTGCTCTACCAGGCCCCGGCGGTAGTTCGCAAAATGCTCATCACGGCATTCAGCACTGTGATCATGGCCGGCATGCTGCAGGATATGCTGCGGCCGGTCATCTCGCTGTGGGGCCCGCTGGCCAAGATCAATCTGTTTCTGTTTGCGGCCAACGGTTTGGCCCTCAAAGGGGCCGTGGGCTTGTTTGTTTTAGTCGCGCTTCTGGTTTATTTGTGGCAGAGCAAAGGCGGCACCGTTAAAGCCAGGGTGGAAGGGCTGCCTGCTGGGCAGCAGCGCACTCTAAAGCTCGCCAGCATGCTGGTTATGGCGTTGATCCTGCTTGTTTTGCCGAAAATCCTGGGGCTGTTCCTCAGTGAGGTTTTGACCATCGTCGGTCTCTACGTGCTTCTGGGGCTGGGGCTCAACATCGTGGTGGGTTTTGCCGGATTGCTGGATCTGGGCTATGTGGCCTTTTTCGCCGTGGGCTCTTACGTGGTCGCCATTCTGACATCCCCAGAGCTGGGATTCTTTAGTATGGGATTCTGGAGTGCCCTGCCCATTGTCGTCGCCGCGGGCATTTTTTCCGGTGTGCTGCTGGGGGTGCCGGTGCTCAAAATGCGCGGCGATTACCTGGCAATTGCCACCCTGGGGTTTGGTGAAATCATTCGGATTCTGGTCCTGTCCGACTGGCTGCGCCCGTGGATCGGCGGCGCCCAGGGTATCGGCCAAATCCCCAATATCAGTCTGGCCGGGTACACCTTTACCACGCCGCAGCAAGTCTATTATATCATTCTGGCCGGTTGTCTGCTGGTCGGATTTATATCCTGGCGCCTGCGGGACTCCCGCCTGGGGAGAGCCTGGATGGCGGTGCGCGAGGATGAGGACGTGGCCCAGGCCATGGGCATTAACCTGGTGGCCACCAAACTGATGGCCTTTGCCACCGGCGCCGGTTTTTCGGCCTTGAGCGGCGCCATTTTTGCCACTAAAATCGGCTCGGTCTATCCCCATAGCTTCAATGTCATCGTTTCGATCAACATTATCTGTCTGATCATCGTCGGCGGCATGGGCAGTATCCCCGGTGTCATTGTGGGGGCCTTTGCCCTGGTCGGTTTGCCCGAACTGCTGCGCGAATTTGCCGAGTTCCGCTTGCTGGTATACGGTGCCGCGCTGGTCGCCATGATGTTATTGAAACCGGAAGGGCTCTGGCCGGATGTCAAGCGGCGGCGTGAACTACATACCGAAGAAGACGAAAATGAGGCGGAGGCGGCCGAAGCCGCCCCGGCAGGCGGTTAGGAGGAATTCATGGCAATTCTGACAACGAAAAGACTCACCAAACAGTTTGGCGGTCTGGTTGCCATCGACAATCTGGATCTGGCGGTCAAAGAAAGCAGCATCCACAGTGTCATCGGGCCCAATGGAGCCGGCAAGACGACCCTGTTTAATTGCATCACGGGTTTCTATAAACCGGAGTTCGGAGAAATCGACCTGATGGGCCACGCGTTGGTGGGATTGCTGCCGGACCAGATTGTGCGCCTGGGGATTGCACGGACCTATCAGAATATTCGATTGTTTCCCGCCCTGACAGCGATGGAAAACATTCTGGTGGGCCTCCATAGCCATCTCAAAGCGCGCTTTTTAGGAATCGTCATCGGAACCCCCGGCACCCGCAAAGAGGAGCGGAAGGCAGATGAAGAAAGCAGCCGCCTGCTGCGCTTTGTTAATCTTGGCGGCAAGGGCGAGCTGCTGGCCAAGAATTTGCCCTACGGCGAACAGCGACGGCTGGAAATTGCCCGCGCGCTGGCCACCCGTCCGCAAATTTTGTTGCTGGATGAACCCGCCGCCGGCATGAACCCCAGTGAGACCCAGGAAATGATGGACTTTATTCAGCACCTGCGGGATGAGCTCGGCATCACCATCATTTTAATCGAACATCAGATGAAAGTCGTCATGGGCATTTCCGAAATTGTCACCGTTTTGGACTACGGTGAAAAAATCGCCGAGGGCACCCCAGCGGAAATTCAAAAGAACCCGAAAGTGATCGAGGCGTACTTGGGAACCGGAGCGAGCGCCGCAGAGGCCGCCGCTTAGATGAGAAATCAGGAGGAAGTCTGCCATGGCAATGCTTGAAGTTGAGGGAATCCACACCTATTACGGACACATCCATGCGCTCAGAGACGTTTCGGTCAGCGTCGAAGAAGGTGAGATTGTGACCATCATCGGTGCCAACGGTGCAGGCAAAAGTACCATGCTCAAAACCACCAGCGGTCTGCTAAAACCCCGCAAAGGGTCGATCCGCTTGAACGATGAGGATCTCACCAAACTGCGACCCCATAAAATCGTCGAAAAAGGCGTGGTCCAGGTTCCCGAGGGCCGCCGTATTTTCGGCACGTTGACGGTAATGGAAAATCTGGACATGGGCGCCTTCATCTGCAAAGACAGCCAAAAGAACAAAGAGAACCTGGAACGCGTGTTACAACTCTTCCCGCGGCTCAAAGAGCGCGGCAAGCAGGTGGCCGGCACCCTTAGCGGCGGCGAGCAGCAGATGCTGGCCATGGGCCGCGCACTCATGACAAACCCGATCGTACTGCTGTTGGATGAACCGTCCATGGGTTTGGCGCCGGTTCTGGTCGACGACATCTTTGATACCATTCGCCAGCTGCACGCCGCCGGAACGACCATCCTGCTGGTCGAGCAGAACGCCCGGTTGGCACTGCAGGTCGCCAGCCGCGGCTATGTTCTGCAATCGGGTTCGGTCGTGCTCAGCGATTCCTGCGAAAACCTCGAGAAAAACGAAATGGTCCGTGAAGCGTATCTGGGAGAATAAACGGATTGCGGATTTTGGATTGAATGATAATCCCTTCTAAATTGTAATATCCTTCCTGATTACCATCAGCAAAGCATCTGCCATATCTATCATCCATTAGCGTGACAGCTGGAATCCACCTAGTTTAGCATCATGTTCGGCAGGAAGGTGGCCAGCTTCGGAAAGAGGATAATAAGAAGAACCACCCCAAATATGGAAATCAAAAAAGGCAGGATACCGCGGTAAATCGATTCCAGGGGCACATCTTTGGCCACGCCCGCAACGGTGAACACATTGAGCCCCATCGGCGGAGTGAGCAGCCCGGCCTCCATCATCAAGACTGCGATGACGCCGAACCAAATCGGATTGAAGCCCAGATTGATGATCACCGGGAAAATGACCGGCATGGTCAGGACCATCATCGAAATGGCGTCCAGAAAACAGCCCAGGAAAAGATAAATCAGAATAACAATCGCCAGAATCATGTACCGGGAGACCTCAAGCGAGACCACCCAAGTAGACACTTGAATGGGTATCGTGGAGAGCGCCAGAAACGTACTGAAGACGTTGGCTCCAGCGACTAGGAAAAGAACCATTACCGAAATGCTGACAGATTCCAGCAAAGCGGCTTTGAAAGCCGTCCAGTGCAATTTGCGTTTAAATAGCGCCACCAGAAAAAGCACCGTCGCGCCGACGCCACCCGCTTCCGTGGGTGTAAAAAACCCGAGATAAATGCCGCCCATGACGACCAAAAATATCATCAGCGGTTCCCACACGGGCAGCAGGGAAGCAAACTTTTCTTTCCAGCTCACGGGTTCGGGGCTGCTGGGAGCAATCTTCGGATTTATCTTAACCCACGATACGATGATACCGATGTACGCCAGCGCCAGCAGAAGTCCCGGAACAACCCCGGCGATCAGCAGTCTCCCGATGGACTGTTCGGTCAGCATACCATAAACCACAAAACCAATGCTGGGCGGTATCAGAAATCCCAGGGTGCCACCGGCCGCAACGGTGCCTGCGGACAGCTTGGAGCTGTAACCAAACCGATTCATTTCCGGGATCGCCACCGTTCCCATGGCTGCCGCCGTGGCAACCGATGATCCGGATACCCCGGCAAACCCGGCGCAGGCGGCGACGGTCGCCACGCCAAGACCGCCGGGAAGCATGCGCAGCCATTTATCGAAAGCCGCGTACAACTGCCTCGTCATGCCGGAGCTGCCGGCAAACCCCCCCATGACCACAAACAGGGGGATAACGGTGTAAGGATAGTGCGAGGATGTTTCGTAGACGGTTCGGGCCAGTACCGGCAGGGCGGCCTGGACGGACGAAAGAAACGAAATGCCCAGGAAGCCCACCAGCATCATCGAGAAAGCGATCGGCATTCCCAGGGAAAGCAGGAAAAACACGAGAAGGGTGCCAACAAGGCCTAAGAGAACCGGATCCATTACCCGCTCCTTTTAAATGCCCTAAAGGCTGTCGCCAGATCGACCATCAACTCCAGGCAAAGCAAAAAGGCAGCGACACCGACCAGAAGCTTGAAGGGGCGTTGCGCTACTCTAAGCATGTCGGAAACCGCGGTTTCCTCTAAACCCACGACCCAGCCCTGCCAGGCCAGCAGAGCGATGATGAACAGGCTGAGACACGTTACGACAATTTCTAGAAATATTTGAGCGCGCGGCGACATGCGGGAGGTCAACATGGAAACACGCACGTGGCCTTTGACCTGCTGGGTGTAGGCCAAGCCCAATAGGATGAAAACATCCAGCACGTAGCTGGAAAGCTCGACGATGCCGGGAATCGGCCGGGCCCAGACAGCCCGGCCGATGACATCAGCAGTCGTGAACAGCATCAAGGGAAGAATCAGAAACATGCCCACATAACAAATCCAGCGGTTGACGCGCTGAATCCAGAATTTGATCTTCCCGTCTTTTTCCACTCATAACCTTCCTTATGCGCCGAGCTATTTTTTACCCCATTCTGCTGGAAACGCCGCAGCGGAGACATCGTGCTTATGCGTCTCTTCGTTAAAGAGCATGACGGCTTCTTTGGCGGGAAGGCCTTTGGCCTGGAGTTCGCTGACCCACTTTTTGGTTTCCGCCTGGAACAATTTAAACCACTGGGCCTGCTGATCCTGGGGCATCTGATAGAGCTCGACGCCTTTGTCGGCGATCTCCTCCATCATGGTCTGGTAAACATCGCGGGTCAAACCGCCGGTGGTGGCAAAGGGGTTGCTGCACACCTCCATGATGATCGGCTTCAAATCATCCGGCGCGTTGTCCCAGCTTTTCTGGTTCATAATGACCCCTTCGGTGACGCAGCCAAAGGTGGCCAGGGTTCCCTGCTTGGCGACCTCGTAAAGTTTGAATGCCAGCACCAGCGGCGGGCAGGTCACCAGACCATCGATGGTGCCGGTCTGCATGGAAAGATACACGTCGCCAAGAGGCATGAAAACGGGCTCCGCACCCAACGCCTTGATATAATTTGTCTGGTGTCCGCCGGGTGATCGGATCCGCAAGCCCTTGACATCATCGAGCGTGCGAATCGGCTTGGTCGTCCACAGAAACGCCTGGATACAGCCGTTCAGCTCGATCATTTTGACCCCCGGAAATTCATTTTTCAGCTGTTTCTCGTAAAGCGCGTTGCCGACTTCGGTGCTCACGTCCTTGCCGTCGGTCGTGGCGGCCAGGGACAGAACATCGCTGACCGGAAAGCGCCCCGGCGTCCAGGTGGCGGTGAAATACCCCATATCCGACAGGCCTTTGGCAACGATGTCATAATGCTCCGGCCCTTTGCCCAGCGCACCGCCAGCATACATGGTATATGTAATCCGGCCGCCGCTTCTCTTTTTGAGCTCCTCCATCATGGGGATCCACACTGTTTTAACCTCCCGGCTCATCGGGGGATGCCAGGTGCTGAACTTGATGTGCATGGTTGATTTAGACTGTGCAGTCACCGCGGTTGGCAGCAGGAAAGCGAACGCCAGAAAAAGAACCAAGAATCCAGTGGCACAAAACATTCGTTTTTTCATGGAATGCCTCCTTTGTTTTTTGATGGTTTGTTTAACGGCCTGTTGCAATTTTCAAGCAAAAACCAATTGCCGCAGGGAGACAACGGCAAACCGCCTCCCCCCTCTCGGTCACACGCGGTTTGCGTGTCTGCCTGGCACGCATTGATGCTTCTTTGTGTGGAAAACAGGCAAAGCAGATTCGCCGCTGAAGCCCCTGCGGCAGCTGCCAAAATTTTGTTTTTCTCGCCGAAACGGCAAAAGCTGCCTCAACGCTCAGAGATTACTCGCGATCCTTTTTTAAAGCAAACAACACTAACCCATGTCAAGCCAATTAATCCTTTCAACAATTGCCATGCTTCCGATCAGATGTGAGCTTAAGTGCAGCTGTCGCAACCCCAAAAGTGCCTTCAGCTTCCTCCTCGGCAGTCATCGATCCTGCGGATCCGGGCGGCTAACGAGGAGGTCATCGAGAAGAGTGAGTCTTGGAAAATAAGCGCACCGGCAATAACACCGCAAGCGACCAGATCTTCGGCCCGCTGTAATGCGTTGATTTGGGCAACCTTGCGCTTGTCCCCCGCAAGTTTGCCGATACTTATTGTCACCATTTTACCCGCCAGATCGGTATTGGGATCGATTTGTTCAGCAGGAGCCTGACGTATGTTTTTGTCCCTTACAAAGCAGGCATTGGCAATCGCCGTGGCAGCCGCATCGGCAACCGAGGCGCTGGCAGCCAAGACCGTAACAGCCGATGCAATCCCCCGGGTAAAACTTCTGCCGCCTAAACCGCTGGTGGTCACGCCCCAGGATGAACAGCAGTCGTCCAGCTGGGCGATATGGGATATGTCCAAGCGGTCTATCTGGGGGCGAATGCCAACGGTTGCTGTTTCACCCGCTGCCAGCCGTATGGCGATATCGCCGCCATTGTCCACCACGACTTTGCTTGAACCGCGAATAAACAGCCAGTCGGCCACGGCATCGGCAAGCGTGCCCGCGACGGCAGCCATGGGCGTTAGATCAATATCACCGATGGCCCGGACACTTTCAATCATCCGCTGCGCCAAGTCGTTTTCCGGCAACGCCTTGATGTTTCCGGCAAAATCGCTCAAAACGGTCTTGTGTTTTGCGACCGCTTCCAGATAGGTAAATGATACTTGCGCGGCCTGCCGGCCGAGGGCGATTTGAGGTCTGCTGTTTTGCCAGGCGCGGATCGCCAGGCGCATGGGACCGCATTCGGCTAAAACGGTTTCTTCATCCAACAGCACTATGGATTGTTCATAGGACATCGGTCATTTTGATCCGTGCTTTTTGACTTTAAACGGCTTCATGGCTTCAATGTGCCCACCCATGTCTTTATAGTCCTTAAGCTTCATGGTGTACTCCAGCGGACAGATAGTTGCCGGAGTCGGTGTCCAGTAAAAAGCGCCGGTTTTGACGCGCTCGACATCCACCATAAAAGAAATCCCTCCGCCCGGCAGGACAAATCCGGGCGATCCGCCCACGCTCAAATGTACCTTGCCGGCATGCACCGCTCTGGTTAGTTTAATGGGATATTTGGTGGTACCGGCTCGCGCGCTGCCGCCGGCGCCGGCGGTATAAATTGCCGACACCCGAGAAGGTTCGCAACTGTCATCGATGGCTTTCAGGGCAGCCCCGGCTTTCTTGGAAAGGGGGATTTCTTTGAGGCTGCCTCCTTTGCCGATTTTAAACATGGCACCGTTTTGGCCGGTGGTCTCGGTAATCAATATGGTCATGCCGCTGCGGGCAATTTTCATATCAACCGTATGGATCACATCAACCGGATGGGTAATGGATGTCCCCCCCCAGCCGTTGCCGTGATCGCCGAAGTAGCGGCCCGGGGTGCTTTCGCTGAATTTCAGGCGGATACCGGTGGGTTGGGCGCCGGCATAGACTCCGGCCACATGACGGCTCATCTGCCCGGTGATATGGGAATCGATGATAATGACTTCATCGGCAGCCTCTACCAGCAGAGGTGCAAAAAGACCCATGGTGGCACTGCCGCAGCCCACGCGCATCTTGGCCACTTCTTTTCCGTCAA
>Ga0209536_100016796_pt1 | contig 10394 bp, 11 predicted proteins | sample DeeMarSeWOR28_12_FD_187461 | JGI IMG/M metagenome (GOLD analysis project Ga0209536, IMG submission 187461) | Marine sediment microbial communities from White Oak River estuary, North Carolina - WOR-2-8_12 (SPAdes) (version 2) | ecosystem: Environmental > Aquatic > Marine > Intertidal zone >... | reverse complement strand
CCAAATAGATGGGGGGAATTACCTATTATTATTCTATAACCGAGAGGCTACGTGGATAAATAGGACTGTAGAACAATATTCTGTTATTAAAAATACTAATGATTTTGTTTTAATTGGTAATGGTGGATGCAATCCAATAAGGGATGTTAATAGGAGTTATCTTTCTTACTTCCAAGAGAATATTTTTTGGAAATATAATTACTATACTAATACTAATCCTTGTTTTGTTTTATTTAGAGATAATAGTTTTCTAGAGAAGTCCTGTAATTGGGTAAATAGAAATGGGTTTAAGCTAGATGAAAATAGGGCTTTAGATTAAATAAAGAAAAAAGAAAAAGAAAAAGAGGGTTTTACTCCTCAGGTTCTGCTGCAGTTACTACAACTGGACCTACTGTTAAGACACCTGCCGAGGAAGTTACTCGGACTGCGCTCCCAACTAATTGTGTTCGGTATGCTGTGTAGTCTTTCAATACGTTTGCTGCATCTCTTGTGTTTTGGGCTTCCCATCCGGCTACGATTAATGCTACGTGTTGTCCACCGAATGCGTTTTCGACTAAATGTAGTATTCCAGTGCCCTCTGTTAGTCCTACGGATGCTGGCAATTGACTACCATATGTTGGGAAGTCTAAGCCAAGTGCTTCTGCAGTTAGTCTGTTAATTGCTGGTCCACCGACTAAAATAACTGGTTGTGCGGTCTTTGCTGCGCCTACTTCTGTGTCTAGCTTTACAACTGGTACGCTTGAGATCTCTGATACAACTGGTTGTTGAGATACTGCTCCAGCGCCACCCATTATAATAGCGTCTACAGCTGATACAAAGGCTTCTCCGTATCTTGCTTCACCAATTACTAGGTCGATATTCGCAGTGTCTAGGTTTCCATCATCGTCTTCTTTAATGTGTGTCAAAGAACCTGCTTCAGTCATAGCGTATCTGTCATTGTCGTTTACGTCGCTTGCATCATAGAATGATGGGCTTGTTGCAAAGCTAAATGTTGGTCTTTTTATCAAAATTTGGCTTTCTCCATCATTGTAGTATGCCGTCATAGTTATTACGGTTCTGTTTGTGTCGGTTACATCACTGTTTTCTTTTATGACGATAGTTACATTTCCTACTTCGTCTGTTTCTGACAGTTCAATTAGCGATTCTCCTTCTGTTTCAGCTGCGTATGAATCTTCGTCAGCGGTTCCATCTAAGTCGATATCTGTATCGGCTACATTAGCTAGGTTGATGTCTGAAGCTATTACAGCTGGACCAACGGTATCGGTTGTTGCAGTTGTGTTACACCATATTAAATCTATTGTTCCAATAGTACCTAGCCTGTATTCAAATGGTGTGGTACAATCAGCTGATGCATCGTTCAAGTCAACAGTACCTCTGTTGTCATAAGAGACTCCATAAGTAATGTCGTCAAAGCTTACATCTCCATCGCTTGTAGAAATGTCTTTAATTTCTACAATTCTTGCTGTTTGACCTGAGCTAACTACAAATAGCTTTGTTCCTTCTAAGTCATCTAAGTTTGTTTTTTCAGTGTCGTTTATCAAATATGCGTTCTGCGCCTTGAATAGTTTTGCATCCCCGTTAATGTCTTGGAAAACACCTGGTAATGCGCCTCCCATTGTTATGGCGGCATCTTCTATCAACATAACTTCGTCGTCTCTAGTACCGAAGAATGTGTTAAAGCTAGTGTCTTCATCAGCAAAAATGTCTACTACTACTTCTTTTCCGTCGTTGTTCTCGAAGGTAAAGTCTCCAGTTTCTGAAGATACTTCAAGGGATACTGTTTCTGTTTCTCCAGATAGACCTGCATATGTCAGTTTAAGTGCTCCAAATACAGGGTCCTCCCACTCATCTCCATCTGTTGCGGAACCTAAGTATATTTCGTCGTCTGATTCTACACTTACTTCAAATCCAATCCATTCTCCTGCTCCAACACTGTTAATTACTGCTAGGGTTGTTACATCTGGGTCTCCATCTCTATCGCCAATGTCTTGTCCGCCAATTTCTATTTCGTCGCCATCATCTAATAGAATTTGTTCTGAACCTAAGGTAAGTTCACAAGCATCTTCTTCTGTTGCTCCGTGGATAGCGAATACATCAGCTACACCAACTCTTAAGCTATCGAATTCTTCATCTTGGTTCTCTTCGATAAACTTAACGACTCCATCGACACTTACACCACATTCAATTGTTGTTGAATCTGGGTCTGTAACTGAAGTTACTTTAATAGTGTATCCATTAAAGGTAAATTCTTGTCCTTTAGTTAGAACAACAATCGTGTCTCCAGTTAGTAACTCGATTTCGTCTATGGTTAGACCTGCCGTTAATTTAACATCGCTAATGATAAATGGTTTACCCATAATATCTAGCGTAGTGTCTTCTAAATCTTCTGCAGCTGTTGTGGTTGAAGTGTTGTCGTAATCGATTTCTGTGTCGAACTCAAAAGTATAGTTGTAGAAAAAGTCACCGTTTGCTATTCTTACATAATCTCCTGCAACTTCGTCTCCATCATCGTCGGCTCCAAATACTAGTTGTGGGTTTGCATCATCTGGCCAGGATAACTCTTGCGTGAAGGTTTCTTCATTATCAGTGTTTCCTTCTGAGTCATCATACTCTCCGTCCTCTAGAACAGTTGGTAAGTCAGTGTCATCTATAGAGGATACAACGTCATCAAAGAACTCGTTAAAGTTCAAATACTCTCCGCCAGATTGTATTCTTGTTGCCTCTCCTGTAATAGCTACTGTTGGAGTAACTCCTCCTGTTGTTATAACTTCTGTCAAGGTAGTTGCTATGTTGGTTGCACCTACGACATCCGCTGCTGCGCCTCCGCTTCCAATAACGATGAGTCCTGTCCATACACCGTCTTGGACGAATGGCGATGGGTATTCACTTAAATCTGCTGCAAATGCCGCTCCAGCTAGGCTGGTAGTTAATAGTGCGGCTCCGGTAGTAATTGCTGTAATTTTTCTAATTGTATTCTTAGCTTTTGTTACAAAATTTGCCATCTAAGACCTCCTTTTTAAATAAAGGTTAATTTAAAAGTCTAAAAATTGATTTAAAAGGGTTATGGTCGCTTTTTTAGAGTGTGTTTTTAATATTTTCACCCCTGTTTAGTTACAAACAATAGTTTTTGAGTTTACGTATATAACTATATTTGGCTTAAAAAGGTTGACTATGGATGATGAAAACATAGAGAAGGGTGTGAAGAAAGAAGATAAGAAAGATTTGGAGGAATTAGATATAGGGGGTAGAGGGGAGATTAAAGAAGAGGAAAAGGAGGAAGTGGTAGTTGATGAAGAAGATAAGGCTCTTAAGCAGAGAGAAACTATGAATAGGCTTAAGGATTTGAAGATAATAACAGCTATTTTATTAGGAAAACAAAGAAACAAAGATCTTTCTCAAGTGTTGGATACAGATAAGTCATTTACAAGCAAGAAAGTTAGGGCTTTAGAGGAGCAGGGTTTGCTTGTTAAATCTGGTGAAGGTAAGAGTACTAAATATGAAGTCAATGAATTTAATGTTTTGAGATTCTTGCAAAGTAAAGTTGTTATAAAAGTTAAAAAGGAGGAAAAAGATGAGTGAAAAACAGTATGAAATTGTTATGTACAAGCTTTTGACAATAGTTATGATAGGTATGTTTGTCGCTATAGCAGTTGGATTTTTCTTTGGAAAAGCTGTTGGTAAAATGGATATTAGGGTAGAAACTCCTGAGTATTGCTACTCGCAGATTTCTGGAGATAATGTAACTGTAAAATGTAATGAGTTGCCGGATACTACGGTGGCTGACTTATGTAAACTGCTTAGCGAAGGAATGGAAGAGAAAACTAAAGTAGTTCTTATTACTTAGTTTTATTTTCTTTTTCTTTTAATGCCAGCTTAGCTCTTAGCATCTTTGCTACAGCGTCATACTGGTGTAGCTTTGCGGTTAAGTCATTAAACACATCTGATAAATAGCCAGCATCTTCGCGTATTGTGTCTGGTTCTAATATTTCTACAGAACTTGGCATGAAATCAAAACATATTCCCATTAATGTAGATAAGCGGTCCATTAAAGCTTCTAATTCAACAAAGCCTGTCCACATTCTTTCTGATATTTTTTTAGGTTCTCTTATGTCGGCTTTTATTAAATCTACTCCTTTTATTTCTGCGACTTTATCCTTTACGAGATTTAAAGTATGGGTTATGTGTTCTTCTGGAAAGCCTGCTATTTCAACTATTAGTCTTGTTCTTAAAGCTCCTTGTTTAATTTTTTCTTGGATTTGGCTTTCTTCCATGATTTGTGGATTACGTGGGAGTTTTTAAAAGTTTAGTCTTTTGACCACATAAGGAGTAAACAAAGAATTCCAAAGGTTACTGCCATTAAAATCCAGTGCAGATAGTGGTATTTCTGCGCGTTATAAATTAATGATGTTTGTGTTTCTTCGGGCGGGGCGGATAAAGTTATTTGATTTCCTGATGTAAGGTTTTTATCTAATGTGCGGGAGTGATTTATTCTAACATATTTTGGATTTTCAACTATTTGGATTTCTTTAGAGTCTGTTAGCTTATAAGCGTTAAATGCGATTCTTGCTTTTAGTGTATAAGTTCCTGGAAATATATCTTCTTTAAGTTCGTTTTTTAGTGTTATTAATGTTGATTCTTGCGGTTGTAAAGTAATGTTTTGTTTGTTTGGGGTCCAGCCGCCAGTGTTTGCCACAAATAATCCTGAATGAATATAAGAATATATTGAGAATTCTTGCGGTTGATTTTCTGTGTTTTTTATGTATGCTGTCGTTGTGATATTTTTACCTGTTTTTACTAAGGATTCGTAGGATTGTATTTCAAAAATTAAGTTATCCTTCTGCGTTGATTCCCTGTAATTGTTATTACTGTTATCATTGTCGTTATCTGGGCATAGAAGGTTGTTTTTTCCTGTAATCCTGATGGCTAATGGATAGTCTAGATATTTTTCATTATCTGGGTCAAACATTCTAAGTGTGTAATTGTAATATCCAGTACCGTAATAGTCGTTGCAGTTTGGTTTGATGAAAAATGGTACCGCTAGAGGATAAGTTGCATCCGGCAGTAGATGGGATAGGTGCAATGTGGTTTCTGAGTCATGCTGTCCAGCAGTTATTCCAGTTCCAGCCAAGTTACATATTATTTGCTTTGGGCGTCCAAAAACAAGTAGTGTTGTTGAATTGTAAATATAGTGAGATGTGTTAAAGTCCAAATGTAGCAGTTTGAAATCTCCAAATTTAGCTGTTGAGGGCGCATTTGTAATTGTTATTGGACTTAAAATGCAGTAGCTGTTATCTTCTCCTGGAGTTGGAAAGCCTTGGCAGAAAGATCCATTTATTAACTGTAAAGATAATCCATTTCCATCTGCACCTAGTGAGTCGTTGTAAGTCATGGTTTCGACTGTATGAGTTGAATTTTTTATAATAATTGTGTCGTTAGTATTAGAAAGTCCGTAGTCACAAAGTGATCCTGCATTTACATGGAATGCAAGAGATTGATTTGAAACATTAAAGTTTTGGTAAACTTGTGTTCCTGAGCCTCCGTCTGTAATTAAAGCGTATTTATGAGATGGTAAAATAAAAGTGGTATTTTTATTTAAATCTCCAGTTTGATTGTCTATGTATCCCAAGGATAGTGTTTTGTCACAAATTAAGAATTCAGTTAAGTTGATAGTTGTATTACTTGGGTTGTAAATTTCTACGTATTCATTAAAATTCTCGTCTTGTTGAGGATTGTACATTATTTCAGTAATTATAACTGCGTAAGAACTAGGTATGATTGCTAGTATAACGGCTAGTGAGATTAGTAGCCTTTGCACCTCCATAGTGAAAGGACTTTTTGAATCTTTAAATTTTTAACCGAAAGCTTAAAAAGAAACTAAGGTATTACTTATTTGTGAAGGGAGGTAAGACATGGCTTTTGGTTTTGGAAAAAAGAAAAAGGAATTAGAGGATTGGGAAGAGGAAGAGGAAGAATTACCGCCTTTGCCTGGTTTGCCTGAAGAAGAGTTTGCTGAAGAGGAATTTGAAGCTGCTCCTGTGTTAAAGCCAGAACCTTTTATTGGCGCTCGTCCTGAATTCGGTGAGGTTCCACCTCCACGACCAGTTCCTTCTATGAGAGCTCCTGAAGTTCCACTTAAAAGAGCTCCTGTGTTCATAAAAATCGATAAGTACAAAGAATTAATGAAAACTGTACATGCAATGGAAGATAAAATTGCTGAGCTTGAGGACACTTTAGGTAAAATAAGTTCAATTAAATCTAAAGAAAGAGATATTATTGAGGGCCTTGGCGCATTACTTTCAGAGGCTAAAGGAAAAGTTACAGAAGTTAGTTCTAAAATATTAAAGCCTGAGGCTTAATTTTTCTTATTCTTTTAAGTTTTAAGAAATTGAATTATGTGGGCCCGGCACGCGCTAACTATCGCTAGCTGGCGCCTCGTTTATGAGTTGAAGAAATTAAATTATGTGGGCCCGGCAGGATTCTCAAGAGTTTCGAACCTGCGACCTTTCGCATATCAAAAACGTAGCGTTTTGGATAAACGCTTAACGTTTACGTCAAGCGAACGTCATTTTTGGCCTGATCTTCGATAAGTTCGAAGCCCCTGTCTAGCTCCTACTTTAAAAGTTGTTCTTTTTTCGGAGCTTGACCTGCTTCTCACTTCGTTCGAAGCCCGGTAACCAACTAGACCACGGGCCCTTAAGCTAAAAAGTTAGATATATCCTTTAAAAAAGTTGCTTATGCAAAAAAGTATATAAATTAGCTACGTATACTTTAAGTGATGGCTAGAAAACGTGCAGATAAGGAGGAGTATGAATACGTTTCTTTAAGATCTCCTGATTTAGTTATTACAGATGCAAAGCTTATTGAGAAAAGGTTCAAAGAATGTTTGCATAATACTATGGAAGAGCTAAAGTTACATAGAGAAAAACATAAGCTTGTGGCCAGGGCTAAGGAAATAGCAAATAACTTACGTAATGATATTGATCGCTTTGAAAAATATGCAAAATATGGTTTATTTGAAGAAGCGGTTAAGTATAATGGTGTTAAGAAAAAGGCTAAAAAGCCTCTTATGGAAGAAACAGTAATAGAAAAAATTTCTAAGGCTGAAGAGGACTATTTTGCAAGTGGTAAAAAGGCTTTGAAGAATTTGAAAGGCAACATTGCAGATGTTAAGAAATTATTAGGAACATTAGATTAAATGTAACATTTTTAAATGAAGTTCTAGACTTGTTTTTTGTGCGGGGGTGCCGGAGAAGCTAATGGCTTAGCTACTCCTAGCCAAGCTCCGGAGTGGTCAAACGGGTTGGACTCAAGATTTACTTGAGACATCCAATGGCTTAGTGCCTACGCAGGTTCGAATCCGAAAACTCGGCGGTTTTCGGTCCCAAGGGGTTCTCTAAAGAGAACGGCGCCTGTTAAGCGTTGGGAGTGCTCGAATGTCCTGTCCCCCGCATAATTAATTATATAAAGAAGAAAGTGTTCTAATGGAGTAATGGGGAAGATCGAGATACCGGAGGATATGCTGCATAAAATTTTGCTTTCGTTTACTTTACTTTTAGTACTTATCGGGTTTGCTGGTGCGGCTATTTCTCAGATGGATGGAAAGCCTTTAGAACATGGTACTATTACTGCTGCAGCGGCTATTGTCCATGAAGATCCTGAAGAACTAATACATGCTTCTTCTGGAAAGAGGGCGATAATGTTCGGTTTATCTTTCGGAGGTTACGTTCTTTCGTTTTATGTTTTTTATCTGCTATTTGAATATATGATTTCGGGCAGACTAAAAGATGCAATTTATGGGGTGAAAGAAATGAAGATGATAAATAGACTTGAAGGGCATTATATTGTGTGTGGTGCCGGGCGAGTTGGATATAATATTGGAAGGCGATTAAAGAAAAAGAAAAGAGATGTTGTATTTATTGAAAAAGATTTAGATGTGGTTAATAAACTAAAAAAAGAGGGCTTCCACACAATACACGTAGGGCCTATTGATGAAGAAGTTTTAATTAGTGCTGGAATAAAAAGAGCTAAAGGTGTTGCTGCTTCGCTAGGTGATGATAGTAAAAACTTAATGTTGGTTTTAACCGCAAGAGATTTAAATAGCAAGGTAAAAGTTGCTGTTAGAATCAGTAACGAAAAAATAGTGCCTAGATTTAAAAAAGCGGGTGCTGATCTCATTATTTTACCTGAGGCATTAGGTGGAGAAAAACTTGCAGATGCTATGTGCGGCGGTAAAATTGACAAAGAGTATGTAATCTTATCATAATAATGAAATCTGAGGATGCAATTCTAGAAGTAATAAAAGTAAGTGGTCCTTTACTGCCAATAGAAGTTTCAAGTAAACTTAAATTAAATAGTTATGTTGCTAACGCATATTTAAATGAACTTGCTGGTAAAGGTATTTTGAAAAAAAGTGGTGAATCAGTTGGTTCTGATTTCTTATTTTATGTTGAAGGGCAAGATAAAGTTGTTCAAGAACGGCTTACTAAATTAAAAGAAGGTGCGGTTACTGCTAAGACTTTTTCTTCTAGTCCGCCGGCAAGTACTGAAGTTTTAGAGAAGCGAAAACAATTTGAGGAGCGATTGAAAGCAATTGAGAAGCGTGAAGAAGATCAAAAAAGCAGGCAATTAACTATATCTGAAGTTAAAAAGGAAGAACCTTTAAAGGATGTTGAGCCAGTTCAAGAAAAACCTATTGAAGCTGTAACTAAAATTATCAAAAAAACAGTTTCTACCATAACTAAGAAAAAACCTGAAAAAGTGGATTTAATTTCGCTTGCTGAAGATTATTTGAAAACCAGTAATTGTTCGGTAATGAGTAGGGAGGGAAAGCGTAAGAGAAGTGAATGGAATTATATGGTTGAAACTGATTCTACTTTTGGAAAGCTTAATTTTTTAGTTAAAGTTAGGGATAAAAAAAGTATAAGTGATGCTGATTTAAATATGGCGTATACTGAAAGTTTAAGTTATAAGGCACCTGTGTTATTTCTTACTAAAGGTAAATTAACTAAAGCTGCTAAGGAATATTTAGAAAGCAATCATATGGTTAAAGTTCATATACTTAATTAGAAGTAGCGGGAGTTGGAGTATCTTCAAAACACATTAAGTGGTTTGATTTTGAACCAACGACCTCCGGGTTATGAGCCCGGCGGGCACTCCAGGCTGCCCCATCCCGCTATAACATATTCTTGAGGGTGCATTTATAAAAGTTATCATGTGTCGATTTCACAAGATTTATATGTGGATAAATTCTAGCTTGAAGTATGATTAAATTAAAGCACCAGAAAGACTGGTTGAAGTTTGGCCACTTTGTATTTTTAGTTGGCTTATTAATAGCTATAATTGGTGGTTTAATTTTACCTTCTAAACGCGATGTTGCAATTGTATTAGTGTTTATTGGTTTTTTAGTTGGCTTGATAAATATTAGATCTAAAGATGCTAGTTCATTTCTAATAGCATATATTGGTTTAATAGTATCTGCTGGTGCATTAGAGCTTATTCCTGTGTTAGGAATTGCTTTGAAATCAATGGTAGATTATATTCTTGCTTTGACAGCTCCAGCTGCTATTGTAGTTTCTTTAATTCAGATATATAGCTTAGCTGAAAAATAGTTTTTTAAGGGGTTAGTTTCTGAGGTATATATGGTAGTGGTATGTGGGTGTGACGAAGCTGGAAGAGGCTGCGTTATTGGTCCTTTAGTTATTGCTGGTGCTTGTTTTAAAGAAGATGATTTAGCTAAGCTTAGGAGATTAGGTGTTAAGGATTCCAAATTGTTGAGTGTTAAACAAAGGGAGAAATTATTTGGTGAAATTAAAAAACTTGCTAGATCTCATAAGATTTTGATAATTGATAATAAAGAGATTGATTCTAGGAGTACTGTTGGTTTAAATTTAAATGAATTAGAGGCTTTAAAGATTGTAAATATAGTGGAAGAATTAATGCCTGATAAAGTAATTGTAGATAGTCCTCATCCAATAGCTGAGAAGTTTGAGGAAGTTTTAATTAGATTTATTAATCCTGAAAATAAAAATAAATTTGAAATTATTTCCGAGCATAAGGCTGATTTTAAGTATATAGAATGTGCTGCAGCATCTATTCTTGCTAAAGTAACTAGGGATAGAGAGATTGAGAAAATTAAAGATATAGTTGGTATTGATTTTGGTTCAGGCTACTCGTCTGATGAAAAAACTGTTGAAGCTTTAAAGGAACATTACCAAGGTAATTTATCTGAATTTATTAGAAAAAGTTGGGCTACCTATAAGAATCTAAAAAATAAAAATGAACAAACTAGTTTAGAAGGATTTTAATTATAAAGTTCTTGGTCTTTTTGTGTAAAGATACATTATTGTTAGAATGGTTGCTATAATTATCGAAGTTATTGCTGCAATATATATTCG
>Ga0209536_100016795_pt1 | contig 10394 bp, 11 predicted proteins | sample DeeMarSeWOR28_12_FD_187461 | JGI IMG/M metagenome (GOLD analysis project Ga0209536, IMG submission 187461) | Marine sediment microbial communities from White Oak River estuary, North Carolina - WOR-2-8_12 (SPAdes) (version 2) | ecosystem: Environmental > Aquatic > Marine > Intertidal zone >... | reverse complement strand
AAATCAATATAACGATTAAATGTTAATCAATAGCGGCTCCTTCGGGAGCCGTTTTTGTTTGTGCTGAGTGTCTCTTGTTGGCCGGTTACAGTAGCACGACGCCTCGCTAATGCGGGGCGTTCTGTTTAAGCTTGACCGCCCCCTTTTTGACGCATAGCGGTCTTTTGAGAATCACCAATATTAGCCATGACTGAAATACAGCCATCGCCCCATGTCAGACTGTCGCAGCACTTGGCCTAGAATGCACATGCGCCAGAGAGCGTGGCGCTATCTCGCCTTCTGGCTTGGATTGGCGATTAGCGACCTTGGTTATTTGTGAGATGACGGGGGAAGTTCGGAAGGAATTCGTCATTCGGGCTGGTGAATTGTTATCGGGGGCCGTCAAAAAATGGTTGCTATTCAGGTAACGGGCCGTTTATTCTATTTATAGTTAGAAATCACGGGACGTATTGAAGGTAGAGACTTAAAACTGACCAGTGTTAATCGGGCCGGAGGGATTCATGTCAGGTATCAATAGTCACCAGCAGTTGGTAATCAATAAATTGCGCTCGGTTGGGTTGCTTACATTAATGGGGCTGGCAACCATAAGCGATGCAGCCTACGTTTCAGTAAACGTGGCCACGGCGTTGGGTGACCGCATCCAGTTTGACGAAATTCTCGCTGATGAAATGCTCTCTGAAGCAGATTTAAGGCTGAACGATAGTTCTTCGATCGGGAGTGTGGCAGCTTGGGCGGGAGGCTCGGCGACCGGAGCGCTCCGTGCTAGAACAACTGCTTCCATGGTACCACCAGGTTCCTTCAACCACAGCGCTGGAATAGCCAACGCTATGCTTTTCGACTTGTTAACTTTTGTTATACCTGCCGGCACCTATGACACCGACCTAAATGTGACACTAACAGGCAACATTTCCGGAACGCTTAGCGCAAGCGGCGATACAGTTTTCACCTTCTCGCAGGTCGATTTTAACGCTTCTCTCACCGCGCTAGATGGGTTCTCGTTTAGTGCAAGGACGGAGGAATCGCCGGGAACTCAATTTGATCAGGACTTTAAGATCACCACCACACTCGTGCCGGCGGGTACCACTGTTTTCAGCACCCAGGAACAAACTCTTGGGTTAGCTGCTCAACTCAGAACGGAGGCCCGGGCTGCAGAAACAGCCCCCGCATCTGGTTCGGCAAGCGCTGAGTTCTACAATACCGTCCGTTTTCTTTCGCTTGATGTGCCATCGGGGATCACTTGGACTTCGGAATCGGGCCAATTTTTGGTACCAGTTCCCGCAGCAGCCTGGCTATTCGGTTCCGGTCTTATCGGTATAATCGGACTGGCTAGACGAAAGAAATCATAGTTGTATAAAAGGTAATCAAACGCGGCTTCTTCGGGAGTCGCTTTTTTTCATGCTGGATGCCTGCTATTGGCCGAACTCGGTAATACAGCCTCGCCTGCGCTGAGTTTTCTAACTCCAGCCTGGCCGTCTCGTGCTGATCCCCAAGGAGACTGTTACAGCAATCTAACATAAGAGTTATCTAACATACTGGGTTCGACCCATAGCAGATGTTTCCGTTAAACTGAAGATTCTAGCGTGTCACTCTACGAAGGATGAAGAGAATGACAACAAGCAGAAAAGCCCTCCTATGGGCACCAAGGCTGTTACTTATCTGTTTCGCACTATTCCTGGTCATTTTCTCTTTCGACGTTTTTGAAGAGGGCAAAGGCGCGTTGGAAATTGCGATTGGGTTCGTCCTGCACAATATCCCGTCCATGATGTTGGGATTGCTCGTTTTCGCGGCGTGGCGTCGGGAATGGATTGGCGCTCTGGCATGCTCAGTACTTGCAGTGGCATACATTGGGTGGGGTTGGGGACGCTTTCCAATATCGGTCTACTTCGTGATGACTGCCCCGCTATTTATTATTGCGGCGCTGTATGCGGTGAATTGGAAACTCAGGCGCAGCTCGGCCCGAGTCCGTTGACGCGAACGGCAGCTCTTGGCCGTTCTCGGTAACATAAGGCCTTGTGCAAGCGAAGCTTTTTTCCTGCCTTTACCGTCCCCTTGTAGGACGGTTGCGGACCTAAAGGAAATTCCTACATTAGAATAAGGAATTCCGGGGACAGTATTTGTTGACAACATAGTCTCTGGATTCTAAATAGGTACAATGTACCCAATATCGCCAGGAGTAGAGAGGATGTTCAAAGTATTCGCCATGCCGCCACTATTCCCTGCAGTTCTTTCGATAGTTCCTATGTGGCTAGGACTGATGCCTCGCTACGATGTGGTCTACATTCCTGTTCTTACTGACTTGTATATTTTTGCTCTCAGCTTTATCTTTTTCGGAATAGTCAACGCAATCATAATCGCACCGACCGGTATTTTCATAGCATCGCGAACATCAAGTACGCCAGTAGGTGTCGGCCTGGCGTTTGCAATCGCTATACTCGGCACGTTCGTTGCGTTAGCAAGCAATAGAAGTTCGGAGGCCATATTCTTCCTGTTTCTGGGGCTTTTTCTAACTGCGTGGGCCTCGTTCTACTATGCGGCCAAATATCGTCGTTCGGTCCCGACGAAAAAAAACAGGACAGATGTATTCTTCCGATGCAGATAGGTGACACAAACCTGCCCGGAACCGCCTAGAAAGGGCACTTTCAGACTGATGTAGCCACATTGATAAAAACGGGTTATTCCTGGTAAGTGTTTGCATCTTGCGGTTCTCAGAAACTAAATACCTCCTTTCAATCGGGAATTTCTATTGTAGCTCGGCAGTCCGCTTCTGGCCGAGGCTGTGTGAAAGCGTAAGATTCGATAAACTAATGCCATCGTATCTGCGGTGTGGTTATGAAGCGCTTTATCGAAGGTGAAAACCGAAACCAAAGCATGTTATTCCCTGAAGCACTGGATGATTACATAGCGGAAGATAATCCAGTCCGAGTCATCTAAGCCTTCATTGATGAGCTGGATCTCAGCGCTCTAGAGTTTCGAGGCATTGATCCTCAAGCAACCGGGAGACCGGCTTACCATCCATCGATCCTGCTGAAGATTTATGTATACGGTTATCTTAGCCGCATCCATTCCAGTCGCCGACTCGAACGCGAGACTCAGCGCAATGTTGAACTGATGTGGCTGACCGGCCGACTGATGCCTGACTTTAAAACCATTGGGGACTTCCGCAAGAACAACGGCGCGGCCATACGCAAGGTGTGCCAGAAGTTTGTTATGTTGTGCCGCCAGCTGAAACTGTTCAGCGAAGCCCTGGTTGCCATCGATGGCAGCAAGTTCAAGGCCGTGAATAGCCGAGACAAGAACTTCACTCGCGCCAAGATGAAGCGACCTCTGGCAGAGGTTGAAGCAAGTCTGGATCGATATTTTGAGCAGCTTGAGGCAGCAGACCGAGCCGACCAGACGTGTACGGACACCGACACAACAAAGCTTGAAGATAAGATTGCGCAATTAAAACAGGAGATGCAACGCCTAAAAAAGCTTGAGGCGCAGATGCTGAATGCGCCGGACAAACAGCTTTCACTCACCGATCCCGATCCGCGCTCGATGAAAACCCGAGGCACGGGAATCGTAGGCTATAACGTACAGACGGCCGTGGATACGCAACATCATCTGATCGTTAGCCATACGGTCACTAATGCGGGTAGTGACCGCAGTCAACTCAGCGCTATGGCGCTACAAGCACAAACAGCCCTGGCAAGCGAAGACCTATCAGTTCTAGCCGATCGAGGCTACTACAAGAGCGAAGAAATATTAGCTTGTCACGAAGCAGGCATCATTCCGTACGTGCCCAAAGCACAAACATCGGGCAATCAAGCCAAAGGGCTATTTGGTCGTAATCAATTTCACTACGATGCGGCAACCGATACCTATCGCTGCCCAGCCGGCGAACGCTTAAAGTGGCGCATAACCTCACGGGAAAACGGGCTGATGTTACACCGCTACTGGAGTTCAAACTGCCAAGGTTGCGCCCTGAAATCACAATGCACGACAGGTCAAGGAGCGACGTGTCACGCGCTGGAACAACGAAGCAGTCCTTGAGGCGATGGAGTCCAGGCTGCATCGCGAGCCCGAAGTCATGCAAACTCGGCGAGCCACCGTTGAACACCCATTCGGCACACTCAAGGCATGGATGGGATCGACCCATTTCCATATGAAGACACTGAAACACGTAAGCACCGAGATGAGTCTGCATGTATTGGCCTATAACCTCAAGCGTGTGATGAATATACGGGGTGTTGTTCCGTTGCTAGAAGCAATAAAGGCTTAACAGCTGATGTTGCCATCATATGGCGACACTGGCAGACGCCAGTCAATGATTACAAGAGGATTTTGTCGCTGACTATGCATGCTCTTTGTTGCCTCCGAATGTAAAAAAGTACTGTTAGGATCAATTGGAGGGCCTCAGGATTAAACGTTTGCGACAAGGATAATGAACAAATACAAATTTTCGTGTTTTCACACAGCCTCGGCCGAACTGAGAAGTGAGCATCCCTGCTGATGCGGGGCGTTCTGGTTCAGCTAGACAGGCTCCTTCTTGGCCCATAGCAGCCTGTTAATGAACGCTCATATAACTTTGACTAAGATACCGCTGTCGACCCTTACCGTGAGCTAAGGGTCAGGCACCAGTCAACCATTGCAAGTTGATTTTGTCACTTACTATGAATGGTCATTGTTGCCTCGGCTGGTGAAAAAGTACTTTTAGGATCGATTTGAGTGCCTCAGGATCAAACGCTTGCAACAAGGACAATGAACGAATACAAATTTTCGCGTTTTCACACAGCCTCGGCCGTTCTCGGAAGTCACACTATAGACCTTGTGGGTCTACTTTGAGGGTGTTTCAGGTCATTCATCACCGGAGTAAATTATCATATCAATCATAAAGCCATTTTGTAATGTGTCGGATCAAGTCTGAGCTATCACACGGGTAGAGTGTTAACACCGAGTAGAGACCAAACTTGGTCTGACAGTTTAATCTCTTCACATTCACGACGATGTTAGAAGGTACAGATATGGCTTTAAACAAGACACTATTTAGATGACAACAAAGTCACCACTCGGGCATTCGCTTTTAGTCGATTAAACAATCGATTCCTTCATATAGAAATTATCAATCCAAATTAGGCAAGTTGCGGCACTGTGATCGCTGGTCGAATGAAACTACACGCATGTAAAAAGCCAGGTACTGCGGAAGCTTGATGTGAAACATAGTGATGGGTTTAAGAATAAGGAAACGATAATTTGTTAATTTGCTACATTTCTAATAAATTATATTAGCAAAAACTCATAACTACTTATTCTTATTACATATATTTACCTTAACTATATTGCTATCACATTCTTCGTTCTTATAATTGCTCATCCACCCGCTTGATATTGAGGACCGGTCGCTTGTTTAATTTGAGCGAATTACAACAACATCCAAAACCGTCGGAGAACCATAATGAGTAGTAACAATCCTGTAGGTATCGTTATTCACATCAAACAGCAATTAGAACAAGAACATATCGTTAATCTGGAAACATCACTAAAGGGTGATGAAGGCGTTAAAGAAGCGCGCATTAATAGAAGAAGAAGCCACCTTATGCTGGTGGATTACTTGCCAGGTGTCATAACTGCACGGCAAGTAATAAATTATATACAAAACAAAGGCTACAATGCTGTACTTGTTGGATGGATATAGCGAAGCGATCCGTGTCGGTATACTGATATTGAAATACAGGAAAGCAGGCCCGATCAGGGCCTGCTTTTTTAATTTCTGCATATTAGAAAATAATCGTATTCGCTTCCATTTCTATAGCAATCCATTTATTAATAATGGCATCCAGAAGTAGAGGTTAAGATGCCTTCATTAATATCCATCGTCATTAACTATAGATATAGTGTCATCGGAGCGTGCGAAGGCGATACGCCTGTTCGCGTTTACGGAAGCTGACCATATCGCTTTAAGAGCACCACCGCGCTGCCATAAATGACAGCAATGGATACCATGTGTCGTCAATGGAGCGTGCTAGCCCGCATTTCTCACTAGATGGATGAGCCCTCACTTGATCTTTGCATCCACAAAGAATTTTACTCAGTCGGAAATACACACTGTTATTCCACTCCTTCGCAAAATCCTTTGTGGATCCAAATCTCTGCGCGATCATCTCACCCCCTGGTGAGAAATGCGGGCTAGGGACACGAAAATCTGAACCGTGATAGGCACGCTCGAACAACACGCTGTATTTCTGACTATGCTCCAGAATGCCAATGTCTTATCAGTACCTTATACCGCCTGGTGAGAAACGCGGGCCAGGATTTGTAACAATAGATCCGGATCTTGTTGACTCAGTGACTGCCGACAACCATCGGGTTGGCTGGGTCGGCGGCCCACTCCTGAAGCGATGCAGTGTAAACCGCGACATTGGTGAAGCCTAGTCGAGTCATAACAAAGGCATTGGAAGACGCTATGATCCCGCCACCACAGTACGTGATAGCACGGGCGTTGCGGTCGCCGTCAATCAGGGAAGCCAATTCGTCGAGTGGACGGAAACGACCCGTTTCATCGAGTAAATCGAGGCCGCTGGTGTTCGACGCGCCAGGGATGTGGCCAGATCGAGCGTAAAGGCTCGCTTCGCCCCGGTAATACGCCTCGGGCATTGTATCAATGAGACTGACAGCACTGTCATCGATGCTGGCGAGCACTTCGTCCCGATCGGCAATCAGTTCCGGTCTAGGGGTTGGTGTAAGATGCCCTACAGGCCTGATGGGTCGCTCGGTAGATAGCGGGCGCCCTTCTGCGGCCCAAACTTTCAGTCCGCCGTCGAGAAGTGCTGCCCGGTCGAAACCGACCCAGCGCAGCATCCACCAGACACGGGCCGCCCACGCTGAATAACTGGTGTCGTACAGTACGACGCGGGAATCGTCGCCGACACCCAGTTTACCCATAGCAGCACAAAACTGCTCAGGCGTCGGGACGGCGAACTCGATCTGGCTTCTACTGTCGGCGAGGTCATCCGTGAGATCAGCGAACCCGGCAGTAGGAATATGGCCGGCGTCATATTCAGCGCGGCCACTCACATTCCGGAAGCCGCCGTCATCTTCGAGCTTCTGACAGACAGTACAGTCAAGCAGAACCAGATCCGGCTCATCGAGGTGTTGACTCAGCCACTCAGTGTTCACCAGTGTATCCATCTTTTCCTCCCGAGAACAAGCACCGTCGTCGAAGCCATGCTGTCAGCCCCTTTCCGATTCTAAACATGATTGAATGGAAAGCATAACGCCTCGCATCACCCGACCTTAAAAACAGAGCGAGATACAAGCGGTGCGTCTATGCAATACGAGTGATTATGATTTCTAGTTTATTCTTGGTTTGGCATTTCTGCCAGCTCTGAAACTTCGAGTGAACCGCCAATATCAAGAAAAGGGCAAGCCTTTGCAATCGACAGTGCCGTCTCTATAGAATCCGCTTCAATTATTGTGTAACCAGACATTGCTGTTGTACCACCAGTAGTAACAGTGCCATCAGGGCTTACTGTGCTCGTATTCTTGAACGGATTGGCAGGACTGACAACTGCGTCGCCGATTGAAGATAACCAGTCCATATATTTCGAGAAATGCTGCTTACCCTCCTCTGGACTGGATGGCTGATTACCCCCCAAATAAACGATAACGTATCTAGGCATTTGCCTTTCTCCCTAGTTGACATTTAGCTTTTTAGCACACCTTATAAAGACAGCACCAAGCTATACAGCCGACCGACAGGGTGGTCGCAACTTGAACGCTTTGTCATGAATTCTAGATAGTCCATACAAGTTGTATTAAACCCGACCGATACGGTTCAAGCAATAGGGGGAAGACAAAGGTTTTCATATCTCCGCCACTTAGGATCATAGAAATCATGGACCGTCTCCGATAGCACTCCTCATAGTAATTGATATTATTTTATGGTTACTATTCGCCAACCGAGCTAGCTCACGAATCAATCATCTTAGATTGACTAGAACTAAAACCTGATGGTATTTTTTGTCCACATAAAGCGTGCATGTTACCTGGCTTAAACCACTAGGTTAGTTATCTATTGTGCAACTACCTGTTTTCGAGCAGGCTTTCGCTTCTATTTGAGAGATGCCTTGATATTCTTTCACTGACACCCCAGGTCGAAGATAGGAAACGGGCCATGCTGATTTTAAGAACAATTATCGATCATTGGACCCCGTTACCGGTGACGATACCGAGCTCTGTCGGTTGCGTATCAACGTAATAAACGGAGCTTCCGTTGTGCGTCTTCGAAAAAGGTGCCCGCTTTCCCACACATAAGCACAATAATGAGGAACAAACCCTGGCATTAACGGGTGCTGTGACAGTTTATGGGATGCGTCTATAAAAAGGTCACTACCTCTTTGCCCGGGAGATCGACCTGCATAGCATGGTTGCTGAAGGGCAGGATGTTGTATGTCGCGGTGGAAAAGGCAATTGAAATAGTCGAAGACGTGTAAGATTGCGCTAACCCGCATAACGCCAGCCGAAGTTGGCGTATCTTTAGCAAGCACAGCGTATGCGACGCACTCGGTAGACAATGGGAGCATGGTATCAGCCAGTGTGAACAGCTTTCTTCCTGCAGCTAGCCCGCGTTTCTCACCAGGTGGTGAGACGATCACGCAGGGATTCTTATTCACAGAAAATTTTACGACGGAGTGGAATAACAGTGTGTATTTCCGACTGAGTAGAATACATTGTGGATTTACCTGGATTCCGCAGTTGAATAGAGATTTAGCGGCGTTCCTCAGGCTTCAGGGTAAGGCGCGGCTTGCCTCTAATGGCGATAGTCCTTGGCAAAAGTCGCAAGGCCACCGTGGCGTTTGAGGAACGACGCTAGACTGTGTAGCGGTTCGCCCGATGGGAGTGAGTTAAATAGTGAGAGCGCATTTTTATAATCATGGCATTGACAGGCGGCACAAGCGGCCTACTTCGGAACCCAGGTTCACCTATCAAGTGTTGACCGATTATTTCTTGCCTCTCCTTAATTTAGGTGTATCTATGTTGTTGAATATCGCCATTATTCATCAGAGTCTGTCTTATTGGATGTAAGTATTTCCGGCCGCATTACCTCACGCAGTTTTCGCTGGCGCAAAATTTTTGCAGCAGCCTGAAATATGATCGAGGACATTAGCCCTGCGATAAGGGACAGAACGATATAATGTGCTTTCCAGATAAAAATATACGCTGCTTTCAGATAGCCGGCTTTCATCATATCAAAAGCCATCTGAAAGTTGCCCAGCAGGTTACCTGATTCACCGGGTACAATGACACCGAGTGACGCCGGATGTTTCTCTGTAGCAAACCACAACACCCAGCCGATAATAAAAACAAAAATTGAATGTTTAAGCATTAATAAGGCTTTAAAAGCTAAAAATTAACTGAGAATTTTGGTCGAAAAACGATTGAAGCTAACAGTCGCGAGAAATTCGGCCCTACCCCGCATTTCTCATCAGGATCCCCGGAGCAGGCGCAGGATTCGTGTTCGAAAGCACCGCTGGAGCGAGAAGCGTAATAATAGCTACGGTTTGAGTGAAGGGCAAGCATACCGACACGAAGACCAGCCTGAACCGTGGTAGGGACGCTTGCATAACACACTGTATTTCTGGTCGTCCTCGCTTTTTTCCAAAACGCCAATCGATTATCAGTACCCTATGCCGCCTGGTGAGAAATGCGGGTAAATCTTACAAAAATTTCTCCACCCTAATGCTGCGCCATTTAAGGGTTACAAAATTGTATTTGATACTGCTATTACACCGCTACCAAAATACTCGGCCGACGATGGACGTGAAACCCCGAAAAAAATATCTGGCTTACCTGGCCAAACTCGCACCTTCACAGAAACCAGGACAACGACCCGAAGGCCGCTATCATTACTCCTTGATCCGTAATCTATGGCGCACAGCAGGACGGTCCCGGTACCCCGAGGAACATTGTCTTCAGAATCGCCAGATCCGCAGCATTGACCACCCCGTTACCATCCAGATCGGCATCCGGGTTCGGGGTGAAAAAGTTTGTCTTCAGATAAGCCAAGTCGCCGGCATTAATGACTAAATCACCGTTGAAGTCCGGGTCACAGATATTGCCGTAGCCGTCGCCATCCGTATCCAGCTGGCTGTTTCCACCGGCATCAGGTATAAGCGGTCCATTCGGAACCAGAGTGCAGTTATCCGCTTCGTCTGAAACGCCATCTTGATCAGCATCCGGTTTCGGATCCAGATCACCGCTAACTTCAGCGGGGGCTGGTTCCGTCAAACCTGTCGCCGAGCAGTCAGCGGTGTTATAGGTAGGCACCTCTACAACCGTCCAGCCAGGCTGCGCACTCGAATAGATCTCGTAGATATTGGTGTCTCCGTTGCCATCGGAATCTGCATTCTCTACGG
>Ga0209536_100016794_pt1 | contig 10394 bp, 10 predicted proteins | sample DeeMarSeWOR28_12_FD_187461 | JGI IMG/M metagenome (GOLD analysis project Ga0209536, IMG submission 187461) | Marine sediment microbial communities from White Oak River estuary, North Carolina - WOR-2-8_12 (SPAdes) (version 2) | ecosystem: Environmental > Aquatic > Marine > Intertidal zone >... | reverse complement strand
CTCCTTCCGGGAATTTTTAAAAGTGAATATTTTCGATCCTTTGCAAATGAACAGTTCTGATGTTTTTGATGAATCGCGACCCGAAATTCCCAATAATACGGAAGGTTATGCATTTGAAATATCAGAATATAAAAATATTAATTATACACCGCTGATTATGATCTTTGGTGATGGTAATATTTTTTCAAATTTGAATGATTTATATAAATGGGATCAGGCGTTGTATACAGATAAACTTGTTTCAACCAACACCTTGCAGCAGGCTTTTTCTCCGGGTATATTAAATGATAGTACAAAAACAGATTATGGCTTTGGCTGGAGAATAATTGAAAAAGAAGGGAAAAAAACCTTATTGCATACAGGCGGCTGGGTTGGTTTCAGGAATATTATTGTTCGGGAAATTGAAAATAAAATTACTGTTGTCATTCTGAGCAATGCATCGGATATGCGTCTGCATGATTTGAGTACTGCCATATTAGACATCGTACACGGCAGAACGTTTAAACCAATTTTGCCGTCATTTGCCAGAATTTTTGGAGAGGAGATTTGGAAAAACGGAGTCGAAACGGCAATTAAAAAATTTGAACGCATTAAAAATAAATCAGAAAATGTATATGATTTCAATGAGAGAGAGTTAAATCAAATGGGATATCTTTTTCTGGGAAAAGATAAAATTGAAGAGGCTGTTGCGGTATTTAAAATGAATGTAAATTTATTTCCTGAATCATTTAATGTTTATGACAGTCTGGGTGAGGCATATCTAAAAAAAGGAGAAAAAGATTTAGCGATTGTAAATTATAAAAAATCACTTGAATTAAATCCGGAAAATAAAAATGCCAAAAAAATACTGAATGACCTTGAATAAAAATCTATTTAATTCTTATAATTTAATTTTTCTTTAAAAGTAAAAAGGCATTTCATGAGACAAAAATTTGAATATAAGTTTGTTCGTTTCGGTGAGGGATTTCTTAGTGTAAAAAAAATAGCGCGTGAAAATTATCAGCATGAAGTTGAAAAATATGCCCGGGAAGGATGGAGACTCGTGCAAATTTTTGCTCCGGGAACAGGAGGATATGGTTCCGCCAAATATTATGAATTAATACTGGAACGGGAAATTTGATACAAAACTTTTTACTCTTTTTCAAATATTCGATTCAGTTAAGATTTTTAGTCATATTGTTTGGTGATTTCAATTAATTAGTGCAATTTATTAGATTAAAAATTAGGATTATCTGTAAAGCATAATAAGTCTTCGATTAAGCTAAACAGAAAGGGATGTTTTTACTTGCATTCACAGAAATGAATATTTACATTAGCACACCAAGTATATAAATCTGCAATTTACTAATATAATTTAGCTAATTAACAAGAAACTTAGAGAGGGGGGTCTTGTGATTAAATATAAATTATTTGGTATATTCTTCCTATTATTTTTATGGTTACCGGTCAAGGCACAGGTCAAAATATCGAAAAGTACCTTTGGAAATGGAGCCAGTTCTCATGCGACCTCAAAATTTCAATTAAAAGGAACATTCGGACAATCAGCTATTGGTAATTCAACTAATTATTCCAAAGTAATAATTTCCGGATTTTGGTATCATTTACCCAAAGTTACAGCCTCGACTGAAAATAGCGATACGTTTTTACCACTTCGTTTTGAGCTAAAACAAAATTATCCCAATCCTTTTAATCCGCTCACTACAATAGAATTCACACTTCCCAAGCAAACAAAAACTATTTTGATGCTGTACGATTTATTAGGCAGAGAAGTAGCTACTCTGGTAGATGATGAACTGGATTCAGGTTTGCATCGCGTAATATTTGAGGCGAACAATCTGCCTTCCGGTATTTATATTTACCGGTTGAAAACGAAAGAATTTGAGAATACCAAAAAACTAATCCTGCTGAAATAGTATTTATTTACATAAGAAATCTGTTTTTTGATATTTGATTTGAACTGGAATTGGCGTTCAAGTTTATAATTATAATTTACTATTTTAAACATTTAAAATTTAGAAAACTAATTTCATTTAGAGGAGGGAAAAATGAAAAACAAATCTTTTTCTCATATTTCAATATCTTTAGTAATACTTTTGTGTTTAGTGTCCGGTTTGCTTGGAGAAACTCCTCAAACGCTTAGTTACCAGGGAGTACTCACTAATTCAAATGGTGAAGCAGTAAAAGACAGTATTTACACTCTTTCATTTAGCCTTTATGATACTCCAAAGGCGGGATCGCCGTTGTGGACTGAGGCACACCTTGTAGCGTTGACCGATGGCTATTTCAATGTTATACTTGGAAGCAAAAATCCGTTGTCTTTACCTTTTGATAAACCTTATTGGCTTGGTATAAAAATTGGCAATGATAGCGAAAACGAGCAGCGTGTTGAATTAACCGCTTCAGCTTATAGCTTGAATACGCGTTCAATTCCGGATAGTATAGTAACCGCTAAAAAAATTGCTAATAAGCAGGTTGTACGAAGCATTAATTCCATAAAGGATGATGTCGTCTTAACCCCGGGTGAAAATATAAATATTGAACAAAAGGGAAATAATTTAATTATTTCTGCAAAATCTAAAGACAGTGCTGGTAAAAGCGGTTCATCAGGTAAAAAAGCATCGGGATTTGGTACAAGACAGGGAAAGGCGGATTCATCAGGATATTTTACCGAAGATGATGACGATTTTTTAGAGGTGGAAAAATTAAAAGTGGAGAACGACGGCGATGATGATGATGATAAAGGTGAATCGGAGAGTCATAGACATTATCTTGTAAAAATAAGCGACAAGAAAAAACACAATTCAGTAATTATCGGTACGGATCGTGACTTACCGGATTTTCTCAGATTAAGACCAAACCGTGGTGATGGATTTGCCATTACAAATGATGGAGATAAAATAGGTGTATTTGTAGATGCCGAATATGCCAAGGTTGGTGTTGGAACAAGCGATCCCGAAGCTAAATTGCATTTGGTTGGAAGAAAAGATTTCCTTTTTCAAATTGACGACAAAGATTTTCCAAACAGCATAGGTTTCGGTACTAATATTAATCAATCTAATTTTATGCGTCTGCGTACTGCAAAAGGAGATGGATTTGGTATTACCAGTTTTGGGGATGAAATGGGAGTTTTTGTAAGTGCACTTGATGCTAAGGTGGGAATAGGAACGACAACATTACCTGCACGGTTTAATATCAGTGAATCAGGTTTTAATAATGCCATGAACGTTCAGATTAATGACAGCACAAAGTTTTTGATTCATAATAATGGTGGCACAACTGTCGGTTCAGATTCGGTTCCTCCACGTGATGGTTTGTTTGTACAAGGAGAATTTAAAACAAAAAGTAATGTAGAAGTTGGCGGTGATTTACTTGTTCTGGGAAGCGCAGAAATCAGACAAACAATGGACGTACTTGGTGATGGTCATTTTTTCAGCAATCTGGATGTGGATGGTATTTTAAAATTAAATAATACTACACAATCAACTGCATTCACTAACGGCGCATTGATTGTTGCAGGTGGAACAGGAATTGCCAAAAATTTAAATATTGGTCAGAATCTGGATGTGATCAGCAACAGCAGAATAGGCGGTAGTCTGGGAATTGGTACTGCATCTCCATCCAATCTGAAATTGCATGTAAGCGGATCCGGAACGTATTTTGGAAATCATCTTGCTCTTTTTGAAAATACCGGTAGCGGTGCAACTGATGGAGTTGCTATTAAAGTATCCACAGCCTCACCGGATGCAAACAATAATTTTGTAACATTTATTGATGGAAACAATGGCGTCCGTGGTCGAATTGAAGGACAAAATGCAACAGATATTTTAACTGATCCGGAATATATCTTTTTTACTTTTCTTGATGCATTTGAATTAGGTTTAGCCATAGCTGATGAAGTTGCTGCTGCAGCTTCTGCAAATGCGTGTGCCGGGGTCGGTGTTGTTGCTTGCCCGCCAATTGCTTCACTTATTGCCGGAGCGGCGGTAAAAATTGCAGCACAAGCAGGTCGGGCTATTGCAACTCAGGCATTTCTGTTTGATGATTTGGGAGTTGCCTATGCCTCAAGTTCAGGTGACTATGCTGAATGGTTAAAAAGGCTTGATGAAAATGAAGAAATTGAAGCAGGGGATATTGTTGGCGTTTTTGGTGGGAAAATATCAAAATCGATAAAAGGTGCACAGCAAATTTTACCGGTTTCATTGGCGCCTATTGTTCTAGGAAATATGCCCGCTGAAGGCCAGGAAGATAAATATGAAAAAGTAGCATTTATGGGGCAAGTCAGGATAAAAGTAATTGGTGAAGTAAATGAGGGTGATTATATCATTCCATCAGGCTTGAATGATGGAACCGGAATTGCAATTGCACCTGAAATGATGACCGCGGATGAATATGCAAAGGTTGTTGGAAGAGCCTGGGAATCTTCTTTAACGTCAACTCAAAAAATGGTGAATGTAGCCATTGGTTTAAATAATGCTGATGTAGCCGCCTTGATTAAAAAACAACAGCAGGAAAATCAAATTTTTAAGACGATGTTAGAGCAAAAATCAGAAGAAATTAAACAAACGCAATCTGAATTGACAAAGCTAAAAACAGAAGTTGCAGGTCTGAAAGATTTAAACTTAAAATTAGCTCAACTGGAAGCAGCATTGGAAAAAATGGCATCAATGAATTCTGATAATAAACTTGCGGATAAAGCAAAAAGTTCAATGACAAGTTTTTAGTCAGTGGATTTTTTCTGATTTCAATTTTATTAAACGTTCAAAATGCCGGTGATTTATAAAATATAATCACCGGCATATATAGATTAAATTATTTTAACATCAGTATTAAAAAATAAATATTTGAGGACATTAGAAATGAAAATAAAATTCGTGTCTATAATATTACTGGTTTTTCTAATTTGTACTTCGGTATTTGTAAATGACAGCGCAGCACAAAATTCCGCTAAAAAAGTTATAAAATCAGAAACGATTTGGCAGTATGATATTAGTACCGGAGGAAATCAGGAAAACGGGGTAAAACTATCTGTTCGTGAAATGGATGGTAAAGGTAATTCCCTTTCATTAACCAATTTTAATCCGGACGGTACGGTAATTCAGAATTCCACTTTTCGCTATAACGATGCAGGGAACATTTTAGAATCAACGACAAATTCATCTGTTGAAAATGCAAATATGCGTTTAGTTTATGAATATGATGCAAAATCGTTTCTTATTGAGTCGAGGGGTTATAAACCTGATCAAAGTTTATTGGTACGGATGACATACAAATATGATGAAAATGGAAATTTAATTGAAATGACTACTTACTCACCGAATGGGAAAATTAACCTTCGTGTTGTTCATAGTTATGATGAAGAGGGAAAAATTTTACAGGCAACTGGCTTCGATGCAGAAAATAATGAACGATCTAAAACAGTTTATACATATCTTCCCGATGGCCATGAAATAGAAAAATATGGTATGGGTGGAAAATTAATGCAAAAAACAAGAATTGTTTTCGGCATCAAGGGAAATATTGATGAAGAAATAGCCTATAATGCAGATGGCAGGATAATTTCCCGAACCAGCAGAATTTACGATGATAATGGAAATGTTGTAGAATCGAGGAATACAATGCCATTAGCTGATATATCAAACAGAACAATATATAAATATAATGAAAACGGAAATTTAGTAGAACAAACAACTTTTAATAAAACTAATGAGGCGGTAAAAGTTCTTAAATTAATATATGAGTATTTTTAGATTATTATTCATTTTTTAATTTTTATCAAAACTAAATGTTTTTCTGAATTTAGGCGTAGAAATTTCCTCTTAACAATAAAGATCTTTTTTGATTGAAACAATTCTTTATTATCTTCTGTAATAATTTTATTATTATTTCTAAACTAAATATTGCGGAGAAAATATGAAAAGATGTATTTCTTTAATTTGCGTAGCAGCATTTAGTTTTGTTATTTTTTCTAATTGCCAAAGCCAAATTGACAAAAAACGCGACCGCTGGCAGCAGCCGGAAAAAATCATGGATGTAATAGGTGTCAAGGAGGGAATGGTTATAGGTGAAGCCGGAGCAGGGAAAGGATATTTTACTTTTAAATTATCCAGTCGGGTTGGAGAAACAGGAAAAATTTATGCAAATGAAATTGACAAAAAAAAGATTAAACATATCGAAGATATTTGTGAAGAAGATGAAATAAAAAACATAATAACAATTTTGGGTGAAGTGGATGATCCGTTGTTTCCTGACGGGCAAATGGATATGATTATAATGGTTTATGTTTTCCATGATCTTGCAAAACCGGTTGAATTCATGCAAAATTTAAAACCGGATTTAAAGCCAGGTGCAAAAGTGGTGATTGTAGATCGTGATCCGGATAAGCACGGCAAAGAATATGATCATTTTTACAAAAAAGAAAAAATGGTTCGTTTAATAAATGAATCTGAATACCAACTGGAAAAAATTGAAACCTTTTTAGAAAGAGACAATATTTTTATTTGCTCTCCTGAATAATATCTAAACAAAATATTATTTTTCTTGATATTTTAAATTTATTTTAATATACTTCACAAAAAATGAAGTATATATGAAACAAACTATAAATTGAATCGTAATTACTACCAAATAACATTATTAAACGGAATTGTAAAATGAAATCTTCAAAATTAAAACCGGATACTTTTGGATTATTTATAATGATAATCGTAGCAATATCATTGTTTGTCGTTATTTCATATGTGAAACTAACTGCTGAACCAGAAATAAAAAAGGTAATAGTTGGAACCATGTGGTCCATTTTTGCATTGATCCAATTGGTTTTTTGGTTAAAAACAGCCAACCTTGGTTTTCTGGCATTTATGATTTTCTGTTTGCTTGTGTCCTGGAGTTATTTTACTGATTATAAAGGGATTTATTTTATTATCCCTGCCTTAATTTTGTTGGTTGTTTATTTATACTATGTGATTAGAAAAAAATTTAACTATAGATACCGGGATATTCTTGAACTTGCTGCGAAACCCATAAACGATACTCAGGATGGTTTTACTTCTCGGCCTCTACCTGCTGGAAGCGTTTCGATTTCAAAAAATCAACTATTAAAATTTGGTAAATATTTATCAAAAAATTTAATCGCTTTTCCTTTTATTGAAAAAGATCGTCTTTTTCTGGTAATTAATTCTTTCGGTAAACATTGGATTCGAAAACCGAAGGTGAGCAAAGACACTTATATTTGTATTGATTTTAAAGGAAAAGTTACAGTCAATATTGCTAAAAAAGATTATTCAAAATACCAGGAAGAATTAACCTTCGATCAATTATGTCAATCGCTGGGTAATCTTTTTAAAGAATTTTTTGAATATTTTAATCATGGACAAAATCATAAAATCTTAGATGCTCTGGAGAATAAAGAATTGAATACAAGTCAATAAGGAAAATATTTCAAATGTATGTCAATATGAGGATAAAAAAAATGGAACAAGCAAAAAAGATTAAACCGGCAAGCTGGTTTATACAAATCGGAATACCAATTATTGTATTAGTAGTAATTGCCTTTAACGTAAAAGGTATAATTGGTGAAGCAGTTTTTAAGTATAGTCTGGCAAGTGTTATGTTATTAATGGCTTTTGCACATTCAGTATTTCTGATATCTACAAAGAATAAAATCTATTTGTTACCAATTTGCTTTTATTTTTTTTCATCAATGACATTTTTATCCTCCAATATTTTAGAAAAGCATTTTTTAACAATAATTTTTTCAATATTGGCAGGTATATTTTTTGTTTTATTAATATTTGTTTTAAGCACAAGAAAAATGAAATGGCGCTACCGGGAGATATTGGAATTGGCGGCACGGTCTGTCAATGATACTCAAAACGGATACACAACACGTCCTTTTCCTCTTGGAAAAACATTTTATAAAAAAGAAGAAATTATCAGGTTCGCCAAATTTCTGCTAAAACATGCAATTGCCTTTCCATATTTTGAAAAAAACAGAATCGTTATGGTTATCCCGGAAAATATGCTGTCTCATTTTTTCCATTTAAATTCAAATTATCTTAAAAGCACTTATGTTGCATTTGATTTTAGAGGAAATGTGATAGTAAATATATCAGAAAAAGAATATCAAAAATATACGCAACAGTTAACATTCGACCAGTTATGCGCTTCACTTGGTAATTTGTTTATTGAATTTTTGGAAATGAACAAAAACGAAGAAAGCAATAAGTTAATTGAAAAGCTGAATGATTTAAAATTTGTAGTTTAACAATTAGGTAATTAAAAATGAAAGATGAATATATAGTGGGGTATGATGAATTTTAAAACGTTGACAAAAATTTCCACATTGCTTTCAAAAGTATTTGCAGAAGATATTTTAAGACTGCTTGTTTTATATAAGTCCATTTCAGCCTCAGAAGCAGCCTCGAGATTAGATTTACATATTAAAACCGCCCAGGATTTTCTTGAAACATTATCTGATTTGGGTATTGCCTCGAAATATGAAGTATATGAAAAAAAACGTCCCTATTTTCGCTATAAACTCAATGATCCAATAGTAAAAATTGATTTTGATATCAGAACACTTCAAAATATAAATGAGGAGGATAAAGCACTTAATAAAAAAATTAAAGAGAAAAAAAATTCAGGAGCACAATTTGCAACAACTGGGAACAATGAATATATTTCAACAGTTACAGTTTTTATTGGTGAGGGGCGAAATAAAAAAGAACGGAAACTCAGCTTAACCAACAACCAGGGTAAATTCCTCTTTCATCTGCCCTTTCCCAGCGCCGCACATTTAAGCATTGCTGAAATTATTAATAAAGCAGGTGTTGATTTATCATTCAAATCAGAAATCATTGATATTGTAGAGGTATTAACAGAATTCAACATTATTGAATTTGCCGGATAAGATGAAAAAAATCAGCAGAGAACAGGCAGAACAATTATTACTTGACTCAAAAGTAATTGATACAAAAATCGAGCAAACAAAAAGCGAATTGCGCGTTTCAATGAATCTTTCCGGAAACAAATCCTGCCTGATTAAATACGATGTTCAGACACAGAAGAAATCATATTTTATAAAATAATTATTCTCCTTAAAAAAATATTTGACTTTTTGAAACAATGTAGTATATTATCCGTAAAGAACTTTGTATGACAAAGTAAATTAAATTATAAATTAGTTTATTCTAATAAAGTGAGGCAACATGACTGAACAAATTAATCTTAAAGAAATCGAAAAAAAGGCATATACGTCTTTTTTTGAGGATGGATTGTATGAAATCATTTTTGCTCACTTTATGCTTGTTGGATTTCTCAGTTCAACTTTATCTGAAACAGGTGTTTCCGATATTATTCGAATAAGTATATATGTACCTATCATGTTTTTAGGTATATTAATAGTTTATTTTGGCAAAAAATACATTACGATACCACGATTAGGAATAGCAAAATTTAGAGATGATAGAATTAAAAGAATTAATAAATTGCACGTATACATTATAGCCTTTGTTGTTGTCTCTGTCTCCATCGCGGTTGCATCGATGACCGGTAATTTAAATAAAAACATACCAATGACTATAATTATACCAATTATACTTTTTTCATTTTTTGCCATTGCTGCCTGGTATCAGAATTATCCCCGATTTCTAATAACAGGATTATTATATGCATCTTCCGAATTAATCTATGTATTTGTTGAAAGTAAAGGTGTTGTGTTGGGAAAAGGTTTATTGGCCTATGGTGTTCCGGGAGTAATAATCTTGGTGATAGGCATAAATTCTTTATTTAAATTCTTACAAAAATATCCAAAAGTAAAAGTTGAGGTATCAAATGGATAAAAAAATAAATTTAAAAGAAATTGAAGTACAGGCATTTACATCAACCTACAAAGATGGTTTGCTCGATATTTTCCTGGGAATCGTTTTTTCTCAGTTTGCTATAGCGCCCCTGTTAACTGATATTGGTTTTTCAGATTTCAATGCCTCATTGGTTTTTGTACCCGTTTACTTGTTGGGATTATTACTTTTTATCATTATAAAAAAATACGTTACCAAACCAAGGATCGGAATTTTAAAGCCTGGGCCTGCGCGCAAAGCAAAGCTTAATAAAGTAAATATTATTTTGCTTATTATTTTATTTTCCGGTTTTTTAATTGGACTGCTTCATCCTAAATTATCTTCAACTATTAATTTATTATATCCTCTAACTTTTAGTATTATGATTTTAACGATTTCAAGTGTTGCGGCATACTATTTAAATATAAATAGATTATACTATTATGGGATCGGTATAGCCATAGGTCCGATTATTGGTGAAATATTATGGCAAAATGGTCTGGTAAGCCACCACGGTTTTCCAATTGTTTTTGGAATAATTTCATTTTTTCTTATTAC
>Ga0209536_100016793_pt1 | contig 10394 bp, 5 predicted proteins | sample DeeMarSeWOR28_12_FD_187461 | JGI IMG/M metagenome (GOLD analysis project Ga0209536, IMG submission 187461) | Marine sediment microbial communities from White Oak River estuary, North Carolina - WOR-2-8_12 (SPAdes) (version 2) | ecosystem: Environmental > Aquatic > Marine > Intertidal zone >... | reverse complement strand
CCGCCCACGAGCACGCAGTCGGCGTCGCCGGCCTTGATGACCTGCGCGCCGAAGATCAGGGCCTGGATGCTCGAGCCGCAGCGCACGTTGATGCTCACGGCGGGGGCCTCGACGGGGATGCCGCCCTGACACGAGGAGTCGAAGTTGGCTCGACTGGAGCCCGGATTCGTGACCTCGCCGTTCACGTCGCAAACGACCGGCGTCGGCGCCGAGATCCTCCCGGGGTAGCTGTACCAGCCCAGCGGCGGGAAGCCGAAGCGATCGTCGTAGGCCGCCTTGTGCCACTCGTTCTCGAGCGGGAGCGCGAAGGCGCCGCCCAGGTAGGTGACGGGCGAGGTCATCAGGTTGTAGGAGCCGATCTCGGTATCCGCCCCGTCGAACTTGCCGTTCTCGAGCCAATTCACGAAGCGGATCGCATCGGTCCAGTTCACGTAGTTGACCGGATGTCGTTCGCGCCCTGGCTTGGGGGAGTATTTCTGGTCGTCGGGCGCGCCCGCGTCGTAGAGGATTCCGCCGGTGGACGAGGTCGTCATCTGCGAGGTGTAGAGGTTGCGCAGGTTCGCGCCGGTCGGGTCGACCGCGTTCAGGAGCTCGACCCACTGCTCGTTGGTCACTTCGTAGCGGCCGATGAAGAAGGAGTAGGGCACGTGGCCGAGGCCGGTCGCGGGGTCCGCGGGCTTCGAGGGATCTTCGACGAGCACCATCTCGTCGAGGTCGACCTCGTGCGCGGCGGGCACCGGTGCATGAACCGCCAGCCGCGCGCCCAGTCGCGTCGGCTGCGTCGCCAGTCGCAGGTTGTTGAGGATCACGTCCTCCGGCGCGTAGAGATCGACCTCGAGATCGAAGCCGTCGGTGATCGGCGTATTCACCCGAAACTGCAGCTCCGCGATCGCGTAGGAGGTTGCGGCCGGTCCCAGCAGCGCAGTCGTGTCCGCCGAGATGCGCAGCACCTCCCCTGGCGCGCCCCCCCCGCTATCCGTCTGCGAGAAGGGATTGGGGCTGGCTTCGAAGTCGAAGCCCGGCGGCAGCACGGTCGTGACACCGAGCAGGTCGAGCTCATCGGCCCCGTCCTGGTCGAAGCGCACGGAGACCGAATAACGTGCGATGCCCAGCTCGTCGGCCTGGAGGCGGATTCGCGCGGTCAGGATATCGCCCGGCTCTGCGACGATCTGATGGTCGCCGGGCATGCCGTCACCCGTCGTCGTCTTCCAGAAGATGTCGATGCCCGGTGCGGCCCAGGCGGATCCCGAGAGCGGCCCCGCCAGCAGACCCAGCACCAGCAGGAGCATCGAGGCGAATCCCGTTCGCGGTCGTGTGTTGGGGTGCATCGAGTTCCCCTTGGACCGGCCTGTCGGTCGTCTGATTCGAGCTCTCCCCTCGGAGAGCCGTGCGCTGGCGTCGTCACAACATCCCCTAGCCAGCATGGGTCGACCGTGAAGTGCTTCACGGTGGCGGGACCGCGACCGCTCCATTCTATCCCCCGGATGCTCGGTCATCACTCGAAGCTTCGGAAGAAATCGCGCTCGGATCACCGATACGCAACGCGCGTTCGGCGCGGCTCGATCGTTCGCCCCGCGACCCACGCCATGTCAGTCCGCCCGTGGGGGCTCACGCCGAGGTGGTATCGTCGGAATTCGCAGTCCGCTCGCGTCATGGCAGTCGAGTTCGAAGGAGGCGGCGTGAGCCAACGAGCCGCGAAAGAGACGGGCCCGCCCGGCCCCGAGCCCGAGACGACGGCTATGCGCCCCCTGCGCCGAATCGCCCTGTTGCTCGTGTTCTGCGCATTCCTGCCCGGCTCGTCCCGCGCCCAATCGAGCATCGCGACCGACGGCACCCTGCCCGGCGTCGCGGCCGGAGATCTGGCGGGTCCGGACTATCGCGTCACCGACGCCGAGGGCACGCGCGTCGGCAACAGCCAGCTTCACAGCTTCGAGCGCTTCGGCCTCGCGACCGGCGAGACCGTCCGCTTCAGCGGCCCCGCCGCGATCGAGCGGATCATCTCGCGCGTCACCGGCGGCACAATCTCGAGCATCGACGGCGAGATCCGATCGGAGATCAGCGGCGCCGACTTCTACCTGATCAACCCCGCCGGCGTCGTCTTCGGACCAAACGCCGCGCTCAACGTCCCGGGCGACGTCGTGATCTCGACCGCAGACTACGTCGAGCTCGGCAGCGATGGAATCTTCTCCGCCGTCGACCCCGGGAGCTCCGTGCTCTCCGCTTCGCCGGTCGCGGCCTTCGGCTTCCTGTCGAGCTCGCCCGCCCCGATCGAGGTGCAGGGCAGCCAGCTCGAGACCGACTTCATCGACTTCAGCTCGCTCGTCGGCTACTCGCTGTCGCTCGTCGGCGGCGACCTCGAGATCCGCGGCAGCGGCCAGCCCGGCGAGCTGACCTTCCTCTACAGCCGCGGCGGCCGCATCAACCTCGCGAGCCTGGGCTCTCCCGGTCGCGTTCGCATCGAGCCGACCGATGGCAGCAGCGACCCGCCCGGCCTCGAGATCGAGACCGCGGGCGAGCTCGGCGACATCTTCGTCGGCGACGGCGCGGTCGTGAGCAGCGGCGGCCCGCCGCCCGATGTCGGCGTCTGCGCCGGCCGAACGGGCTGCGTGATCGCGAACGGCTCGGGCGACATCTTCGTCCGCGCCCACGACCTGACGCTCGAGGACGGCGAGATTCGCGCGCTGACGGTGACGGACCGGGACGCCGGGCGCGTCGACGTCGAGCTCACGGGCGACCTCGTCGCCCGCTCGGTCGATGAGACCGAGACGACGGGCGTGTTCGCGATCAGCGGACTCGAGAACACCTTCCCCGGCGAGGGATTCCTCACCTTCCAGGAGACGCTCGCCCTGCCCGAGGGCCCCTACACCTTCGAGGTCGAGACCACGCTGGGCGGCGATGTCACCCGCGTGACCTATCCCGGCACCGGCCGCGGCGGCGACATCCGGATCCGTGCCGCCAACGTGCGCGTCGAGGGCTTCGCCGAGATCAGCAGCGAGGCCGTCTTCGGCGGCGACGCCGGCGACATCACGATCGTCGCGGACGACACCGTCTCCCTCGATGCGAGTGACCGGACGGGAGACTTCGGCTCGATCCTCACCAACGCCCGTGGCGGCGGCGACGGCGGCGCGATCGCGATCACGACGGCCGAGCTCGTGATCACCGAGAACGGCCGCATCCTCTCCGAGGTGCGCGAGGGCGCGGGCCAGGGCGGCACGATCACGCTCGACGTCGATCGCCTGGTCGCCAGCGCCGACGGCCGCATCGACTCGAGCACCCGCGGCAGCGGCGACGGCGGCGCGATCACGATTCGCGCGAGCGACTCGGTGTTGCTGACCGGCCAGGTGAACGACGGGACCTTCTCGGGCGTGAGCACGCTGTCCCAGGCCGACGGCACCGGCAACGCCGGCCGCATCCTGATCGCGACGCCCGACCTGCGGCTCGAGGACGGCGCGCGCGTGACCACGACCGCGCTAGGCCCCGGCGACGCCGGCACGATCGACCTGCGCGCGGACTCGATCCGCCTCTTCGGCAGCGAGGTGCTCGCCGAGTCCGACCTCGGCCTCGGCGGCGACCTCTACATCAACGGCGGCCCCGTCGTGGTCCAGCCAGACGGCAGCCTCGACATCGACACGCCGGCCGGCGTCGCGCCCGGCAGCCTGCTCACGCTCGAGGACAGCTCGATCAGCACCAGCGTGCGCGGCGGAGGCGGCGCGGGCGGCGACGTGGCGGTCCGCTCCAACACGATCGTGCTGATCGACAGCGAGCTGCTGGCGCAGGCCGTCGACGGGGCGGGTGGCAACATGGCGATCGAGGCCAGCGCGATCGTGCTCGACGAGGTCAGCCGGATCGACGCGACCTCGCGCTTCTCGCAGGACGGCACGATCGAGACCAGCTCTCCCACGCTGATCATTCGCGGCGAGCGACCGGATCTCCCGATCCAGATCCAGGACGCCACCGCCTTCCTGCGCGAGCGCTGCGCCGCACGCAGCGGTGACGCCGCGGCCAGCCTCGTGCTGCGCACGCGCAGCGGGCTGCCGACCTCGCCGGGCGGTCTGCTCGCCGCCCGCACGCCCCTCGCGACAACCGAAGACCCGACCCCCGGCGGAGCGACCGCTCGAGGAACGGAGCTGTCCGCGAACGCTCCCGACGGAACGACCGCTCGCACGCTGACGCTGCGCCTGGCCTGTCGGAGCTAGCCTGCTCGTGGGACTTGCCTCGCGCCCGATCGCCTCCTTCCGCTGGCTCGCGCTCCTGACGCTCGGATCGGGTCTGCTGGCGGCGCCCCCGGCCATGGCGCAGGCGGGCGCCGGCCCCGGTCCGCTCTTCCAGGGCGTGCTGCCCTCCGACCAGGTGCTCGAAGAGCCCGAGCTCGAGCCCGAGGAGCAGCGGCCGACGGGGCTGCCCCCGATCCCGGTGCCCACGCCGCCGCGGCTGCCCGACGAGGCCGCGGCGCCGGGCGAGGGCACGCTGCGGATTCGGGGAGTGCGCTTCGTCGGGCCTACGGTGATCGATGAGGCCACGCTCGCCCGCGCCGCGGAGCCTTTCCTGGGCCGTGAGCTGACGGTCGCGGACGTCGAAGCGCTGCGCGATGCCTTGACGTCGACGATCGTGTCGGCGGGCTACCTGACCTCGGGCGCCGTGCTGCCCGAGCAGGTCATCGAACGCGACGGCGTGCTCGAGGTCGAGATCGTCGAAGGCGTCCTCTCACGCATCGACATCGAAGGCAATCGCTGGGTCCGCGCGAGCTACTACGAGAAGCGCATCGCGCGCGGACTCGAGGGCCCCCTGCACGCACCGAGCCTCGAGCGTCGGATCCGGCGCCTGCAGCGCGACCCGCACCTGTCGGGCATCCACGCGACGATCCGCCCGGGAGACCGACGCGGTGAGGCCATCCTCGAGGTCGACATCGAAGAGCGCACGCCGATCTCGGCGATCGCGGAGATGCACAACCAGCTCTCTCCGAGCCTCGGCGAGGTGCGCGGCGGCTTCGGGCTGGCGCATCGCAGTCTCTCCGGATTCGGCGACCTGCTCTCGGTATCGGGCGACGTGAGCGAGGCGGGCGGCGGCCTCGAGGTCACCTACGAGCTCCCGCTCACGGCCTGGGACACCCGGCTTCGCGCCCAGGGACGCTATCGCCGCTTCGACCTGTCGAGCGGCATCGGCGAGGAGCTCGACCTCGAGAGCGACTACTGGAGCGCCGAGCTCGGGATCCATCAGCCGCTCTTTCCGCCCGGAAGCTGGGAGGGCGGGATCGGGCTGGTCGGCGATCTTCGCGAATCGACGGTCACCTTCCTCGACACGGACGAGGACTTCCCGCTGCCCGGCGCCGACGACGGGCGGACGCGCGTGGCGGCCCTGCGCCTGCTGGTCGACGGCATCTATCGCGAGCCCGGTCGCGTGCTCGCGCTGCAGTCGGTCACGACGGTCGGGGTGAAGCTCTTCGGGGCCACGCGCAACAGCGGACCGGCGCCCGAGACCCAGTTCGTCAGCTGGCTCTTCCAGGCCCAGGCGCTCCAGCGCGTGACCGAGTGGAAGATCGAGCTGGTCGCCAAGGCCGCGCTGCAGCTCTCGAACAGGCGGCTCTTCGGACTCGAGCAGTTCGGCCTCGGCGGCTACTACAGCGTGCGGGGCTATCGCGAGAACCAGATCGTGCGCGACGAGGGCGCGAGTGGACGGCTCGAGGTCCGGATTCCGCTGCGCGCGACGGCCCTAGGCCGCAAGCCGACGCTCCAGCTCGTGCCCTTCGTCGACGCCGGTCGAGCCTTCAGCCGGCATCGCGAGAGCGACGCCGACAAGGCGATCAGCGTCGCATCGGTCGGCGTCGGCACGCGCTTCCAGATCGGCCCGCACGCCCGCGGCGAGGCCTTCTACGCGCATCCCCTGCGCGACCTCGACCGCGACGGCGACAGTCTCCAGGACCTCGCCTTCCACTTCCGCCTCGTCCTGACCTGGCCCTGAGCCGGGGTCGAGTCCCGGACGGGCTCGGCACTGCCTCCGCCGGCGCAGCCCTCCGCCTAACGCTCGTACCAGATCGGGCTCGTCCAGGCGCGCTCCTGGATCGTTCGCGGCACGCTCGCATCGCAGCAGGGACCGAAGCCCTCGCCGACCGTCGACGGGTCCGAGCAATCGACCCTGGCCTCCACGCAGAGATGCTGATGCCAGCGGCAGGTCGGGTTCTCGAGCACCCGCGCGTAGTAGAAGGCGTTCTCCCCGGCATCGAAGTCGGGATCCCGCCAGACCTGGCAGAGGCTGCGCGCCCCGGCGCCGGTCGGCGTGCAGGTGTCGAGATCGACGGACGCATCGTTCGGACCCCCCGCGACGTCGAAGACCCGCTCGTGCGTCGCGCCGTCCTGCGTCCAGCCCTTCACGATCTGGATGCGCTGCAAGGGCGTACCGGGGCGCTGCTCGGTGCCGGGATCCTGGAGCGCCGACACGACGAAGACCGGCGCGGCATCCTCTCCCGCCGGACGGGGCGGCAGGTCGCCGCCCATCGGAACGCCCCGCGCGTAGCCGGTCTCCGCGAGCCCTCCCGAATCGCAGAGATCCTCGGGATAGTCCCAGCCCCCGAAGAAGCGCACCTCGGGACGCGTCCCGCTCGTGCCGTAGACCTCCCGACGGGAGAGCGCCTCGAAGATCGAGTCGCGCGCGTTCTCCTCCGCCCAGACGACGGCCAGCCCGCCCGGGTTGAACTCGATGTTGTCGGGCAGGCCCTCTGGCACCTCGAGAGACATGACGCGCGACGCGCCGCCGTGGCCGACGTGATTGTCCTCGGTGACGAGGCCCGGGGTCGCGACGTGGGTGTCGGTGCTGGCGATGATCCCGTATTTCAGCGGGTTCGTGCCCAGCTCCTGCTCGAGCAGCAGGCCCTTCTTCAGACCCTCGCGGACCATCGCGCTGCGCTTCGGCTTCCCCGTCGGCGCCCGCAAGGCCCCCATCATCGAGTCGTAGGGCAGCTTCTCGAAGCCGCAGGCCTCGTCCGTCGTCTCGGCGCCGAGCAGACACTCGGAGTCGCCCTTGTGCTGCATGATCTCGATCACCCGCTCGAAACGATTGCGCAGCCGCGCCTCCTCGCGATCGAAGGGCGCGCCCACGCCTTCGATCGACGTGAGTCGCGAGGTCTCGAACATCACGCCGTCCATGCTGATATTCGAGTTGTGGGGAATGACGACGGCGTCGCAGCCCGGGCGCTCCTTGACGCATTCCTTCTCGAGCCCCTCGAAGAGCCGGAACGCACTGCGGGTATCCGCGGACGAGAGGGCGTAGTCGGGCACGAGATGGTTGCGGAAGAGCACGTTGCGATGGAGATTGCTCGCGACGCTCGAGGTCCACTCGTAGCCGATCAGGCTGGTGAACTGGCAGGCCGCGCTGCGGTCGTAGGCCTCCTCGGCCGCTGCCTGGATCTCGGCCCAGACGCTGCGCGCTGCGGCATAACAAAGCTCGCCACCCGGTCCGCACATCTTGTGGCGCTCGCCCGTCGCGTTCAGTCGGGCGCCGAAGATGAGCATCGGAAAGGGTGCGTTCCGTTTGTTCCAGCAGACGTCGCTGTCGTATTCCGGATGCTCGGGATCCGAACAGATCCGCACCTCGCCCAGCATCTCCGAGTGATCGGAGAGCGCCGTCCAGTCGAGGGGGCGGTCGAGCTTCACGAGCCGCTTCGGTTTGCCCTGCTCGTCGTAGGGCTGGATGCCGATCTGCTCGCCGCGCGCGAAACGATAGGCCTCGCGTGGCGTGTTGCGCGTGTCCTGGGTGCTGGCATCGTGGGAGAACGCGGTGTGCACGTGGGTATCGCCGAAGAAGGGGCGGCGAAGGGGATCGTAGTCCTTGCAGGCCTCGCGCTCCTCCGTGAGCGGATAGGGGCGCTCGATCGCCACGCCCGACGCGATCGCGGCGCTCACCAGCACGAAGCTCGAGAGGCCGAGGGTCGCCAGGATCGGGGGCACGAGCGCCTGGCGAATCGAGGATCGTTTCGGGGAGCGACGGGCGTTCTGCATGACGGTTTCCTGTTCTCGGGAAGGCTCTCCCGTTCGGCCGCGTCTCGCGATGGACACTGCGCACGGAGCATCGCCCACGATCACGCTTCTCGCGACGCGATGCTTCACGACGCGAGGAGACGCGAGGAGAGGAGAGGGAGGCGAGGATGGCCGAGCCCTTCTCCGGCTTTCTTTCGGGGCACGCGTGTCAGGGATGGAGCGCTCGTCGAACCGCCTCGGCGGTCAGCTCCTGGATTCGCCGCGCGCGCGCCGGCGATCCCAGGAAGCCGTGGAGCGCGCCCGGCTCCCGCTGGAGCTCGACGGGGACGCCGGCATCCTCGAGCCGTCGGGCGTAGGCCTCGCCCTGATCACGCAGCGGGTCGAAGAGCGCCGTCACGACGAGTGCAGGCGGCAGACCCGAGAGGTCGCCTTCGAGAAGCGGGCTGACGTAGGGATGCATCCGCGCCCTCGGATCCGGGACGTACGCGTCGATCATCTCTTCGATGCCCGCCGCCGTCAGGACGTAGCCTTCGCCCGCCTCGTCGAAGGAGTGCCAATCGCGCGTGCCGCTCAGATCCGTCGCCGGAACCACGAGCAGCTGGAAAGCGACCGCGGGCCCGCCCTCGTCCCGCGCGCGAATCGCCAGCGCCGCGGCGAGGTTGCCGCCCGCGCTGCTGCCTCCGATCGCGATGCGCGCGGGATCGCCGCCGAGCGAGGCCCCTTCCCGCGCGATCCATCGCAGCGCGGAATGACAGTCGTCGAAGGGAATCGGGAACGGGTGCTCGGGCGCGAGCCGATAATCGACCGACACGACGATCGCCTGCGTGCGGGCCGCGAAATCCATCATCGCGCCGTGAAACGGAAATCCGTTCCCCATCCACCAGCCGCCACCGTGCAGATCCAGGTAGAAGGGCAGCGGCGCGCCGGGCTCGGCAGGCGTGGGCCGATAGATGCGAATCGGAACCTGCGCGCCGTCGCTTGTCGGGATCCTGCGATCCTCGAAGGAGACGTTCGCGGGCGTCGCGTATTCGGCCAGCAGGCTCGCCGTCCAGGCATTCGCGCCCGCCCGCGCAGCGGCATCGACCGTCGACCCGCCCGGCGCGACGGACGCGAGCTTGGCGACGATCGCCGCGCGATAGTCGAGGCGACCGAGCCGCGTGAAGGTCCAGCTCCAGGTGACCGCGAAGAAAGCCCCGGCGAGCATCCCGAGAGCGATCGCGAGCCGGACCGACCAGCGCATCCTCACCCGCCCGCCTCAGCGCATCTTCGCGATCACGTCGTCCGCGAAGCGCTTCGTCCCGTCGACCTTCTTCTCGAGCTCGTCCGTCATGCCATGATAGAAGACCCAGGGCATCGTCAGGATGTGGTTGACGCCACCATCGCCGAGCTTCTTGTAGCCGTCGATCCCCGCGGCGTCGCTCGCGCTCGCCATCACGTCGAAGGTCTCGCTCTTGCCGAGCTCCTTGCGATAGGCCCTGACCTTGTCGACGCATTCGATGATCTCCTGCGTCGTCTGCAGATCCGAGAGCCAGCCGTCGTTGCGCGCCGCGCGGCGCAGCGCGAAATCCGAGATCCCGCCCACCCAGACGGGAATCGGCTTGGTCGGGATCGGCGGCGTCAGCTTCAGCCGATCGAAGTCGTAGAACTCGCCATGATGCTCGACCCAATCGCCCGTCAGGCACTTGCGCATCACCTCGAGCATCTCGTCCGCCCGTGCGCCGCGGCGCTTGAACTCCTGACCGACGAGCTTGAACTCGAGATTCGACCAGCCCACCCCGATCGTGAGCGTCACGCGATCGTTCGAGAGCGCCGCCGCCGTCGCGACCTGCTTGGCCGCCATGAACGGATTGCGCATCGGCAGTACGTAGACGTTCGTCGTGAAACGGATCCGCTTGGTGACCGAAGACAGCGCGCCCGCCAGGATCCACGGATCCGGAAACTGCGAGGTCTCGTCGTAGCGCCGAACGCCATCCTCCGTATAGGGATAGGGCGTATCGAGGGTCTCGGGATAGACCGCGTGATCGGACGAGGCGATCGCCTCGTAGCCGGCCTCGTCGGCGGCCTGGGCGATCGGGATGATGTGCTGGGGAGGCTGGAAGGCGGCCGAGATGACGAACTTCATGAGATCTCCGTGCGGCGAGGCGCGAGGGCATATCGCCGTCTTGCGAGTCGAGAGGGTCGAAGAAGGATCGAGGAGGGCTGCGAGCGAACGCCTCGACGTACCCGACGTAGAGGAGGAACGAGTGTGGCGACGACTCAGGATGCCGCGGGCTGGAAATGCACGAGCGTCTCCTGGCCGAGATCTTCGAAGGTCGCCTCGACGGCCTGGCCGACCGAGACGGCCTCCGGCGCGCAGCCGACGATATTCGTCGTCATCCGCGGGCCTTCCTCGAGCTCCACGATCGCGACGACCAGCGGAATACG
>Ga0209536_100016792_pt1 | contig 10395 bp, 10 predicted proteins | sample DeeMarSeWOR28_12_FD_187461 | JGI IMG/M metagenome (GOLD analysis project Ga0209536, IMG submission 187461) | Marine sediment microbial communities from White Oak River estuary, North Carolina - WOR-2-8_12 (SPAdes) (version 2) | ecosystem: Environmental > Aquatic > Marine > Intertidal zone >... | reverse complement strand
GAGGGTGATAGTGATACAGCTACAACAATAGTTGTAGTAGCAACCGCACTTGAAGCACTACAGGACCTTGACGATTATATACAAAACACAGCAGATGAGGCCTACAAAGACAAAGCGACCACGAGAAAGAAAGCATTTAGTAAGAAATTCGGAGCAATCTATAAGATACTTGATACCGAAAATTATCTGGGTCTAATTAAAATACTAAACGAGGATATTCGAGAAAAGTGTGACGGATTAGTCGATGGAGACCCGAGTGGTGACTGGATAATAGATGGAGTGGTGCAATCTCATATATGCCAGAAGATTGACGACATAACAGATTATATTTATATATTGCTCAATAACTAGGCTGGATCTATCCGCTATTTTGAAAAGGGGCTGTGCACTCGAACATACACAGCCCCTTTTCCTATTTTTTCTCATACTGTAACCGTAAAATCTAGCCCGCACTTCTCGGCATGTTCCTCGATTGCATCTGCAATCTGCTCTGGTGGTAACTGCGGGTCCGTCTCCGTCGATTGCCCTATGTGCATCTCATCACACCAGAACACTGACTCTCCCTCAGGCAATTGGCTGAGAACATCCTTAATCGCATCCGCACCTACCACATGGACCCGCACCCATTCCATCTCGGAGATAACGTCCTCTCCGGAACAGATTTCTTCAATCGTCTTAAGACGGTTAGTACCGGCAATCAACGTGAAGTGCCATTGGCTGTCTTCCGACCAGGAGTAAAGTTCATATCCCTTAAGTGAATTGGGAAGTCTTTCTATAGGGGTGGCATCAATACCTGACACAAGGATACCCGACACGAGCACGATGCTGACTATGATAAGCGTAATCGCTTTCAATAGCTAATTATACCACTTGCTTAACTCAACTAAGCTTGAGGATAGCTTGTAGCTTCATCAAGGGTTGAGCAACTCTGAGTGGCACTCTGGGAGCATAATACCTGGTTTCTAGCATGCCTGATTGGTACGGCGCCCCTGAAGGTTCACCGTTATTCCGTGATGAAAGTAATTCTACCTCTTGACAAAAAAATAATGAGTGATATATTATTAAAGTACTTTAATAATTAAAGCGGAGGATATACTTATGGACACTTCGGATCAGAAACAAATAGAGCGCAGGGTTTTCACCTCTTTCTTTCAGGCCGGTTTTATCGAAGCTTTTACCGGTATCTTTCTTCTGCAACTGGGTCTCCCGGCATTGTTCAGCCGGTCTGGATTCGGTGACTGGGAAAGTGCCCTCCTTACACTACCGATAGCACTGATACTGCTCATTGTAGTTTTTGTCATCAGAAAGTTTGTTATTATTCCACGCCTCGGCCATGTGAAGTTTTTGCCGGAAAGACGGCGCAGGCTGAGTAAGCTCGTCCTTGTGCCTGTCTTAACCCTAATAGCGGGGGCAGTCGTGGGCTATATCTTTTCGGAAAATGCCTCCCTGAGGCACACCTTTGTTGGGCAAATACCGTTCGCCCTGATACCAATCATTGTATTCAGTGCCGCAGCTTATTTCCTGGATATCAAGCGTCTGTATGTCTATGGAGTGATAGTTGGTTTTACTTTCCCCTTGGGTAAATATCTGGAAACGGTTATCGGTTCCCGAAACATATTACCGGCGATAATGCTGTTTACCGCGTTTGTTTTCCTGGGCATGGCCATCGTTTTCCTTGTGGCTTCCCTGAGAAAACATCACGAACCAGAGGTATAAAAGAGTTGGAAAATCAGGGGAAAAAACAAACAACAGGCTCCCTATCGGATATTATGACTATCGACCGGTTGGTGCACTCGCCGGCAAGGCTGTCGATACTAACATACCTGTTTGTGGTTGAAGAGGGAGATGCAGTTTATTTATTGAATCAGACGGGGCTGACATGGGGGAACCTTTCGGCCAATGTTACCAGGCTACAAGAAGCCGGATACATCGAGGTTGTCAAAGAATTCAAGGGCAAGAAGCCCCGCACTTTATTGAAACTGACCCATAAAGGGAGGAAGGCCTTCCAGGGCTACCAAAACAAGATGAAGGGATTGCTGGATATAAAAAGCCCTCTCCCGTGAGGGACGTAGAATAAGCATACAGCACAGGATGAGATAACCGGACAATACTGGGTTCCCGCCGTATTCAGCGGATATAATGCCCGATTGGCATGGTATCCCCGCAAACCCCCCACCTCGTCTTTCCATATCCCGGAATAACCGTTTTGGGCAATAACCTGTTAGCAGTCAGATTCGCCTGGGGTAAACATCAACCGTGATTTTCAACTGTTTTTTCGTCATGATTATAGCTGCTATGGTCAACGAAAAACTCAGGGAACGAGGACTTGTCTACCTACAGCTCTAGCATACTCCAGATTGTCTATAGCATCATTGGCCTCTTCGAGTCGCATGGTCTTTGTAACCATAGGTTTAACCTTGCCCTTCTCAGCCATATCCATCATACCCATGAAATCAGCCTGACTGCCTAACCAGCTCCCGATAAATTGGATCTCATTGAAAACTACTAGGTTACTGGGAAACTTTAGCTCACCTCCGTGTAACCCGACCATAATATATTTACCTTGTTTAGTTAAAGCAAACGGGTAGATTGATAATGTTTTCTCGGAATTATTGAAATCAATAATGGCGTCGGCGCCCTTACCATCGGTCAACTTCCCTATTTCCTCAGTTACTGTGTCACTTCTCCCGTCGATAGCATAATCGGCCCCTGCCCTTTTAGCAGTTTCTAAAGCTTCTTCTCTAACGTCAACTCCTATTACCGTGGCTCCCGAAGTAGCCTTGGCTATTTGAATAGCCATAGTTCCAAGCCCCCCGCCGGCACCTAGCACAGTGAGCACCTTCGAAGAATCCATGCCTGCCTTTCTCACCGCCTTAAATGCGGTTACTCCGGCACAATCTAAGGGAGCAGCTTCCACTGGAGACAACGTTCTTAGTCTGAATAGATACTTATAATGAGGTACTCTAACGTATTCTGCGAAACCGCCATCCGTGTGAATTCCGAGTTGCTTCGGGTTATCACACATATTCTCTTGCCCTGTTTTGCAATAATAACATGTGCCGTCACCTATCCATGAGTTTATAGCAACTGTGTCGCCTTTGCTGAACCCCTGAACTTCATCTCCGATTTCCTCAATTGCCCCGGCTATTTCATGGCCTAACGTCACAGGAAGCATAATGCCAAGGTCCTCTAACGCCGTATTACCGACATATCCACTCCTTATATGCACGTCGCTATGACATACTCCGGCTGCTTGTGTCTTCACCAGAACTTCGCAGTTTTTAACTTCTGGAACTTCAACCTCTGTTAGCTTCAATTTTCCTGCCTCTACTAATCTCATAGCTCTCATAATGGCCCCCCTACGCGTACACAAATTTTGTAACGGTTTAGTTTTTCCGGTATCTTATCAGTGACTCTCCGGCAATTCAATTATGCCCACAATAAGCCTCAACTGGAACGCATCTATGTCAATATCTAATAGTCACCCGGCTTGTTAACTACCGGGGTTGCTCCTGGATAGAGCTGATAACCTGATTTGTCGCAGGCTCGATTGTTGTGGTGTCCCTGGAATTAAATATGAACAATACGCTGGATTTTTGGACAACTTTCAATCGAATATCCTGCGCTTATGGAACGGCGACTCGAGGAAACGTAGCATCACCTTTGACCGGCTCAGCCACTGAATCCTGGCGCCGTTCTTCTTGTTCGATAGGACTCTATCTGCCAGCCAGGGAGTGACGGTTTCTACCCGGTCCGCCAGGATATTGAAAATACGTTCCGCCCGCTTCCATTCTTCAGGGTGTCCTTCATACTGCTCTGTAATCAACTTTGTAGCCACCATGCCCGGCCGAAGTCCACCGACGATTACCGGCGTGCCCTCAACTTCTTTCGCGGCGGCGGTGGTCAGGGAAGCAAGCGCTGATTTCGTAGCAGAGTATAAAGCCAGTCCCTTGATCACGGGGCCCGAGCTCCCCAGTCCCTCCATATTGTATATACTGCCAAAACCCTGCTGCATCATGCCCCTTGACGCCACAGTTAGGCCGTACAGTGCACCGGTGACATTTGCTGCAACAAGCCTATCGATCGTTTCGCGTGAATAGTCCCAGATAAGAGTTTCAGGATGGCCGGCGCCGGCGTTGTTTATCCATATATCTATGCGGCCGAACCTCTCCCCGGCGGCATTCCACAGACCCTGGACCTCATCATAATTGTTCACATCACAGAGGTACGCCAGTATCCGGCTTTTGTCGTGTTTGGCAGCCAGTATCCCATAGGCTTTGTCCACGTTGGTTTGTGAATGACCGCTGATAGTGACGGCACAGTCGCGCGCGAGGAACGCATCGGCAAGGCCAAGTCCTATCCCGCTGGTACTTCCCGTAATCACAATACTCTTCATCTTCCTCCGATTAGCCGGCATAAACACGTTCCGGCAAAAGGTCCGACAGGTCGCATTTTACCATCCACATGGTTTCTGCCGCTATCTGTTGGACTCCGGGAGCGGGATCTGTCCCGTAATGCGCAGCTTTGCCGGCCTCCGTGAAATGCCATTCAATCCCACAAGAAGCCATGCAACTATGCCGGATAATTTGAGTTAGATTTTGCCAGTTGCTATAGTGTCATTACGAATGCGCTACGGTGATTTAACCTACGAGGAAATTCGTGAGCGAGCCCAGCAAGGTTGGCTTGCTATCGTTCCTACTGGTTGCACGGAGCAGCAAGGCCCGCACTTGACAGTGGACTATGTGATACATGGTTTGTGGAGCAGGTCACAGTGACCGCTTCAGAGAAAGCCGCACGCGATTTCGGCGTACTCTCTCTTGTTCTGCCAGCCATGCCTTTCGGCCCTACACCCGAGCATCGCAGTTACGGAAGCGGATACATAGATATCCCGCAGGAGCTATATGGGAATCTTATAGGAGCAGTTTTGACTTCTCTCGCCCGGCAAGGTTTTAAGCGAATTGTGGTATGGCGAGGTTGCAGTCAATATGATCTGAGCGGCATTATTGAACACTTTAATAGAATCAATGTGAACAGGGCACAGGCATTTCTACCTGAGCTGCTGTACAGTGAAATAATGCGGCGCATAGGGTCAGATGTTATTGGCGGACACGCGGATAGTTTTGCCACGTCTATTGCTATGTATCTACGTCCCCAGGCAGTCCGCGAGGAAAAGATTCCAGCACCGATGAACGATCCGGTTGACTGGGATGATCCGAATCTGGATTTTGCACGCTATTCTTCCAGTGGTGTCATAGGTGACCCCTCACAGTCCAGCCCTGACCTTGGAGCAAGACTCTGGGCTAGCGTGATAGAGAATGTTGCTTTAACACTGAAGAATTGCAGTACTGGAGGTGTTCAGGTCTGAGTGCACAATACATCGGATTGTCGACCTTTTAGCGATATCCTGAGAGCATAATGCCTGATTTGTAGTAGGTTTAATTGGCATGGCGTCCATGGAATTCACTATGATTACTGTATTTAATTTGGCGATATAAACGAAGCCACCCAGAGAATAGGCAGGCAGACAGTATTGGGCTGGTACAAGAGCATCACCATTTAGGGCGACGGGTACTTGGTGTGGTCCTTGCTCCAACATCGCCAAGTTTACTCACCTATGCGAAATACCTTAATCCCTCACCTATAGCATGCACCCTGAGTCGCATGGCCCTTGGTCTTCATTGTGAAGCCTCTGGATTCTCGATCTCAACCTGTTATCGGCATTTCAACCTCCTGGCGCTTGATATCTGTTTCTGAGACGAACAACAAGATAACGACTCGCCAATGGGTTGTCCAGGCAAAAAATCGGAAAGCGACTCAACAATCCGGACTTTTGCGCAATCTTATGACATAGAGCAATCCCTGGTTGACCCAGTTGAAGCACAGGATGGGGCTGATAGGTGATGCTTGTACTAAACCGTGCCGTTGCATTTGCCCCACCACAGACATATAATGCGTCGGTCAGAATAGGAAAGACCATGTCAATTAAGGATCTCATACCACAGGATTTCATCTCAACTGTCGACCTACAGTGGTGGCGGAGCAAACGCGAGGACATTAAAAGGCGTTTCCGGGAGAATATAGGCACACCTCCCTTTGCGAGGAATACCCGTTCCATCGAAACGATCGATTCAGTGGAGAATCAGTGGTATAGCAGGTCTAAGATTCGTTACATCGTGGGCGACTGCGAAGAGATTCGTGCTTACCTCTTTGCTCCTGTCGGCATGACAGATAAGACTCCCGCTGTCTTGGCTTTGCACCAGATGAACGAACTACTCGGTAAGGATGAAGCCGCTGGCTTACGTGGCTACCCGGATTATGCCTACGGCGAAGAATTGGCCCGGCGCGGTTATGTGGTATTGGTTCCTGATTTCCTGACCATGGGCGAGAGGATATTCCCGGGGAAAGAGAACTTCGATTCCTTGCCTTTCTATGAGAAATACCCTGACTGGTCGATGGTTGGCAAAGATATCGAGGATTCCATGTCCGCCGTCGATGTCCTGCTGACCTTCGATTTTGTGGATCCGGGCCGGATCGGTGCTATCGGTCATTCTCACGGCGGTATTCACACCATATTTGTTCTGGCTATGGATGATCGGGTTGCCACCGGTGTCAGCAATTGTGGTATGTCAGTTATCTCTGAAGAAGAGCAGTGTCTTGAATGGTCATCCGAGGATGAGTACATCTATTTCCCCAAACTTAGGAAATACCTATTGGAAAAGAGGGATCTTCCCTTCGATCTGAACGAGGTCGCCGCCCTCATCGCCCCCAAGCCCTGGTGCAATATTGCAGCCTACTATGATCGGACCATGGGCAACCAAGAATTCCTCGCCGGAGTTGGCGTTCAGCTTAATCAGGTGTACAAGCTATATGGTAAACAAAACCATTTCAGCTTCCTCATGCACGGCAATGATCATTCATTTCCGAAGTACGCAAGAAGCCTCGCTTATGACTGGCTTGACCGATTCTTGGGGACATAGGTGATCTTCTTCCGTTGGGCAATATGTATTGTCCGGTCAACACTTTAGCGAAAAGTATCCCGATATCTCTGACGCCCACGAGGTTTGGCCGCCTTACTCTGGAGAAGATTACGCAATCCCAGCTCTTCTGCAGCCTCAGTGGGTCGGACCGGAACTCAAGAAGTCAGGCGAAATCCAGTCCGGCCAGCTGCGGCGAATTCAGATGCTCAAGGTCCACATCAATTGCTAAGTGATTTAATACAGTTGACGAGATACCGGAGAGAATGCTATTTCTTATGGAGTTTCTTTGCGCAAAGCTATGTCTGTAATAACATTCAGAATCACTGGTACCGAAACACAAGGGGGAGAAGCAGAATGAGAACAAACTCAAGAAACGAGAATCTACCGTGGATCAGGATACGTTTCAATGCGAAGTCTTCTATCTTAGTCGCCATAAGCATATTGCTGTTCGTTGGCATTGCTGGATGTGGAGGAGGTCCAGGGACACCTCCAGGTGCGTTTGTGTTGTCTTCTCCTGAAAATGGCGCCACCGGTGTATCGCTGGAGCCCACACTTACCTGGACAGATGCGGATGGCGAGACCAACTATACTGTGGAAATAGATGACGAAAACACATTTTCCCCGCCGCTGGTGCATCAGGACACGGGGATTGCTTCAGGCACGACCAGTTTTGTAATCCCGGGCGGCGCTCTTGTGGGTAGCACGACATACTACTGGAGAGTGACCGCCACAAACTCTACAGGTTCAACAACCGCATCGAATGCGCCATTCTCTTTCACAGTTTTGAGTAGCGGTGCATTAGTTCCAGGATTTGGAGCAGACGGTTTTGCCACCAGCAATCCTAGCGCGGGTATTGATAGGGCAAGGGGTATAGCCATAGGTTCCACCGCGATGTACGTGATCGGCTATGACGAGAGCCCGGGAAATATTCAGTGGAGAATAGAGAAGAGGAATCTGACAGACGGCAGTCTGGTTCCGGGATTTGGAACAGGCGGTGTGGCCACCAGCAACCCCAGCACGGGTCCCGATATGGCACAGAGTATAGCCATAGATTCCACCGCGATGTACGTGGTCGGCTATGACGAGAGCCCCGAAAACCGTCAGTGGAGAATAGAGAAAAGGAGTCTAACAGACGGCAACCTGGTTTCAGGATTCGGAGTAGGCGGAGTTGTCACCAGCGATCCCAGTACGGGTTATGATGCGGCATTCAGCATAGATGTAGATTCCACCGCAATGTACGTGGTCGGTTATGATGCAAGCCTCGAAAGCTGGCAGTGGAGAATAGAGAAAAGGAGTTTAACAGACGGCGGACTGGTTCCCGGATTTGGAACAGGTGGTGTTGCCACCAGCAACCCCAGCACGGGTCATGATATGGCACGGAGTATAGCCATAGATTCGACCGCGATGTACGTGATCGGTTATGATTACAGCCCGGGAAACATTCAGTGGCGAATAGAGAAGAGGAGTTTAACGGATGGCAGCCTGGTTCCGGGATTTGGAACAGGTGGTGTTGCCACCAGCGACCCCAGCACGGGTCCCGATATGGCATACAGCATAGCCATAGATTCCGCCGCGATGTACGTGGTCGGCTATGATTACAGCCCGGGAAACATTCAGTGGCGAATAGAGAAAAGGAGTTTAACGGATGGCAGTCTGCTTCAGGGGTTTGGAATAGGCGGAGTTGCCACCAGCAATCCCAGTACGGGTGTTGATATGGCATACGGCATAGCCGTGGGCTCCACCGCGATGTACGTAGTCGGTCGTGACTGCAGCCCCGGAAACGACCAATGGCGAATAGAGAAGAGGAGTTTAACGGATGGCAGCCTGGTTCCGGGATTTGGAACAGGTGGTGTTACCACCCGCAACCCCAGCACGGGTCATGATGCGGCACAGAGTATAGCTATAGATTCAACAGCGATGTACGTGGTCGGTTATGACGACAGCCCCGACAACTACCAATGGCGAATAGAAAAAAGAGTCGAGTAACCGCTCACTCTTCTACAGGCGGGGAGTTATATAGTGAGCATGACATCATTAGCAGAGTACGATAACGGGAGAAGAGTAGATTCGAGTTCCCAAATGTCTTGATACGTGGATTCAGTGAACTTCCCCAAATAAGTTGCCTAATGCCGGATTTGCTGACCGATCGACGGCCTGTCCTCTTGTATCCAAATAACGTGAACTGCAGAAGCTTGGATTGTCCCACATTGACTTGTTCTGTTACCTTGGATCCCACAAAAAGCCGTTTCGTTACCTGAAGCAATTGATGTTCAGGAATGATTATCTGTTCAGTTTCCAGACCTGCACGTTCAGATTAGCGGCAATACTCACCCAGATTATGTATGGGATGAGAAGCCCGCCGGCTAGGGGGGATACGCCAAAGAATGTAATGATGGTGATTAGTATGGCTATCCAGAGTAGCAGAATCATCACCATTCCACCAAAAAGGGACTTACGCCCAGAAAAGATTACCGACCACAGGATGTTCAGAACCAGTTGAGCCCAGAATATTACAAAGGCCATTGTCACCCCTTCTTGACCCAATCCTTCCCGCCAGACTAAGAAAACGGCTATACCCATCAAAAGGTAAAGAGTGATCCAGACAGGTCCAAACACTGAATTAGGTGGAGTAAAGGTTGGTTTCTTGAGTCCCACATACCAGGTGGCAATTGCAGGGGTGGTGAAAATGGCACCGATGCCACCCGCGCCTTCGCAGGCGACTATACTTACGATCAGCTTAATTATGTCCGTCCCGCTCATGTCTTCAGACTCTCTTAAGAGCCAGTTCGATAAAGGCAGTACCCACTCACTATCAAGCTTAGTTAGTTCACACGGGGTTTGTCAAACATTCCATCTTTTCGTGCAACCAGGTGACATTACACTTTCCATCGGATTGTTCACTTTGCCATGGTATTCTGGGGAAATAATATCTAATATATTGACACGCTTATTTTTGGCCCATATAATTTGCTTACTTAAGATAAGTTCGCCCATTAACCTTGATTAAGGAGGCATAATATGTCTATTGCCCAATCGACTGAAAAGCGGCTAGCTAATCTTCGCAAATGGAATATCATTGTCGGCCTGGTCCTCGCGGTACAGGCTGTCATGATTGCGTTGCTTACAAACGACTTTTCTCTTCCGGTTACGGCCACGTTTATGATCGGGCCACCAGGGAGCGCGGCCGAGCTTCACCACCTGTTTGACATATACACTGGCTGGGGTGTTTTTGCTTTCCTTGCGATATCAGCCGGCGCTCTGTTGATAATTGCATCTCCACCTGTCTTTCCATGGTACAAGCGCAACCTGTTACAGAACCGCAACTACGGGCGCTGGATCGAGTACTTCTTCAGCTCTTCAATTATGATTGTGTTAATCTCTCAGATAACCGGTATCAGCGACATCGCCGCCCTATCTG
>Ga0209536_100016791_pt1 | contig 10395 bp, 9 predicted proteins | sample DeeMarSeWOR28_12_FD_187461 | JGI IMG/M metagenome (GOLD analysis project Ga0209536, IMG submission 187461) | Marine sediment microbial communities from White Oak River estuary, North Carolina - WOR-2-8_12 (SPAdes) (version 2) | ecosystem: Environmental > Aquatic > Marine > Intertidal zone >... | reverse complement strand
TTTCTTGATCAGAGGCAGGATGCGGGGTGGTATGCCGCCTCCCAGGTAAATGCCTCCTGTTGTCAGACCCTTGAGAGCCAGGTTGCCTGCTTCAGCTCCCAGGATGGATATGAATAACTGCAGGGTTCTGCTGCAGATTTCACAAACCTGGGTGTCATCAAGGGCAGCGCTGACAATAAGAGGAGTCGGATCATCTGCGCCTGCCAGCTGTTCCGACAACCAGACCGGCTCCTCGATCCGGCACTTTTTTTTGAAAAAGTCATAAATAACAGGTAAGCCGCGGCCGGAACATATCCTGTCGTAGCTGACATGTCCGTAGCGTGATGATACAAAACGAAACAGATCGTACTCGAGATCAGAGGTCGGAGCAAAATCGCTGTGTCCCCCCTCTGAGGGCACTGCAAGGTATCGGGAGCCCTCCCAGGTAAAGATAGCCTCGCCAAGACCTGTGCCGGGCGCAATGATCCCTATGGCGCCTTCGCTTGTTTCCTGGCCTTCATTAATAACAGACAAATCGGATTGCAGCAGATGCGGTATAGCATAACCGTTTGCGACCAGATCATTTACCAGTGTTACATGCGAAAAGCCGTGGGAAGTCTGGAGCATCCGGGTGTCGGGCTGCCAGGGAAGACTTGTAATTATTGCCCGGGTTCCGCGCACGGGACCGGCAACCCCGAAACAGGCAGTGGAGGCAGAGGTGCCGGCCTGAGAAAAGAAGTCTTCAATGATGGCATCAAGACCAGGATATGAATTGCTGGTATAGCTTGCTTCAAAAAGTGGATGCAATGGTCCTTTTTCAGGGGAAAAAAGGGCCAGGATGGTCTTCGTGCCGCCAATATCGCCTGCCAGGAGAAATTGTTTTTCCATGAATGCAGATTTGTCCAGGAGTTGTATCACTCAGGATTTGATGTTCTCGTGGAGTTTGCAAAAAGAGTAATTGAACAACTTGGGAACGGCAAGTGAAAAAAAAGCATTGCAGCTATTTTGGTTGCAGGTTGATGTATTTCTTTGCTGGTGTTCCTTTTGGGATGAAATGATGGTTTATTTAAACCACAAGAACAGTTTGGCTGAAGATTAACCGAGTCTTACGGAATTATTTATCTCATCTCAGCAGGTTTTTTCAGGCGTAAAGAGAGAATGACCGCGGCTCCTGCAAATACGGCAGCCATCAGAAAGCTGCTGGAAAAAGAGCCGTGTTTTTCAGCCAGGAAGCCTGCCACAGCCGGACCGGCAATCTGCCCCAGAGCAAATATAAAAGTTATGAAACCAAAGACCCTGGCTGTTTTCTGGGGTCCCACATAATCACCAACAAGTGCAGCCATTATAGACGGTATAGACCATGCCACGATGCCATAACAACCGATTGAGAGGTAGAGGAACATGCCGGGAAGAGTGAGGGTGACAAGCAGATAGGCAAGCATCTGTATGGCAAACACCAGGATTAATCCGGCCTTTCTGCCAAGCCTGTCTGAAAGGGTGCCGAATACCGGACCCGAAAAAAGGCTCAAAAATCCGACCCAGGACCAGAAGTTGCCGGCTACTGTTTCGGAAAAGCCCCTTTCCTGCACCAGGGTTGTGACAATAAAGGTTGCATAAATCACATAGGTATAACCAAAGAGAAAATAGATTATTCCGAGGTGGTAGATATCCTTCCTGGTAACCGAAAAAGTTTTGTCTTCAAGATGAGGTATGTCCTTCTGACTGGGATGTTTGCTGCCACCAACAGGACTTAATCCGAGTTCGCCGGGAGAATCTCGTATCACCAGGAAGCATATGATTGAAATGCCGAGCACGATAATGCCAAGGACAAGCCAGCTGGTCCGCCATCCGTCAACCTCCCTGAGCTGATTGAGATAAGGTATGAGCCTGCCGGATAGGAGGATGGCAAAACCACTGCCGATAACAATAAATCCTGCCGCCCTGCCTCGAAGTCTTGTGCTGAACCATGAGGCAACCAGGGACATCATGGGAACGTTGGATGCTCCGCTGCCCATGCCTGTCAACATGTAAAAGAAGGCAACGGCCATAAAACCTTCTGCTCTGCTGATCAGAAGCATGGAAACCGCTACCAGCAGCAGGGCGAGGAAGATAAGAAGCCTGCTGCCTATTCGAATACTCAGATAACCGCAGAATAGAACCGCAAACAGATATCCCACAAAGTTCAAGGTGCTGATCAGTCCCATCTGGGAATAGGTGAGATCAAGTGAGGCTCCCATGGCGGGAAGCAGCATACCCAGGGCAAAACGACCGAAACCGAGACCCGCAAATACACAAAGTGTCCCTGCTGCAACGACAAACCAGCCGTAATGAATTGATTTTGTGTGAGCCTGAAGAGAGGGCATTGTCTTTTTTAAAGATGAATTATCCGGGAATCATTCTGGAAAAAGCTGCTCGAGACAGAACTGCAGCTGAGGGGCCAAAAGAGAAACTGCTGCGGGAAAAGGTAATTGATGCCATCGCTATTTACAAAGATAGGCAAAATAATCAGCGTGTTACATGGAAAGCTGCGTAGAACTGCTTATGCCAAGGGACCTGTAAATCCGCAGGGTGGCAGTGGAACAGTTCAGGGTGTAAAGATGAATGCCCTTGACATTGTTGTCGATCAGGTCCCGGACCTGTTCAGTTGCCCAGTGTACTCCCACTCTTTCAACATATTCATCACTACCTGCCCGCTCAATGGACTTCAGAAGCCTTGCCGGGATATGTGCCCCTGCTGCCAGTTCAGCCATACGGACCATGCTGTGTTTTGTAGTAATCGGCATGATACCTGCTATGATGGGTATGTTGATATGTGCCAGGGTACAGCGTTCACAGAAATCATAGAAGTCCCTGTTTTCAAAAAAAAGTTGGGTAACAATATAATCTGCGCCCGCATCAACCTTCGCTTTCAGGTAATCTATCTCCTTGAGACGGTTTGGTGTTTCCGGGTGGCCTTCAGGAAAACCGGCCACGCCGACCCCCATATGCGGGAAATGTTTCTTGATATAGGCAACCAGATCTGCAGCATAGGCAAAACCGTTTTCCGGCTGTTCCCAATGGGTCTGCCCCTTGGGCAGATCGCCCCGCAGAGCCAGGATATTTTCAATGCCGTGCCCGGCATATTTTGTGAGAATTGCATGGATGTCGTCCCTGGTTGAGCCGACACAGGTCAAATGCGACACAACAGTGAGGTCTGTCTCCTCCTGGATTCGAACAAGTAGATCATGGGTGCGGTCACGCGTCGAGCCGCCTGCGCCATAGGTTACACTTACATAGGCCGGTTCAAGAGGGATAAGGTCAGAAATTGTCTGGAACAGTCTGTCCCAGTCGGTTTCCAGTTTAGGCGGGAAAAATTCGTAACTGATACAGATCTTTTTGGAGTTCAGTATGTCTTTAACGAGCATGTAATAACCATATCCTTTTGTGATCGTTTTCTCAGATAATGGAAAAAAAAGAATGATACCTTATTATGTTTTTTCTAACTTGCCAAGAATTTACATATTTATTTAATTCCCACCTCTTTATATTTGTATAAAGTGCAAGGTTTGCGATGCTGATTTTTTCACAGATATTTATCAACAATGCTAGGGTATAATGCCATTATATGATATGATATATTTTAGTAGATGAAAGCATGTTTGGCTCGCATTTAAATATAGTTAAAATTTTTATGGAGGAGCTATGGAACTACAGGTTGAAGGCCGAAGCTTGGAAATACGAAAGGTGTGGCAGGATAAGATTGATGAGGAGAAGGCCAGGCTTGACAGGCACCATGCAGGCTTTGTTCATCATCTTCGCGTATCTATTGAAAGCACATCTTCCCATAGAGAGGGGGGTTATGAACTCCGCTTGGTGGCATCAATCCCAAATGACACAGTAGTTGTGAAAAGAAAAGGCGAGAAGGTTGTTCCTCTGCTTGTTGAAGCCTTCAATACTCTCGGGCTGCAATTAAAGGAAATGCAGCGCAAAAGGCGGCAGTCGTATAAGGTTCAGCTGGAAGCAACGCAGGCTGCAGCGGGTGAAGGTGTAATAAAAAGTATCTTTCCCTATGAATCATATGGCTTTATCGTTACACCGCAGGGGCGGGAGATTTACTTTCATGAAAATGCCCTCAAGGATGTCACAATGAGTCAGTTGTCAGAGGGAGACGGTGTAAAATTCGGCGAGGCCCAGGGAGACAAGGGGCCATGTGCAAGCTGGGTCAAATTAGCCAAGTAATGGATTAGCTGCAATGGTACAGGAATACGGATCAGCACTGCTGGTTTGAAGAGTTTAAATTAAGAAGAAGAGTTATACGGTGGGATTGCATCAGGTTGAAATAGGGGAGAAAAAGTATGAACAAGCCGAGGAAATTCTGGCTGAACGTATTGCTGCCCGCAAGAAGGAGCTGAGCGAGAAACTCCTGGTCCTCTGCCATCATTATCAACAGGAGGCCGTATACCAGTTTGCCGACATGACCGGTGACTCCCTGAAGCTGGCGAAACATGCTGCTGCCTGTAAGGATAAATCATATATAGTTTTCTGCGGTGTTCATTTTATGGCGGAATCGGCCGATATTCTGACCGGAGATGATCAGGCCGTAATACTTCCCGATCTCAGGGCAGGTTGCCCTATGGCTGATATGGCGTCTCTCGACGATGTTTCCTGGGCCTGGAAAGAACTTGCTGCCATAACGGATGTTAGCCGTATTATCCCGGTAACCTATGTGAACTCATCTGCCGCCATCAAGGCTTTTGTCGGAGAGCGGGAAGGTTCAGTCTGTACTTCTTCAAATGCTGAACGGGTACTGACCTGGGCCCTGGATCGCGGCGACAAGGTTTTCTTCTTCCCTGATGAGCATCTTGGCAGGAATTCCGCTATTGCTCTCGGAATAGATCCTGATGAGATTGTCCTCTGGGACCGGGAAAAGCACCTGGGCGGCAACTCTGCTGAAGCTGTAAAAAGGGCCAAGGTTATTTTATGGAACGGTTATTGTACCGTGCATATGCAGTTCAGTGCCGCCCATGTCAGGATGTGGCGCCAGAAAGATCCGGAGGTACGCATCATTGTTCACCCGGAATGCAGGCATGAAGTGGTTGCTGGCGCAGACGAGTATGGCTCCACTGAGAATATTATAAAGGCGGTTTCCGGTTCGGAGCCGGGTTCTAAGTGGGCGGTGGGAACTGAAATTAATCTGGTGAACAGGCTTGCCCGTTTAAATCCTGACAAAAAGATATATTCTCTTTCGCCGTTCCAGTGCCTGTGTTCGACCATGTACAGGATAAAACCGAAGTATCTGCTTTGGGTTCTGGACAACCTGGTGCAGGATAAGGTGAGGAACCAGATAAAGGTTGATTCCGAAACGGCAAAACTGGCCAGGATCGCACTGGCGAGGATGCTTGAAATATAAGGCCGGTAGAGGTGAGCCAGATATTCAGCTTTACACAGGGGAGGATATTCCTGCCTAGTAGATAATGAATCAAATTTTTTACGGTGAATTTTACACTGGCAGGCATGTTGAACATGGAGAGAATCTATTTTGATAATAATGCCACTACACCCCTTGATCCCGCAGTCCGGGAGGCCATGCTTCCCTATCTTGATACGCGTTTCGGCAATCCTTCAAGCGGGCACCGTTTAGGTGAAGAATCCCTTGAAGGAATAAACAATGCTCGAAAACAGGTGGCATTGCTGTTGGACTGTCCGCCCAAGAGAATTTTTTTTACGAGCGGGGGGACAGAGGCCAATAATACTGCTATCTGGAGTGCAATTGCAGCTTTTCCTGACAAGAAACATATCGTTTCATCCTCGGTCGAACATGCATCCGTCTTGAAACCCCTGGAGTTTCTGGTGCAGAGATACGGCTATGTTGTTGACCTGCTGCCGGTTGACCGGGAAGGGGCTCTTGATCTGCAATTACTGGAAAAAAGTATTCGGCCGGATACCGTTATGGTGTCGCTGATGGGAGCAAATAACGAAAGCGGGGTCATCTGGCCTCTTGCTGAGATCGGTGGTCTGTGCAGGAAAAAGAAAGTGCTTTTTCACTGTGATGCTGTGCAGCTGGCAGGCAAGGAGCCCATCAACCCTGAAGTGCTTCAGGTGGATTATCTCGCGCTAGCGGCGCATAAACTACACGGTCCCAAGGGGAGCGGGGCACTTTATGTCAGGAGGGAAGCCCCCTTGACACCATTGATCATGGGGGCAAGCCAGGAAGCAGAGCACCGGGCCGGTACAGAAAATGTTGCCGGTATTGTTGGTTTCGGCAAAGCCTGTGAAATAGCGCAACAGTATATAGCGGGAACCGAATCTGAAATTTCAGATATGCGCGACAGGCTGCAGCACGGCATAGAGCGGATAATTTCAGATGTAATTGTCAACGGTGCCAAACAGCCCAGGCTGCCGAATACCCTTAATGTCAGTTTGAAAAACTGTGCGTCCGGGGCAATGGTGCAGGAACTTGACGAAAGAGGCATCGCGGTTTCAGCGCACTCTGCCTGTCACAGCGGGGATCTTGATCCGTCACACGTACTGCTGGCCATGAAAGTTCCTGAAACCCATATCCATGGGACCCTGCGGATCAGCCTCAGCAGGTTTAATACAATGCAGGAGGTTGAATCGTTTCTTGCTATATTGCCGGGCATTGTTGATAAATCAAGACAGGGTGTTGCAGTTTGAGCTGCACGTAAACCTGAAACAAAAAAGCTCCTGGGAAAAACTTCCAGGAGCTTTGATAATTTATTTCAGTAACAAACATCTATAAGCGACTCCGTCTTTTTCTGGAGATTTTCCCAATTATCCAGCCGAACAGAAAAACCCCGCCACCGGCAAGGAACCACTTGATCATTCTGGAATCAGATATTTTATTGTTAATTTTTTGTAGATTTTCAAAATCTGCAGCCAGTTTTTTATTTATCTCCAGTAATTGATCACGCTCGGCAGCAATCTCGACAACATTTTCAGACTGCGCCAGGAGAGTATCGTATTTTTCCGCCAGACTGCGCTCGTTTTTTAATGCTTGTTCGAGGCTTTGCTCAATCGTGGAGGATTTATTTGTTATTTCAGAGAGATCCACCTTGTATTTATCCTGGATGGCGTTGTATTTTTCCTGAAGGGAGCTTTTTGCTTCTTCCAGTTCCTGGATTTTTTTCTGCAAAGAACTCTTTTCATTCTCCAGGTTTTCAATGATCTTTATTTTGGGAAGTTCCGAGCTTATGTACTGGCTGAGAACATATCCCTCTGAACCGTCACTGGTTCTTACTTTCAGGTATGTATCATCCTCTTCCAGAACTTCTAAAGGCGTTCCTGTTTTAAGGGTTTTTACAATTTTGTGATCAGTGCTTTTACCTGCCCGTAAAGTGATAATCAACTCATCGATAACATAACGTGTGTCAGCATATGCCGGTATTACAGCCATATATGTTACAAACAGAAAAAAAATAAAGATAATGGAGATAAAACGCATTGCATGCCTCCTGATAAAGTTGTGCTGTTGTGGCCGGGTTTTCATTGAGCGCTATCCTGCGTGCACGGCCTTTCTAAATTATTACTTTATCAGAAAAAGACCTTAATTAACAATAGGTAAGGGTGTCAAGGGTGAAAAACTTGAACTGCCAATTGGATTTAACAAGGTCTGAAAAGGCGGTACGTTTGGAATCTCCAGCCTCTAGAGGATAATTTTGCTTCCCATTTCCGGTATGGTGGTCTCTAAATCCGGATATTTCAGACTGAGACTTTTTATTACATTCTGGGCCAGCATACGGACATCTCTTTGCATGTGGACTAGGGCCAGTCGTCTAACCCCTGCAGTATGGGCAAATTCCAGGCATGTACGAATGGAACCGTGTCCGGGTGTTGTATCATCAAGCCCGTATGCTTCATGGATTATAAGATCACAGCCCCTGGCCAGGGCTTGGGTCATAGGGGTAGGGCGACCGTCACCACTGTAAAATAAAGCTTTGCCGTAAAGTTTAAGACGCAGGGACAGGCAGGCCTGCGAATGGTCGCTATATTCACCCTCCCAGATGCTTTCCGCAATTTGCACTTTCTTTCCAGGTGCAACTTCATGAAATGAAATGGTATACCCAAGGCGGCCGAGAAGGTTGGGATATGACATATTCATGGCATTCCTGATTGCCGTTTCAATGCCGGGAGGACCCAGAATGCTGAGAGGGTTCTCGCGTTTCATTTCCCAGAACCAGAGAAGAAGAAGAGGAGTGCCAAGAAAGTGGTCACCATGGAAATGCGAAATCCATAGCAGCTGGAGTTCCTCAGCAGGGGGATCCAAAGATAAATAAGTATGTGGAACGCTGAAGCCGCAGTCCAGAAGGATCCGGCCCTGTTGGTCTTTGTTGTCAATCTTCAGGAGAATAGAGGTGTTTGTTTGCCTGCCGTCACAGGCTTCCCCGACCCCGAGAAAGTGAATTTCCATGGATGTTTCTCCCAGTGGAATAAGCTAAAATTTTCAATACAACTAACGTAATGCTCCTGTATTGGCAAGCTCGACGACGACATCAGCCAGACCGCTAGTAACCCTGGCTAAACGGTTATAGTCGATTTTTTCGGCAGTGTCATGGCGGCTATGATAGGGTTCATACCTGAAAAATGCCGTATCTGTGACCATGATGGCCCTGTAGCCTTCACGCCAGAATGACCAGTGATCTGACCAGCCGATACCGGTGATCCACCCCGGGGCAGCTGTTCCTTCCGCTGGAAATCGCGTCGTCTGCCGAAACGCTGCCAGGCATAATTTTACAAGGTGACGGGAGCGGATGTTGCCGACAAAACCGATAAAGTTGGCAGTATCGGGATAAAAGAAACTAAAAGGAAACGGATACGATTGACTGCCAGGTGCCTCGCTATAAAAACCCATGGTTTCAAGGGAAAGCATGCCAACGATATTTTCATTCCGGGCGCGAGACTGTGATGCATAAATCCTGCTCCCCATATTTTTGTGCAGAAAAAAAGGTGGTTCTTCATTGGTGAATGCTACAAAACGGACAGTTCTGTCAAATGTTTCTCCTTTAAGCAGGCGTGAAATCTCAAGCAGGGAAGCAACACCTGAACCGTTGTCATTGGCCCCTGGTGAGCCTAATACCGAGTCATAATGGGCCCCGACAATGATAATCTGATCTGGCAGTGAGATGCCCTTTATTTCAATAATTAGGTTTGCTGATTTGACACCCCGTGCTTCATATTCCTGGCGTTTGACAAAAAATCCCTGTTCCTGCCAGACATTTTCAATATACTCTGCTGCCGCATCAAGCCTGGCTGGCTGCCAGATGTTTCTTTCCCCTATCTCGTCTGCCAGCAAGAAGACATGGTTATGCAGTTTGTGACTGATATCTTTTTCCTGTTCTGATAGGGGCAGGAAGGGGCCTGAATACGATTTTCCACTCATGAGAACTGGATGCTGGAAGAGGCCGAAAACCAGAAAAGCGCAGCATATTGCGATAAAGGCTGCGAAAAACCGGCTTCGCTGTTTAGGCCCCATTGACTCTTATTCACGTTGCGGTTTTGGGGTTACTGATATTTCAGACAGGCAATCCAGAGGTCTTGATCTGTTACGCTTTAAGCTTTTAAATTCAACCTGATGTATCGTCAACGATGAAAAGTGAAGCCCGGGCACCGATACTTTTTTTCTTGACCCAGACCCTTGCCATAGGAACAGTTTCTCCATCCATATCAACCAGATTGACCATCTCTTCGACATAGGAAATATCAGCGGTCTTGAATTCAAAATAAGATGTTATTTTGCTGTAGGGATCTGTGATCAGGATAACTCTGTCCGGGTCATAGGGATGTTTTCTGGGTGATCCAGTGAAGGCGATGTGCGTTTCCTTGAGAAGTTTGAGACTTTTTGGTTTCTTGTATGCCTGAATTTCAAACTTCTGATGCTCTTCGGGAAATTTCTTTATGGGCATTTTTGACTCCTGTCGTCAATTACTGATGAAATCTGCCGTAATGAGATATGGCGCCCCAAAAAAAACCGGAACATGGATCTGCACTTATTTTATTACTGTAGGGAGTATTTTATACCAATTGCTGTAAAAAATGAAGATTTTTCTTGTAAATCCCATGACTAACAGGGGGCAACTGGTATTAAGCGATTATCTAGGGCTGCAGTTTACGAGGGCCACCAGTCTACACCGATTCTGCGGATGGCGTTGAATCCTCCGCCGAGAACCAGGTTGTTTCTGCGCCCCATTGCGTCCAGGAAGACCTGAACTTCAGAAGAGCGGGTCCCGGCATCACAGATGATGATCAGTATTTCATTCTCGGGCAGTTCCCTGTAACGTTCGCGCATATTTACATAGGGGACGGCATGCCAGAAATCGGAACCGAATTTTTCCACGAATTCTGCGGTCTCCTTCGGGTGCCTGATATCAAGGATTGCCCAACCGGGTTCAGTCTGGGGATTTTCCATCCATTTCAGAAAGT
>Ga0209536_100016789_pt1 | contig 10396 bp, 10 predicted proteins | sample DeeMarSeWOR28_12_FD_187461 | JGI IMG/M metagenome (GOLD analysis project Ga0209536, IMG submission 187461) | Marine sediment microbial communities from White Oak River estuary, North Carolina - WOR-2-8_12 (SPAdes) (version 2) | ecosystem: Environmental > Aquatic > Marine > Intertidal zone >... | reverse complement strand
GCTGTCGTGCCGCTGTTCATCACCAAGGTCCTGCGGGGAGAGTCGCCGACGATCGACGGTGACGGTGAACAGTCTCGCGACTTCACCTATATTCGCAACGTTGTCGCTGCGAACCTGGCCGCCGCCGCTGCCTTGAATCCCGGCGGGCGATCGGTGAACGTGGCGTGCAACGATCGCATCACCATCAACCAGCTGTTCGCGCGCATCCGTGACCTGGTCGGCAATCCGGTCGACCCGGTCCATGGACCGGCCAGGCCGGGCGATGTTCGGCATTCCCAGGCTGACATCCGCCTGGCAGCCGAGGTGATGGGATACCGGCCTGCAGTCGATCTGAACACTGGTCTGGCCGAAACGGTTGCTTGGTATCGCGAGCAAAACATGTAAAATGGCTGAGGGCCACCACTGGCCATCTGACGGCCTGGCCGCCGTGAAGACCGCTTGTCTGTGAGGGTTAGGAGGGCTCGAAAATGACATCGCCGCGGGCATTGACGAGTATGACTCTCGTGGTCCTGATGGTCTTGCAGCCGGTTGCCCCTGCCTTGGCCCAGGATAGCGGAGGCAGTCCGTATCGCCTGGGCATCGGCGACATCCTGTTGATCGAGGTTCCTCAGGACGAGGATCTCGGCGGGTCAGTCACCATCCAGGCCGACGGCAACATCACCCTCAAGAGAGTGGGTTCGGTGGCGGTGGCTGGTCTGACCCTGGCCGAAGCCACCGAGAGCATTCGCCACCGCCTCAGGCTGTACAATCCGGATGTTGATGATGTCACAGTCACCATCAGCGATTACAACGCGCTGAGCATCTACGTTCTGGGCGCGGTTCAGTCCCCGGGTACTTATTCCTTCGACGAGTCGCCCACCATCTGGGAAGCCATCCGGGCCGCCGGCGGTCCTACTCCGGAGGCAAACCTGAATGTCGTGCGGGTCATTTCCCAGTTAGAAACCGGTCAACAGACCGATACCTATGATCTGTCGGCAGTATTCACCGGGCAGGGCCCCCTGCCAGTACATCATATTGGTCCTGGCGCATCCGTGATTGTCCCTCTTGTCCAGGGCGCAGCCCAGGTCCCCGCCAGCCAGGGAGTGCAGGTGATAGGAAATGTCGCCATCCCCAGTACGGTTCATATCACTGAACCGACCCGGCTGCTCACTGTTTTGATGCGCGCTGGATCACCCCTGGAAGATAGCAAGCTTGACCGGATATGGTGGGTTCACAAAGGCGCCGGTGGCAGTGAATATCAAGCTAATCGAGTCAACCTGAAATTATTCCTGGAAGAGGGGAGCCTGGCTGGCAATCCCTTGGTCTACCCCGGAGATTCATTGCGGGTTCCGGCTGAACGACCAGGGCGAACCCTGGTCGCCATCAGTGTCATTCTTGGGCTTCTCCTGACGACGACCACCATTATCTTGACCGTCGACCGGCTCAGTGAATGAGGCAGGTTGATTCTGTTAAACATCCCGTCGACGGGTACAACCAGCAAGCTCAGCACCCCGTCCCATCATCATCTCCGGGTTGGGGAACCGGTCGCCCGCCCAGGAACATCTCCCGTCCCCCCAGAAAAACCACCAGGCCGATGAGAACGGCCAGCCACAGGGTCGCCAGGCGCACGATGAACGCGATTGACACCGAGATCTCGGCGGGAACATCACTCAGCCTCAGCAACCCGATCAGAGACAGTTCCGTGCCACCCAGCCCACCCGGCAGGAAGGTGAGCGACCCGGCCAGGGTGGCACTGCTGTAAACGAACATGGAATCGACCAGGCTGATCGGCGTGTTGCTGGCGGTACAGACGATCCAGAGACTGATGCATTCAGCGGCCCAGGCAGCGAGGCTGAGGACGAGGGTCAGGGTCAGGGTACGTCCCGCGAGAAGCCGCCGGATAGTGCTAATGGACTCTGAGATCCCCATCTTGTATCGCGCCAGTAAAGGAGCGCGTGCGGTCCGGCGCAGCAGGAGTTGCCACAGGCGCTCCGACCGCAGCAACCCCAGGAGTGCGAGGACGACCCCACATATCACCAGAATCATCTCGAGGCTGAGCAGGGTGCCTCGCCACCAGAAAAATCCGCCCAGGGCGAGCAGGAACACGGCCAGGAAGTCCAGGATGCGTTCGGCAAGGATGACGGGCAATCCCCTCGCCAGCGGTAAGCCGTGCTGTTCAAGCAAAATACCGGCCTTGAAAGCCTCGCCAAGTTTGCCGGGAGTGATCACCATGACGAAGGTGGCGAAGAAGATGACAAGACTCTCGCGGCGGCTCAATTGCAGATCCACCGCCTGGAGGTAAAGCTCCCAGCGCCAGAACCTCAAAAGGTAGTTCAGGCCCGAAAGCAGGAGCAGCGGTGGTACGAACCGCAGGGGGAAGGCGGTTATCTGCTGGCGGAATTCGTCCCAGCCCGTCGTGATCGCCAGCAGGGAGTACAGGCCGATGCTGGCGGCCACGACCGCGAAAAGGCGTCCGGTGAAATTAGTCGGCAGCTTCATTTCGCTCTCCAGCCAGAGAAGCGTTTCGACCGCAGGAACCACCGCGCTGGGTCACTCATTATAAGTATCTAAAAAATAACTATTTATGGCTTATGGCAAGATTATTCTGATTGGATTTTTCCAGAATCTCGGCAATTTTTAATGGTTGTCACCGGATTCCTGTTGAATTATAATAGTGCAAGGCACGGCTCCATGAGGCAGGGGGACCTCAGGATCAGGCTGAACGGGGCCGCACTAAACAACAACATCAGAGTCAGCTCGTCCACCGGGGTACGGTTGTAACCATATCAGGGATCGGTGTGATGCGAAACAGAGCGTACTTCAAATTTCGCTCTGCCTTGCGTGTTCGCAGCAAAGAAGATATGAGTGCCATGGTTGTGAATCTACCACATCCAGACTTCGAGACCACTGACGAAGCTCTCAGCAGGTCGGAGTACCAGCCACGTTTCAGCATCGGGGACGAACAAGAACCAGCAAAGGGCCAGGCCAGAAAACGGTTCGGCTCGCTGTATCTTATTTTCAAGAGAACTGTGGACATTTCCATATCGGTGTTAGCGCTGGTTTTTTTCACCCTTTTCATCTTGCCGATCATTGCCATTGCCATCAAGCTCGATTCACCAGGTCCCATCTTTTTCAGGCAGGAGAGGGTCGGTTTGAATCGGCGCCAGCTGCGCCGACACGGGCATACCGGTGAGGATCGGCGTAAAGTCCTTTTACCCGGTCGCCCTTTCAAAATTGTGAAGCTGCGGACCATGCAAGTGAATGCCGAGAGTAACGGGCCGCAATGGGCCTCCCGCCACGATCCACGGGCCACTCGGGTCGGATCATTCTTGCGGCGGACCCGCCTCGACGAGATCCCCCAGTTCTACAATGTTCTGAAGGGTGACATGAGCGTGATCGGACCGCGTCCGGAACGTCTGTTCTTCATCCGGCAACTCGAAAAGGTCATTCCTGAATACCGGGAACGGCTGGGGATCAAGCCTGGGATCACCGGGCTGGCACAGATTCAAAACGGCTACGACACCGATTCGGATTCGGTTCGTCGCAAGGTCCAACTCGACCGCGAATATATTCGCAATGCTAGTATTGTCAATGACTTACGCATCCTGCTCTCCACGGTGCGGGTTGTCCTGACGGGTGACGGCGCTCACTAACCATCCCATCACCAACATACTGACGGCGCTCACTCTCGGGTTGCTTCTCCCTGTGGTAGATTCCATAATGTGGAACGAGAACCGAGAGGCTCGTGTTTGAACGGATGAACACAGGGGCTGATTGGCTCTGCCAACTCCTGGAATGCACTGACCTGCAAGTGATCTGGTCACGGTGCGGTGGAGGAGACCTTGACGGGACAGGTATTTTTCCGACCACTCCGACTGGTTTGCGCAGTGGCCTGTCTATTCGTCTGCACTGCTTGCGGTGTCTATTCGGTGAACTCCGGGCGGGTGGACGAATCGATGAAGCGGGTTGCGGTTCCGTTCCTGGAAAACAAGACGGCCGAGGCGAATCTGGAAATCGCCTTGACCGAAGCCATCATTTCTGCCATCCAGAACGACAATACCTTGAAGGTAGTGGACGAAAAGGACGCCGATAGCGTTCTCAGCGGAACCGTCCTGATGTACAGGCTCAAGGAGGCCTTTGCTAATTCCGACCTGCAGGTCAACGAATACCAGGTGCAGATCATGGTCGAACTGGATTTCACGGTGGTCGAAACAGGCGAGAAAATTTTCGAGAAGCGACGCATCACAGGCAACGGAAACTACATACTGAACGATCCCAACGGCACCAGCGAAAACACGGCTCGGCTCGAAGCGGCCGGAGATATTGTGCGTGAGATGCTCGCCCTAGTGGTCGAAGAATGGTAGCAATCCCTGGAGAACGGTGAGCATGCCCGCCAAGCGACAGCCCAATCTATCTGCGGACAAGACCTTCCACGAACTGGTTGGCCAGGACCTGAAGGATAAGAATTACCGACCGGTATATTTTTTGGTTGGCGAGGATAGGTTTCGGATCGAAACCGTAGTGGAGCACCTCCGGAAATCCTTGCTCGGACCTGCGGGCGACGCCTTCAACTACCATTCATACCATGGTGAGAACATTAGCCTGGCTCAGGTCCTGGCTCAAGCACTCAGCTATCCTATGCTGGGCGAGAAGCAGGTCATCTGGTTGCGCGACGCCGAAGTCTGTCTTCAGGACCGGCAGGGCGAAGCCGCACTCCAGAGCTATCTCGAAAATCCCGTCGCAACGACCTGCTTGGTCGTTTCGGCCACGAAACTCGACGGTCGCCGGAAATGGGTCCGCACGATTCGCCAGGCTGGTTATCTTTTCGATTTCACTCCTCCTCGGGGCAGCGGACTCAGAGCGTGGGTTAAGAAGGCGGCACAGAAATCTGGCCTTGAACTCACTGATGACCTCGTGGTCCTTCTGATTGATCTGGTCGGCTCCGATCTGCATGCGCTGACCGCGGAGATCGAAAAGCTGTCACTGCTGGCCGAGGACGGGCGCGCAGGTCTGGACCGGGCGCGACTCGAAGAAGCCATCATGGACCAAGGGGTGACCGATCAGTACGATCTGATCAACAAGATCCAGCCGGGCGACCCGGGGCCCGCTCTGAATACTTGGCGGTCGGAGGCGGCCTGGGGCGTCAGGGCCGAAGATAAAGCGCCACTATTGCTGTGGCGGATCAGGAAACTGGCTCTAGTAGCGGCTCTTAACCGGACCCGGGTCCTTCCGGCCGAGGGCGCCGCCCGGGCTGGTCTGGCTCCCTGGATCTACAAGCAAATGGCGACCACCTCAGAACGGCTCGGCCCGGAGGGTTTGCAACGGGCTCTGCAAGCCGCCCACCGATGCGATCGTACACTCAAGCGGCATCCCATGCGATCGAGCATTGCCCTCGAGCGGGTCATCATCGATATTTGTGCGGACTGGTAGTGATGAAGTTGACTCACATGGCTTACGAGAGGTTATGATAATCGCAATCATTTTAGGTTCACTTGCAGATCCCACTCGAAATCAACGGTAGATCAGCTCTCGAAAAACTTGCGAAAGGAATTCTGAAAATGGGTGCAAACATCATGGAACTGACAGACGGTGGATTCGATGCCGCTATTAGCAGTAGCGAGGTTCCGGTGGTCGTCGACTTCTGGGCGCCTTGGTGCGGTCCGTGCAAGATGATTGCACCGTTGATGGCAGAGCTTGCAGACGAGTACGCTGGGAAACTGGCAGTGGCCAAGATGGATATAGCTGAGCATCCCCAGACTGCTGTCAAATTCGGTATCAAATCCATTCCAGCGCTGCTTTTTTTCAAAGAGGGCCAGGTCGCTGCAACGATCATTGGCGCCGCCTCGAAGGATAAGATCAAAACCCACATCGACGAGATCATCACCTGACGGAAAGAAATCCGATATCTGCCTTGAAGACCCATAAGGTGGTCCGTCAGCTTAACCGTGACGGAACTCAATATTTGTGGAAAAGATGAGTGATGTATTAGTTAACATAATATATATTATGCGCATTAAGTCAAACCTGCGCTTCAACTTATTCTGATGATGACATTTAGGTTTTTGAGAGTATCGTTACCGTGAGTCGGTTGGTGGGTGCTCGATTCGCACAGGCAGGTACCAGGCCTCCCCAGGATACCTCAGCTGATGGGAACCTTTTCTGCAAATTCGTCCAGGACAGGCAGACGCCAGTCCTCACCACTGAGCGCCTTGATGAATCCCAGCACGGAGAGAGTCAGAAATACCACGAAGAAGGCCAGGTGCAGGATAATCGAGATCAGGAGGCCCAGGATGGGGATCCGGCCGATGGTAGATTCGATGGCGGCAAGAAGCAGCAGCAGAACGACCTCGGCGAAGAAAAGCACGAATCCCTGGCGACAATGACGCACCAGGAATGCACTCTTATTTTTGACAAATATTGGGATAAATACCAGAATGCTTAGGTAGCAAACGGCTCCGAACCAGCGTTCCCTGATACTTATATCCATGAAATCCCCTTCCGTGGCCATTCACCGGGCAAGTGCCTGGAGCACTTGCAAGCGGGATTCCAGATCACGCACGGGTTGTGAAATATTTCCCTTCTCGATTTCGGTTTGAAGTTGAATCAGGATCTCGGCGGCTTCCGCTAGCTGTCCCTGCAGACGCCGGCAATCAGCCAGCCGCAGTGTCCATTCGATCCTGTCCCTTTGCCTGGGATCGGATGCCAGCAGGCTCTCGTAAACCGTAGCCGCTTGGTCATACTCCTTAAGGTTCATGAGCGTGGCCGCCTTGGCTTGTTGTAGGTCTTCATATAACGGGCTTTGGGAATCGGTTGACTGCAGGCCCTCCTCCAGGATGGCTAGAGCCGCATCGTTGTCGCCTGTGGCCAGGAAAGCATGGGCCAGGTCGAGGCGAGCCTGCTTGCCGGAGGGCGTTCCGGAGAAGCGGTCGATGCATTCCTGGAGTGGATACCGCGCCGACTCGCACTCCCCTCTGAAAAGCAGGGATTGCCCCTGGTAAAGCAGGAAAGATGCGCTCTCCTGGGCAGAGACCCGGCTCTTCCGGTAAAGCGAGCTGCCGATGATGACCACGGCCACAACCAGGATGGCCACACCGATATGTACATAGTACTGTTGCACGAATTCGGTGGCCTTGGCGGCCCATTCCACGAAACTGTCTTGTTTCAAATCCTTGCGTGTCAGGCGATGGGCAGGCACGCGGGTTCCTCCGGAAAAAGTCATCGATAATGGCCTGTCGAAAAGGCCGGTTCGAACCAGGAACAGAATATAAATCAAACCGTTGGGAATATCCAGCCCGAGCGGGTGGCCAGGGCCGCCACGTCATTCAGCTGGCAGCAGCTGGCCGGGGCAGCTTACTGGTGCCGCCTGGTGGAACCGACGGCAGAATTCTACCCCGAGCAATGGTCTTGGCGTTGACAGGTCAGCAGCCATGATCTATGCTGCATGAACCAGGAGATAGCGGTTTTCTGTGGCATCGTGACCGTTCTGCTTTGAGGCCCAATTTAACGAAGTCTTTTCGTGGCAGCCGGGTCATGCAAGGCTATCTTGGCACGTCGGTCCAATGGAGGCCCTGTCTTCTGGTGATGACGCATCAGGAAAGAACGGAGTCGGTTGCTTGAACGGAATCAAGGGTGCATCATGATCATAGATTGGGGGGAACCGTTTCCCCCCTTTTTTTTGCTTTCCTGGTGCAGAACCTGGTTTGCTCTCCCGGTACATGCTACCCCAGCTGTCAGCACAACACGGCGACTCTTGACGGTTGTCAGGGATCTGCTGCTGCTGTTAGTCTGACAACCGCATTTCGGTGACAGGACCGGATGGCCAGTGCCGGTTCATCCAAACCCCAGCCTGACCAAGGAGATCGGAATGGGCCACGACAGCAGATCTGCGACCTCCGCCAGCTACCAACCTTTTGTTCCGCCGGAACAGAGTCCCACCGAGTTCACGCTGCGTGCCGTTTTGCTTGGCGTGGTGATGGCGGTCATTCTGGGTTCCGCCAACGCCTATATCGGATTGAAGGCAGGACTGACGGTCGCTGCCACCTTCCCGGCAGCGGTGATCGCAATGGCTTTCCTGAGGCTCATGCGCGGTTCGATCCTGGAAGAGAACATGAGCCGTACCATCGCCTCGGTCGGCGAGGCCCTGGTGGCTGGAGCCATCTTCACCATTCCCGCTTTCAAGATCGCTGGCGTGTGGGAGAGCTTCAACTATTACGAGTCCACTGCGATCATGCTCGTGGGCGGCGTGATGGGAGTGCTCTTCGTGGTTTTGCTGCGACGCATCCTCGTCGAGGAATCGGGACTCCCCTTCCCGGAGTCCGTGGCCTGCGGCGAGATACACAAGGCAGGTCAGAAGGGTGGCAGCGAGGCCAAGCTCGTTTTCCAAAGCGGTCTGGTGGGCGCGAGCATCCTGGCTCTGGGCGAGTTCAGTTTGATCCGCACCGGCTGGGACTGGTTCACCCGCTTCCAGCAGAGCAGTGTGACCTTCATGACCGAGAAAACCAAGGAGATCTTCTACACCCATGGTGGTCAGGGCGGACTCGTCATCACCTCCCCCGGCATCTTCCCGGCGCTGTTCGGGGTCGGCTACATCATCGGACCCCAGCTGGCGTCGATCACCTTCTGTGGCGCCTTGCTGGCCTGGGGCCTGATGGTACCCTTAATGCTGTACCTGAATCCCTCGCAGTTTGCCGACCTGGTCCAATCGCATCCCGAAGTGGAGAACGAGATCGGCCTCGCCAAGCTCGTGTTCGCCAACTATGTCAAGCCCATCGCGGTGGGCGGGATGCTGGTGGGCGCCGCCTCGACCCTCTACAAGATGAAGGACCAGCTGATTGCCGGCATCGGCCGCGCCTTCAGGGACCTCAACACCCCTGATGCTGGTGCGAATGTCCCGCGCACGGGGCGCGACCTGCCATACAAGTATATCTTCCTGGGCATCGCCGTGGGTCTGGTCGCCATGTTCGCTCTCTACTTCTACTTCATCTCGCACGGCTCCCATGGGGAAATCGGGCTGCCTCGCGTGATCCTGGGTGCTCTGGTGTCGACCCTGGTGATGGGCTTCGCCGGCTTCGTCTTCTCGGCCATCGCCGGCTATCTGGTGGGCCTGATCGGTTCGTCCAACAATCCCATCTCGGGCCTGACTCTCTCGACCCTCATCGTCGCCGCCTTGCTGATGCTCGTCGTGGGTGTGAAGGGAGATCCCGGCATCACCGCCGTGCTGGGCGTGGCGGCCGTCGTCTGCTGCATCTGCGGTGTGGCCGGTGACATGATGCAGGACCTGAAAGTCGGGCATATCCTGGGCGGTACTCCCTACCGGATGCAGATCGGCGAAATCATCGGCGTCATCGGCGCCGCCCTGGTCCTGGTGATCCCGATCATGCTGCTGGACGCCTACGGCGGCGGTATCGGGTCGGACAAGCTACCGGCTCCGCAGGCCGGTCTGATGGCCATGCTCGCCAAGGGCATCGTTGGCGGCGAGATGGCCTGGCCCCTGGTCATTGTCGGCATGTTCATGGGCCTGGCCCTGTTGCTGATCCGCGCCCCCGCCCCCATGCTGATCGCAGTCGGCATGTACCTGCCGTTCTACTCCACGGCCGCCATCTTCATCGGCGGAGTTGCCAAGCTCATCACCGATCACATCCGCCAGCGACGCCGGTATCCCGAAGCAACCAAGACCGTGAGCGAGAACCGGGGAGTGTTGCTGGCCAGCGGCCTGGTGGCGGGCGAGGCCTTGATGGCGCTGGTCCTGACCGGCGTGAAGGCCGCACGTCCCGCTCAGAACAACGAGCTACCCGACTGGTCTCTGACCAACCTCGTCTCCCCCGCGCTGGACTGGACGCCACATGTCCTGGCGGTACTGGCCTTTGGTGTGCTCATGTACTACATGATCTCGACGCCCCTGCGCGGATTGCCCTCTGATGACACGGCCCGGAGGGAATGATGGCCTGGTGGCCCCGGCGACGCTCTCGCTGGGCCGGGGTCGATTTCCTGGCCTTGCAGCCCGAGCGTAATGTCGCATTTCGTCTGAATGCAGATGATGGACTGGTGGTGCTGCTGGCACCGCGCTTCCGCTCCGGTCTTCTGGCTCGCTGGCTGCAACCGCGCCTGCGCCCCGAACGGGCCCACTTCCGGGTCAAGCTCGAGGCACGTGGTAGCTGGATCTGGAACCGGTGCGACGGCCAGCGTCTGGTGGGCCAGATCGCCTCGGATTTTCGTGATGCCTTTCCCGCAGAGACCAGCGACGTGGAGAAACGTGTCTGCCTGTTCCTCTTTTCCCTGGCGGAGAATGGATTGGTGGTGTTCCGGAATCTGGAGCAGGTGCGCGCAAGTGCCCCGACCGAGACATCTCCTGGTTGATCCTCAGCCAGCAGGCGGACGCTTGTTCGAATCGCAGATGCGCTCGCCGATTGGCGGGTCG